>OATB01000347.1_pt1 | contig 37682 bp, 22 predicted proteins | sample 1494941 | NCBI WGS metagenome assembly OATB01 (sample SAMEA2579931, study PRJEB22360) | human gut metagenome | reverse complement strand
TTCCTGATTCAAAAGTAAATGCATATAAAAAGATATTTAAGAACAGGGGACAGAAGAGCAGTGTTGTAATTAAGTAACAAAATTTAAAACAGGCTATTAAGCAATGCCCTTTTTCTGGCAACGATAAATTGTTTTCTGCATAGCCGGGAAAAGGGCATTACATTTAAAGGGAAAAAGGAGGAAGCATCGTGAAACAAAAAAGGATGAAAAAGATTATATCGCTTACCATTGCAGCAGCTATGGCATTTACCGCGGTTCCCATGGAGAAGGCCAGTGCGCAGGAGGGGGAACCGGCAGCTAAGACGCCATTGGTTCAGTTTGATATGGAAGCCCTGGACGGCAACAGTCTGACCAATCTTTCCAATGGTGAGACAGTGGAAGTAACGGGTAATCCGCGGCTGGAAAAGGGAAAAGAGGGGGAAAGTGCCCTGCGGTTTGACGGAGATACATACATCGATCTGGGAACCAGCTTTCAGCCGGAAAAAGATTATACTCTGATGGGATGGATCCGCCAGGATTCAGGAGCAACAGACGGCCAGACATTTGTATCCCGCAGCTACAGCGGTGTTATCGATGACCAGCTGGGAATCATGCTGAAAAACGGAACCGTCATACACGAGGTTTCTTTTAAATCGGGCAATGGAAATACAGATTATCAGGCGATCACCAGTCCTGCGGATGCACCTCAGGGAAGGTGGAACCATATTGCTGTAATTCGCTCAGGCGGAGAAGTAAATATCTATATCAATGGTGAATTATCTCAGTCCCAGGGAGGATTGACACAAGAACCATTTGCAGAAAACAGTAAAAATATGTATGTGGGAAGAGACTGCAATAAATCCGGAGTACCATATGCCCAGCATGCATATCGCGGTCTAATGGACGATCTTCGCCTGTATGATACTGCTTTGGATCAGGCGGAAGTAACTGAGATTTATGAGTCATGCCGCAACGGGTTTCTTCTGGAAGAAATCAGTAACGGAAGACTGGTATTGAAACTGGATAAAGTACCTCAGTCACCACCGGAGATTTCTGATTTTAATGTAGAATTTAAAGATGGGAACAAGTATCTGTTCAACAAAATAAACAGCTGCGAATATAACAGCGACACACAACAGGTAACACTTTCTTTTGATGAGCTGGAAAACTATACACAGGGTGATAAAATATTTTCCATAAGTGTAACATATCAGGATGACGTGTTGTCCGGTGAATTAACCGTACCATCTGCTGGTAACAACCAGGTTCCGGAAGCAGTTACCCACGGAGTGCTTAACCGCTCTCAGAAACTGGGAAGTGAACCCCATGTAAAGGGAATGCTTGAGGTAAGTTATGACTTTCATGATCCTGACGGAGATTCTGAAGGGGACACAAAATACCAGTGGTATTCATCCGATACACTAGATGGGGAATATACCCCTATACAGGGAATCCGTACACGTACTGTAATTTTGCTGGATGCTTATGAAGGAAAATATCTGAAGTGTGAGGTGACTCCTGCCGACTGCTACGGCAATGTGGGAGAACCCAGAATGAGTGCGCCAACTGAAGCGCCGGTACAGGCAACAGAAGGCAACCCGCTTACAGACTGGATGTATGAATCCGGGTACGGTGTGTCCCATCACTTCTTATCCAATTACTTTAATCTTTCCCATGTTTATTCCAGTCCTGAAGAAAAATGGGACCGAAGCACCATGACTTGGGATGAATTTGTAGGACAGTTTGATGCCGAAGCTTACGCCAAAGAGATACATGATATCGGGGCTAAATTTGTAATTCTTACCTTAGGACAGAATTCAGGCAGTTACTGTGCACCGAATATGGTATATGACCAGTACATGAGGGAAGCAGGACTCCTTGGAGAGGGGGAAGCGAACCCCAAGACAGTATCCATGGAAAATGACCTGCCAATGCGTATTGCGGATGCATTGGAAAAATATGATATTAACCTGATTCTGTACTTGCCGTCAAATCCGCCTCATAGTGCAAGCAGGGATGAGACAGGCACCCCCAACGGCTATGGATATTTTTCTGATTATCTGGTAACGAAGAAAGTATTTGACTATACCCCGGGCACGGATGGAGTTCCTAACCAGAGATCCAGAAAAGTGCTTTCCGAAATGGTAGAGTGGTGGTCCCAGCATTATGGGGACAAGATCTCAGGCTGGTGGTTCGATGGCTGTTATCCAAGTGGGATACTGCAGAGCCAAATGGATATGAGCCTGGAATACAATCTTTCTACCTTAGCCAATGCTGCTAAAGCTGGAAATCCATATAGTATTGTAACTTTTAACCAGGGTCTGAATATAAACTGGGCGTTTAACAAAAGCAATCCTTATCAGGATTACACGGCAGGAGAATCCCAGGGACTGGATACATTTCCTGTAAAAGGACGCTGGGCAAAGGACAGTACAGACTGTCAAAACTTTATGTTTGGTCCGATTGGCAACCGGAATAACTGGTCAGCCGGATGGGGCTGCAGTGGTACTTCAAGAACAGAAGAATTTATGATAGAAGCAGTTAAAAATGGAGCAGAAAACCAATATGCCATGGGATTTGATACCAAAGTAAATATATTTGGACATTTAGACCCGGATCAATATAAGCAGCTTGTTACGCTGAAAGAAGCAATCAGGGGCAAAGATGATGATCAGGCTGACTTAACACAGCTGAAATCCTTATACAATGCCATTTCCAAGATGGATCTGAGCAATTATACAGAAGACAGCGCAGCCGTATTGAATACGGCGATGGAGCATGCAGCCACTGTTCTGGAAAAAGACAATGCCACTAAGACAGAAGCGGCAGAAGCCGAATCCGGACTGCTGGTAGCGCTTGCAGGATTAGAAAAAATCGTCACAGAACCAGAACCGGAGACGGACAAATCACTGGCAAAAGCTCTGTATAATGCTTATAAGGAACTGAATCTGTCCGGTTATACAGAGGCCAGTGCAGCAGTATTTACAAAAGCATTGGATGCATTAGATAACATCATTAAAAAAGAAGATGCTTCCCAGGAAGCGGTAGACAGTGCAGTAGCAAATCTTTTGTCCGCGGCATCGGCACTTGCCGTACAGCCGGCAGACCCGGAAGAACCGGAAATAAAGGTGGATTTCTCCGTACTGAACATGCTGTACAATGCCTATGCAGAAGTTGACACCACAAAATATACAAAAGAAACAGCAGATGCTCTTCTTGCAGCACTGCATCATGCAGAGGAAGTACTGAAAAACGAAGAAGCAGACCAGGCAGCGGTTGACGGGGCAGCGGCAGCGCTTGCAAAGGCAGCGGCAGAATTAACGGAAGAGCCGGCGAAACCGGAAGAACCTATCATCAAACCGGATATGTCCATGTTGAAGGTACTCTATGATGCGTATGCGGGACTGGATACCGGGAAATATACGGATGCCAGTGCAAAAGCGCTGAAAGAGGCGGTTACTTTGGCAGCTTCTGTCTTGAACAACGCAAAAGCAGACCAGGATCAGATCGACCAGGCAGCCTCGAAGTTAATGGCTGCAGCAACAGGACTGGAATTAAAACCGGCGGAAATACCCCAGCCGGAAAAACCTGCAGTACCTGCACTGAAAAAGGGACAGATTCTCACTTATAAAGGACTCCGTTATAAAGTAACGAACCCGACACCTGGTAAAGCAACTGTATTGGTAGCAGGAGCTTCCAGCAGGAATGTGAAGAAGGTGACGGTGCCGTCTACGGTAACGCTGAAAGGAATCAAGTGCAAGGTAACGAAGATCGGGCAGAAGTCATTTAAGGGATATAAAAAGCTGCAGGAGATTACCATCGGTGCAAATGTGACTGCCATCGGACAGCAGGCATTCTATGGGGACAGCAAGCTCAAATATATCAATATTAAGTCGAAGGTACTGACGCATGCATACAGCAAGTCCCTCAAAGGAATATCTGCAAATGCAAAGATTAATGTTCCTGATTCAAAAGTAAATGCATATAAAAAGATATTTAAGAACAGGGGACAGAAAAGCAGCGTTGTAATTAAGTAACTGAATTTAAAACAGGCTATTGAGCAATGCCCGTTTTCCGCCAGGATATATCATAATATAACTTGCTGGGAGACGGGCATTGTTTCAGATGTATGAACTGTATGTTTAATGTAAAAAAAATCCACCTATACATGTCAAGTCTGTGTATTCCTTTAAACCAGGTTGCCTGATAGAATAAAGACATACCAAAACAACAGGAAAAAGTGAAGGAGGAAATATTAATTATGAAAACAAGAACAAGAAAAGTAACAGCGCTTCTGGCAGCAGGCTGTATGAGCGTGGGTCTTCTGGCTGGATGCGGAGGTTCAGGAGATACCGCAGCAACTAAAGGGGAAACAGGAAAAGAAACAGCAGAAAAATCTACGGAAGATACTGCAGGAAGTACAGCAGGAGATACGGAGACAGCTTCTGCGGCAACAGATGCAGCCAGTGAAGCAGGCAGTGATGCAGCAGCTGACAGCACAGGAAAATCCATTACGCTGATGGCATCCCAGAACTGGGTAAAAGATGTTGACAGAGAACTGTTCAAGAGATTCCAGGATAAAACAGGAATTGAAGTAAAGGTTCTGGTAACTCCGGATAATGGATATGATACATTGCTTGGTACCTCACTGTCCGGCGGCAGTAATGCAGTTGATATGTTTATGTATTCTGCAGGCTCAAGCATGGTATCTGCAGGTATCCCGGAGGTGGCAGTAGATCTTACCGGAGAGACCTGGGCAGCTGACATGGAAGACTGGGCAGTAAAGGCAAACAGTTATCAGGACAAAGTAATCGGATTCAGTACCTGGGGTGTTGATTATGAAGGGATTTTATATAACAAGACCCTGTTTGATGAAAATAAGTGGGAAGTACCTACAACCTGGGATGGATTTATTGCACTTTGCGACCAGATAAAAGAGAAGGATATAACACCTCTTTATGAAAGTATCAATGGTGTATGGCATGCACAGAGTTGGGTGTATGGGCTGACGCCTGTAATGTATGAAGAAAAAGCAGATTTTCCGGCATACCTGAATGAAAGCCCTGACAATAAATTCGCAGATATTGCCAGCTTTAAAAAGGGTCTGGAGCAAATCAATCAGTTGATTTCCGCAAAAGACGGCGGACAGCCTAAATACTATACCAACGACGGACAGTCAGAAGATTTCTTCGGAAGTTATCCTTCTTTACAAAACCGTGAAACAGCAATGATGTTTACTTATTCCGCATATGCTGCAGAGCTGGCGGCAAACGGAAGCACAGATGAATGGGGAATGTTCCCGGTTCCGTTACTGGATAATCAGACCGGAGTGTCTAATGGCGGCGGAGTTTCCAAATTCATCAATAAAAACAGCGACAATATTGACGAGTGTAAACAGCTTCTGAATTTCCTGGCTGAAAAAGAGAACCTGGAAGCTTATTACGCAGCACGTACAGACCTGGTAACCGCTGCATTCAAAAATGTAGACAGCGTAAGCGCAACTACGGCTACCACAGACATGCTGGAACGCAGCAAGAAGACACCGGAAGTTATGTTCATCAAGGATGTATTATATTTTGACAGCAATGTATATCAGTATATTCAGGGGTTTGCGGAAGGCACATGTACGGTAGACCAGTTTATCGAAAACTGTGATAACTATCGTGCGGAGATGTTTGAAGTAGCAGCCAGCGAAGCTGCAGAATAAAGGCATAAATGATGGAGTGGAATTGTAAAATTTCACTCCATTCTTAAAAAATCAGCAAACAAAAAGAGAGGAATCAACAGTGTACAATAAAAAAATTTATAAGGGATATTTCACGCTTCCTGCAGTTGTGGTTTACACCCTGCTCTTCATGGTTCCGGTGGTATTGAATTTTTACTTTTCACTTACAGATTGGAATGCTTTAAAAATAAGCGGGGAGACCGCAAGATTCATCGGATTTAAAAACTTTCAGAAAATATTTCAGAATCCGGAACTGCTGTTGGTCATTGGCAGGACAGTGCTGTTTGCGGCAGTGACGACCATATTTAAAAATGTAATCGGCTTTGCACTGGCGCTTGCGTTTAATGAGGGCATGAAGACAAAAAATGTATTGAGAGCAGTATTTTTCCTGCCGGCAATGTTGTCACCTTTAATTATCGGTTTGATCTTCGGCTCCATCTTCATGAAGGCAGGATTTGCAAATCAGTTACTAGGTGCAATGGGACTAGGGGATTTAGCAAAGGCATGGCTGACAACCAAAGAAACGGCACTGGGTACCACAATGTTCGTGGAGATCTGGAGGCAGGTTGGATTTAACATGGTAATTTACCTGGCAGGACTGCAGCTCATTGACAAAAGCTATTATGAAGCAGCAGCCGTGGATGGTGCCAATGGATTACAAAAAATGCTCTATATCACCATTCCAAGAATAATGCCATCTTTCATTATTAATCTGCTGCTGAATCTTTCTCAGGGATTAAAGGCATTTGATATTATCTTCGTATTGACAGGCGGAGGACCAGCAGGGTCCACAGAACTCATTAATACATTGGTATTTAAAGAGTTCGGTAAAGGATTGTATGGAATGTCTGCGGCATATGGAGTTATTGTATTTATCATAACAGCTGTTTTTGGAATTGCGGTCCTGCGGATTAAGGACGGCAGTGATGATTAGGAGGGAACAAATGAATACTAAGAAGAAAGCAAATATGTTATTGATCGCAAAGGAAATATTCTTCTGGGTACTGGCACTGATTGTCATCGTTCCATTCCTGATTGTAATCTTTAACGCATTTAAGACAAAACCAGAATCAATTAATATGGAATTAACACTTCCGGCAAAGCTTCATTGGGAAAACTTCAAAGAAGTATGGGTAACCGGAAATATTCCACGGTCATACTGCAATAGTTTTATTATCAGTATTACTTCCGTAACAGTATCCGTTTTATTTTCATCACTCTGTGCTTTTGTATTAAGCAGAAGCAGAACCAAATTGAACAAAATTCTCTATGTATATTTTGCCATGGGATTAATGTTCCCGGTGAGCATGGTTACTATTGTAAAAGTGCTTCGGGTACTGCACTTATATAACAGTTTGGCAGGAGTGATTATATTATTCATAGCGTTAATTCTTCCCATGAGTATTTTCCTGTTTTACGGATTTGTATCGGGAATACCAAAAGAGCTGGATGAAGCGGCGGTTATCGATGGGGCAGGAGCTTTCCGGGTGTTCTTCCAGGTTATCTTTCCACTGCTGAAACCGGCAGCGGTTACCGTATTCATGATTAACTTCCTGAATACCTGGAATGATTTTACCGTTCCCCTCTATGTATTGCCGGATCCGGATAAAGCGGTAATCGTACAACAGGTATATAATTTCTATGGAACCTATACGGCTAACTGGAATCTGGTAAGTGTAACGATTCTGTTTGCGATCTTACCTGTTATGGTGGTTTATCTGGTAGGACAAAAATTTATTATCTCAGGCATGGTGGCCGGAGCAGTGAAAGGTTAGGAGGAAATGTTGCAATGGTAACAGCAATATTAATAGGAGCGGGACAAAGAGGTGCTTTCGTTTACGGCAAATACGCCGAAAAGCATCCGGAGGAAATTAAAATAGTAGCAGTGGCAGAACCTCTTGAGGAACGGAGGAATGAATGCATTCAGGCTCATGGAATCAGTGAGGACATGGCATTCTCAGACTGGAAGGATCTGCTGGCACTTGGGAAAATAGCAGACTGTGCCATGGTGTGCACTCAGGACCGTTTCCATCTTGAGCCGGTGAGAGAGTCACTCCGCCAGGGATATCATGTGATGTGTGAAAAGCCTATGTCACCAAATCCGGAAGAATGTGTGGCAATGGGTGAATATGCAAAACGGTATAAAAAAACATTGACAGTCTGTCATGTTCTCCGTTACTCTCCTTTTTACAGCGCACTGAAAAATATTATCGACAGCCAGGTAATCGGAGATATCGTGAATATCCAGCATCTGGAATGCGTGGGTTACTGGCATCAGGCACACAGTTTTGTCCGGGGCAACTGGAGAAATTCTAAAAGCAGCAGCCCTATGATACTGCAAAAATCCTGTCACGATATGGATATTCTTGCATGGCTCCTTGGAAAAAAATGCAGGAAGGTTTCCTCATTTGGATCGCTCAGTCATTTCAAAAAGGAAAATGCCCCAGAGGGTGCGGCTCCTTATTGCATGGGTGGATGCAAAGCAAGAAGCAATTGTCCATATGATGCAGTGAAAATCTATCTGGACCAGGAAGAATGGTACTCGGAAACCATTCGGAAGGTAGTGGCGTTGGAAGGCACCAATGAAGCAGTCAGTCAGGCGCTTAAGGATGGACCTTATGGTAGATGCGTATATGACTGTGATAACGATGTAGTTGATCATCAGGTGGTGAATCTGGAATATGAGGATGGTGTGACAGCAAGTTTTACCATGTGTGCATTTACCGGAAAGGGAAGCCGGGTTATGAATATTATGGGAACCCATGGGCAGATTCTGGGGGATATGGAAGAGAATACGATCGAGGTTCTGGATTTTCTAACGGGGAATTCTGTAAAAACGACCGTTAAGACGGGAAACTCAGGTCACAGCGGCAGCGATGACAAGTTCATGGAAGGATTCTTGAAAACGGTGCAGACAGACGGAGCTTATTCATTGTCCGGGGCAGATGTATCGGTAGAAAGCCATTTGGTGGCACTTGCAGCTGAGGAGTCCAGAGTAACAGGGGATACCATAGTTATGGATGAATTCATAAAGCATATAGAAGATAGAATTGAGGCAGCAGTAAAATAATAGGAATTTCTGGAAAAATCACGTGGTGCTTGTAGTAATCGTAACTAAATGATAGTATAATAGAAACGGTCATAAATATATGATACTAATATCAGAGAAGAATAGGAGGAAGGTCTATGCAAAGCATTTTGCACAGGCCTTGAGCCGTATCAGGATGGGAAAAGAGCCGATTGTAAAAAAGTTATTCCGAACTTATATATTCTGGATTATTATCTGTATCTTCGTGATACTATGCAGTACGGTACTTTATGCGGGAAATGTAATTAATTCAAATATTACGGAGACACAGAAGCAGTTGACATTAAGTATCAATCAAAATATTGAGAATTATTTCCAGGATATGAACGATTTTTCTATGGAACTGATTAAATCCAGGTCATTCCGGGATACTGCACTTGGCAAACTGCCGGAATATTATGAAGAAGGACGTAACACGGTAGATTTATTTTCCAATCTTTATCTGGAAGCCTATAAAATGATTCAAAAGAAATATAATGTAGGGATTATTACAGATAAGAATTACTATATCTGGATGGGGAATGAATATTTTATTGACCGCATTGGAAAGGTACCGGATACATATCAAAATATGGTGAAGGATGGAAGCTCTGTCATAAAGTACCTGGAAAAGAATGAATATCTGCAGGAGGTCATGGGAAAAAGATCCATTACAGATAAAGACAATTCCAAAATAACCCTTTCAAGAAGCTTTGGAGGCAGCAGCTTTTTTTATAATGGACCTGCTATCCTGGAGGTACAGATGGATGCTGCTGAGTTCACCCAAGATATGCGGAAGCTCTCATCCGGTAAAGATGCCGAGGGCGTGCAGATACACATTTTGAATGATGCAGGGGATACCATATTTTCAGATACTGAGCTGGACGGCAAGCAGTTTCTGGAGGAAAATGGGTGGAAGACAGGGAACTTTCGTAAAGACGGCTATTACACCTATGTATATAAAATTTTTAATTCCGATCTGTATGTACTTTATACCATTTCTATCTTCAGTTACTATAATAAGCTGCTTACGTTCCTTGGAATAACAATTATATTTTTCCTGATTATTACTGCATTGATGATTGCTGTAAGCTACCGTGTATCCAGAGAGATATCGAAACCAATTCATGAAGTCTGTCATGAACTGAGAAAGGTGGATCTGGCACAGGGGATCCGGTATCAGCGGGTGGATACGGATATTCTGGAACTGGACTATCTGTCCAATACGATAGGGGAGCTGAACGAAAAGTTAGAAGAATCCATGCATCATATCATAACCTTAAAAGATTTTGAAATCCATTCAAAGCTCCTGGCACTGCAGGCACAGATGCAGCCCCATTTTCTGGTAAATACACTGACAACGATGGGGTCAATGGCAGAGGAGGGCGACAACAGGGACATTGCCAGAATGTGTCTGAATCTGACGCAGATGTTTCGTTATATATCAGCAGAAGAGAGCGAAGGAGTACGCCTGTTTGAAGAAATGAAACATGTGAACAGATATGTGGATATTATGAAAGAGCGTTTTCCAAATGCACAGGTGGATACCGACCTACCATTGGAATTGATGAATATACGGGTACCGAAGCTGATTATCCAGCCCCTTGTGGAAAATTCCTTTAAATACTGTAACCGCAGCAAACCCCATATCCAGATAGTGGGGGAGATACAGGACGGTGTGCACTGGAGTATCAGGGTGACAGATAACGGAGCTGGTTTTTCTAAGAGTAAAGCGGATGAAATTCTGGAAAAGTGTGCCCGGAGTATGGATGGTGTAAACAGCCTGTCTACCAAAATAGATGGTATGGGATTGGTAAATGTATATGTGAGACTTCAGCTTTTCTATCGGGAGGATGTAGTCTATGAGGTAAATGAAGAAGGAATTGTAATTGGAGGGAAGGTACTATGAAGGCAGATGCAAAGGGAAGCATCAAAGCGATTGTCGTAGAGGATGAACATAAGATTGGTACTTATATTAAACACAAAATAGAATACCTGGATCCGTCTGTTAACGTAACGGCTCTGGCTGAGAATGGAAAACAGGCGCTCAGACTAATTGAAGAGCATCAGCCCCAGGTGGTATTTACGGATATCTCTATGCCGGTAATGGATGGTCTGGAATTATCCAGAATTATTAAGAACACCTATCCGGGCATGATCGTAGTTATTATTTCGGGATATTCAGATTTTTCCTATGCCCAGAAGGCCATAAAATATGGTATTTTTAATTACATACTGAAGCCTCTGGAAGATGAAAAGCTGTTAGATGTGCTGTTTGACATCAAAAAAAGCCTGGCTTATACAAAAACGAAACAGGAAAGGCAGGTGCTCTATTCAGATGCCTATATGTTTCAACAGACAGCCGGGGTCCGCTATGCTATTTTCTCGGTCTGCATTGGAAATCTGTTTTACGATATTGAAGATGCAGTGCTTACGGATCACTACAGGCAGATCATACAGGAGATACCCTGGAGAAAGATGGCGGAGGAATTGTGCAGTGAGGGACAGAACTGGTATCTGGCAGATGAGCAGGTAGTTAATCAGAAGATAATCGGCATCCAGATAAGAGAAGAAGAGACGGGAAATGCAGAAAACCTGGCAAAACGCCTGCTGTCTCTGTTAGAGCTTAAGACCAGCCACGCCATACATATCTGCTTGTCGGAACAGTTTGTGCAGTATGATGATGTATGGAATCTAACCAAACGGCTGCGCCATTTAATGCAGCAGAAGCTAATCATCGGACAGTCACAGATACTGCTGGTGGAAAGAGAACAGGACGACGATCAGGGAATTCTGGATATTGTAAAAATGAAGCTGAGCAGCTATGTCAAGAATTACTTTCTGCATACAGATCTGAAGAATTTCACAGATGAGATACAAATTGTACTCAGATACATGATCCAGAACAAGGCGACCCAGGAAAACATAGAAAAGGTGAGCTTGTATGTCCTGAAGCTGTTGGAACTGTCCAGCCAGGACTGCGATACAGTATTTCAGGAGGATATTCAGATCAGGCAGCAGCAATGTATCGGACTGGCTGCAACTGCGGATGAATTGATTGAAAATCTGATGGGCTGCTACGCAAAAATCGGAAAATATGTAGAAGAACTATATGAGAAGAAGGTAGAGACCCGGGTTCTTGAGTACGTAGACAGTAATTTCCTAACGTTGGAAGGGCTGGAACAGGTAGCGGATGTGTTTGGTTACAATTATACGTATCTTTCCCGTCTGTTTAAAAAGATGTCTGGCGTATCCATGAATAAATATATAACGGAAAAGAAAATTGCCTTGTCTAAACAGATGATACGGGAACATCCGGAAATGGTTTTAGAAGAGGTATGCGAATTGTGCGGCTATAACGATTGCCGTTATTTCAGCCGGGTTTTTAAATCACAGACAGGTATTACCCCCAGTGAATACCGTTTGATGAAATAAAGAGGATAGAGATACAGGATGCAGCAAATGGATGAGTTGTCGTTTGCTGCATTTTTTAGTAATTAAGCCGGTAAAAAAGACGGGGTACGTAATATTGGGTAAAATATATAAAAAATAATGGAAAAATGTTATTTGTTGTGATATTATATCCAATAGACAGGAAAAAGGAGGGGGAAACATTGTTAAAAAAATATAGATCCAAAAACTATTTGAACCAGATTGTAGTTTCTATGTTTATCTTTTTTACCCTGATCAGTATTCCCTTTTCCTATGCCGTATATCATCTGGCTGAAAAAACTTATCTGGAGACAACGAATCATACAAATCGAAAACTCCTTCAGCAAATGCGGTTTAGCTTTGACTACAACAGAGATACAGTGGGGAGTGTGATTCAGTCCATTTACCATCAGTCATCGGTCACTGCGCTTTTATATAATGAAGATATAGAAGGATATCAGATCTACTCCACCTTGGACGGGCTGAAAAAAAATGTACTTAGTGCAAATCCGTCCTTGCATTCCATTTACATATATAATCAAAATACAGACAACATGGTATCTGTGGAAGCTTCCGGGGATTTTAAGGACGGGCAGCTTATTGAGTTTATAGAAAAGAACAGACCGCTTACCAGGATGCAGCCCTATCTGAGAAAGGTACAGCGTTCCCCGAATGAACCGGATACCTACATCTATGTCTTCACATATTTCATTTATGATTTTGAAGGCAGTGAATCACAGCCTCAAAGCTTTTTGGCGGTAAATCAGAGAACGAACTGGATTCTGGACAATTTGGTTACGATGAATAAACCCAGTGGCAGCAGCAGTGAATATTTGCTGATTGATGAGGCGGGGAATATATGCAATAACAATGTTAAGATTGAAAACAACGAGGAGTATCAGGCGATTATCAGGGAATTTCTTGATAAAGAAGAGCAGTTAAAGGAAGAAAATGAGGATGGATTAGGATTTTATACGACAAAAACCGCAGATTCTAAATATCTGATCTCTTATGTCAACATTGGTTCCTATAATAACCATATACTTTCTATTCAGGAATATGATCAGGTATTTGATGCGCTGAACCGCTTGAGAAAGAATTTCATTATATGTACCCTTGTGCTATTTGGTTTTTCCATGATGTTATTGTGGGTTCTGGCTAAAAGAATATACAGGCCGATTAATAATTTGGTAAAAGATGTATCCAGCTTACTTCCGTCAGACACCAAAGAGTCTGTGCGAGAGAATGAATTCGATTATTTAAAAAATGCTTATACCAAAATTAGTGAAAAATATGTAAGCATTGAGAGCCAGACTCTGGCGAATCAGGATATCGTAGCTCAATATTACCTGGAGAATCTGCTGCTCAGCAGTCAGGAATATCATATTGATAAATTGCGGAAGAAGTTTGCAGGTCATTGGATTTTTGAACCTGGTATGCGTTTTTGTGTGCTATTGGTTCGATTGGATGATGAAAAGTATCTATCTAAACATAATACAATAAAAGAAAAACAATTATTAGTATTTGGTGTACAGAATATTTTACTGGAATTACTGGAAAATAAAGTGGAATGTGAAGTAGCACATGTCCAGGAAAATTCTTTTTTCATACTCCTTGGAGGAAGGGATGAGGGACGTGTTTACGCTGAGGATTTAAAGGAATCAGTATTTGAGTGCCAAAAATATGTGAAAGAATATTTTAATATCACATTTTCATTGTCTTTCAGTGAAGCCGATTCTGACAAATACAAGATTTCAGCTTTGTACCGGCAGGCAGAGCAGGCTATGGATTACCGGTTTGCCTTGGGAAGGGCTGTGATTATAGATTGGAAAGAATGTGCTGTGAATATCCGGAATACAGAACTTTTCGATCCAAAAGAGCTGGCATCTGAGATTGTGACAAAGGCAGGAGACGCGCAGGTAAGGGAAAATATTATTTTGCAGATAGGCAAGGAGATTAAAAAATTAAATTATAATAATATGGTGATTGTTTTACTGGATTTTTTGACTGCTTTAAAATATCAGATAGATCATATGAGAACATGCGTAATCGATGTTGAGACTTTTGATTTTAGATTTTTATTTAAGAGTGTAACTAATATGGAGTATCTGGATGATATTATGGATCTGATTCGGAAGCGGTTTGAAGATGCACTGTCCTCCCAAAAGAAAGATACAGATACAAAAGAGGTAAGTCTGGTGAAGACTGTCACAGAGTATATGAACAGAAATTATATGGACAGCGGTTTTTGCCTGAATATGATTGCGGATGAGCTGGGGATATCTTCAAAGTACCTGGCATCTGTTTTTAAAAAGCATACAGGGATGTCTGTTGGAGAATATATGTTAAGTGCCCGAATGGTGAAGGCGGCAGAATTAATGGCGGACTCTAATCTGACTATCACTTCAATCGTAAACAGAGTGGGAATGGAAAATGAAAGTTACTTCTACCGCATGTTTAAAAAATATTATGGATGTACACCAAGAGAATATGCGATTCAGTGCAAAATGGATAAAATCGCGAAAGAATGACAGAAATAGCAGGATAACAGGACTTTTTAAGCCCGGTTATCCTGTTTTTTTCTGGATTGTACAGTAATTTCCGATTTGTACATAGCCTTGTACAGGAAAATCTGATATGTACAGTAGATAAAAGCATAGGAAGAAGATAAGATAATCCCAGTAGAGCAAAAGCAAAACAAAATAAAAACAAGGAGGAAAAAGTGTAATTAACACTTTCATAGCTGAGAGAAAATTAATTAAGAAAGGGAGCCACGCGACGATTCTTTCAGCTTGCTTAGTTGTGGCTGTATTGCAGACAGGCCTGTGATACACAATGGGTATAAAAATGAAGAAAGTAAAAAAGTTTAACTGGAAACTTTTTATCCTGGCGGTTCCGGGATTAGTATTTTTAGCAGCATTTAATTATGTGCCCCTGTTTGGTTTGATTATTCCATTTAAAAAGATGGATTATGCAAAAGGAATACTGGGGAGCGAGTGGGTGGGATTTAAAAATTTTGAATTCTTCTTTCAATCCCAGGATGCATTTCGGATTACCAGAAATACGATTTGCCTGAATCTTCTATTTATCAGTGTAACTATTTTTCTTTCCGTTCTTTTAGCAGTGCTCCTGTTTGAACGGTCGAAAAGGCAGGTAAAAGTATTTCAGACAGCGATGTTCGTTCCTTACTTTATATCGTGGGTAGTAGGGGGCTATATTCTATATGCTTTGATCAGCCCTCAGCTGGGGGTTGTACCAAATATGATTAAGGATGCAGGAGGGGTTCCCCCAAGCTTTTATTTTGAACCTAAATATTGGCCGGCAATCTTATTAATTGCTTATTTCTGGAAAAATGTGGGCTATATGACACTGATGTTCTATACGGCACTGATGAGTATCGACATTTCTTATTTAGAAGCGGCTTCTATAGATGGTGCCAATCGGCTGCAGCGGACTCTTAGAATTACCATTCCGTTTATTGCGCCTACGATTGTTATGATTACTTTATTACAAATCGGTAAGATATTCTATTCTGATTTTGGAATGTTCTATTTCTTGACAAAGGATTCCGGCGCATTATATCCGGTGGCAGATGTAATAGATACATATGTATACAGAGCGCTGCGGGTGAGCGGCGACATTGGAATGGCGTCAGCCGTGGGCTTATACCAATCACTGGTAGGATTTATTCTGGTGTTGGTCAGCAACTATACGGTAAAGCGGTTTGATAAAGATTATGGTATATTCTAAGGGGGAGGCTATTATGGTAACGAAAAAAAGAAAGAAATATTCGGCATCAGACGTGGTTAGTATTGTAATCTTCAGTATTCTGTCTATCTGCTGCGTAGTTCCGATTTTATATATCCTGTCGGCATCATTTACAAGTGAGGCAGCTTTGGCACAGCATGGATATTCGCTGATTCCAAGTGACTGGTCTCTGGATGCGTATGAGTTTGTACTGAAAAGTCCCGGACAGATTCTGAATTCATATGGAATTTCAATTCTTGTCACAATAGTCGGAGGCGGAGCAAGCCTGCTATTTACCGCGATGTTAGGGTATGTAATGTCAAGGAGGGATTTCTCAGGTTCCAAAATTATTTCCTTTCTGGTCGTATTTACCTTGTTGTTTAATGCGGGGATGGTTCCGGCATACATCACAATAACCCGTTATTATCATCTGAAAGATACAATATTCGCATTGATACTGCCATATATTATTGTTCCCTGGCATGTGATGCTGATGAGGGGATTCTTAAATGACACGCCAATGTCCCTCATAGAAGCGGCGAAATTGGACGGTTCCAGTGAGGTGGGCATCTTCTTTAAAATCATTATGCCCATATCAAAACCGGCATTGGCAACCGTTGGTTTATTTGGAGCATTTATGTACTGGAACGATTGGTGGCTTGCAATGTTATACATAGATAATCAGAAGCTGATTCCACTGCAGTATTACTTATATAGAATCATGAATAATATCCAGTTCCTGGCATCCTCTCTGCAGGCGGGAAATCTGGGAATTGATGTATCAAAGCTGCCAAATGAGACAGCCAGAATGGCATTATGCGTTTTGGCAGTAGCCCCCATGTTATTTGTATTTCCTTTTTTCCAGAAACATTTTGTAAAAGGATTAACAGTTGGTGCGGTGAAAGGATGATTGTATAATGATATACAATATAGAAAGAAAAATAAGGAGGATTTAAAAATGAAGAGAAAAAAAGCAATGGCACTGTTATTGGCTGCGGCAATGAGTGTTACGGCGCTGGCAGGGTGTTCTGCAAAGACGTCAAATGAGGAGACAAAGGCGGGAACTGAAGCAAAGGCTGACACTGGAGAGACAAAAGCAGGTGAAGAAACGGTGGCAGGAGAAGAATCCCAGACTGCATCAGGTGATGTGGTAGAAATAAAATGGTATGCTCCTATGTCGGAGATTCAGGCAGACCAGGAAACGGTTCAGAATGCAGTCAATGATTATTTAAAAGATAAATTAAACGTACAGGTTAAATTTATATCAACGGATTTCGGTAGCTTTGATCAGAAAATGCAGATGGTAATCTCATCTCAGGAGGAATTTGACCTTTGCTTTACATCAAATTGGTGCAATAACTTCTATAACAATGTAAATAAAAATGCATTTCTGGATATCGGTGATATCTTAGAGAAAGAAGCTCCTAAATTAAAAGAAATTATGCCGGAGGCAGGATTCGCTGCTGCTACCGTAGGCGGCAAATTATATGCAATTCCCAATTACCAGATCTGGGCGATGACCAATGGCGGATACATCGTTAAGGATTATGTGGATAAAAGCGGTGTTGATATTAACAGTGTAAAATCACTGAAAGATCTGGATCCTATTTTTGAAAGCATGAAAAAAGAGAATCCTGACGTATATCCAATGATTAATTCAAAACAAAGTATCTATGGGTTTACGGCAGCAGCATTAGGAATTGACGAGTTATCGGGCATGAATGTACCGGGAGCAGTTAAATATGATGACAAAGAATTAAAAGTAGTGAATCAGTTTGCTTTGCCGGAAGTAATGGACCATTTCAAGTTAATGAGAGAATGGAATGAGAAAGGATATTTCAGACCGGACGCAGCTACCATTACGGATTATAAGGCAGACCAAAAAGCAGGCAAATACGGAGCGATTATGGCAGGTACCCTTAAGCCCGGTGAAACTCCTGTACAAAAAGCTGAATTTGGCGGTAAAGATGTAGAACAATTCCGTATATCGGATTCCATCTTAAAGACCAGCGGCATCAATGCAACGATGATCGCAGTAAGCAGAACATCCAAGCACCCGGTTGAAGCTGTTAAATTGCTGGAATTAGTAAATACTGATCCGGTTCTCTATAACTTACTCTGCTTTGGTATTGAGGGAACCCATTATACCAAAACAGAAGACGGACATGTAACACCAATTGAAAACTCAGGTTATAATCCAAACGTGGACTGGACCTTTGGAAATCAGTTTAATGGATATCTCAGAGAAGGCCAGGAAGATGGTGTCTGGGAAGAAACAAAAGCATTAAACGAATCAGCAGTCCCATCTGAAGCATTGGGATTTGTATTTGATCCGGAAAAGGTACAGACAGAAATTGCAAGTACAAGTGCAATTGTTACGGAATACCTGCTGATGCTGGATACCGGAGCCGTTGATCCGGAAGAAAAGATGCCTGAATTCCTGGATAAATTAGAAAAAGCAGGATCTCAGAAAATTATTGATGAAATGCAGACACAGATAGATGCATGGAAAGCTGCTAAATAAAGAAGAAAAGGATACAAAATTTCTATAAGAATGCCCATCCCTTTGGTGGGCATTCTTAATAAAAAACACAGAGGTGACATCATGACTTCAAAGGAGAGAGTGGTAAAAGCAATAGAATTTTCATGTCCCGACCGAATTCCCTATAACTTTGATTCTAACCGTACCCCGGTAATACCGGAAAAGTATGGGGATGACTTTGAATGGGTATTTGTGAATCAATATCAGTATCCAGTTGAATCGCCTTCCGGGAGAAAAAGCTGGAAAACGGAATGGGGAGTCGTATTCGAGACGATACATACAGAATTGGGAGAAGCGGTTGATTTTCCATTAGCGGACATCGCCAAAGTTTACGAATATCAGATACCGGATTTTACAACAGAAGAACGGTACTTGGAACTTGAGAAGGCTGTAAATCAGAACAGGGATAAGTACATCCTGGGTATGTTTCCACATTTTTTGTTTCTGCATATGCTGGATCTTGTGGGATTTGAAAATCTGATGTATGAGTTCATAGACAGTCCGGATGAGATTGAACACTTAATCGGAGAACTGACCTTAAGCTGCCTGGGCGTGGTGGATTGTATGCATGAACGGGGCGTGGACGGAATGATTGCGATCGAGGATCTGGGCGTACAGGACCGGCTGATTATCAGTCCGGCTTTATGGAGGAAGATCTTTAAGCCGGCATATAAAAAGATTATAGAGAAGCTGCACGGGTATGGCATGCATTTCTTTATACATTCCTGCGGATATATTATAGATCTCATTGAAGATTTTATTGAAATCGGAGTGGATGTGGTTCAAATTGACCAGCAGGACAATATGGGAATTGAAAAACTGAGTGAAAAATACAGAGGAAGAATCTGCTTTTTCTGCCCATGTGATATACAAACGATCCTGCCAAATGGGTCTAAGGAACAAATCGAAGAGAGTGTGCAGAAATTAATTCATCTGCTGGGCAGTGAAGAAGGCGGGTTTATGGCTAAGACCTATCCGCAGCCGGAATCCATCTGCCTTCCAAAGGAAAGCGTAAAGTATATGTGTGAAATGTTCAAACGGCATGGATCCGGAGAGAAAGGAAGTAAATATGAATAGTTACGAGCGGGTGAAAAATACCATCCTGCATCAGCCGGCAGATCGTGTGCCCTGTGATTTCGCTGCGGAGGACATTGTATGGGACCGCATGATGGATTATTTCAATGTAGACTCCAGGGATAAAGTACTGGATATATTAGATATTGACATACGTTCTGTTGGACCCAGATACACAGGTCCCAAGCTTTTGACCGATGAGCATGGATACGAGGAAATTATTGTAAGCGGCGGGCCCAGAAACCGGAAAATATATAATGAAGCAGGTGACTATACCACAGCCATTGCGTATCATCCCTGGGCGGATGTTGAGGAAGCGGGGGACTTAGAAGGGCGAACAGGCTGGGATGGGAAAATGGAATGGTGGGATTTTTCCAATATAGAGGAGGACATTGACCGTATTAATAAAAATGGCCCTCGATGGATTAAGACTCACGGCGATCCGTCAGGCCTGCAGCATCTGACCATGTGGGCAGGGGATGAAAAGTTTCTCTGTGATCTGATTGCAAATGAAGAACTTGCAGTGGCAATGATCGAGAAGCACAATGAAATCCGCCTGGAACATGCCATAAAAACACTGGAAGCTGGAAAAGGGAAAATTCATGAGCTGGATGGAGGCGGAGACTACGGTTCACAGGCAGGACTATTGATTTCCAAAGAGATGTTCCGTAAATTTTTTAAAGAACTCTATGTTAAATTTTATAAAGAGATCAGGGAGAACTTTGATGTAGAGATCTTTTTCCATAGCTGCGGGAGTATCCAGGAATTAATACCGGAACTGGTGGATGTTGGCGTAACCATACTAGATCCCATTCAGGTTAGTGCAAAAAATATGGAGATCGAAGAGCTAAAGAGAAGATTCGGTAATCAGCTCACCTTTCACGGTGGGATCGATGTACAGCAGGTACTTCCTTATTATACGATTCCGGAGCTTCGAAAAAACGTGAGAAACAGTATAGAGGTGCTTGGCAAAAATGGCGGATACATTCTGGCACCTACACATAATATTCAATTTGATACAAAGGTTGAGAGTATTATTGCAATGTATGAAGAAGCACAACACCGTATCATTACGAAACTCGGATGATTTTTCTTTCCGACATACTTAGAATCCAGAAAGGAAACAGGAAATGTCCAGGATACAAATTAGCATAGAAAACTGTACAGGCAGGGAATACATACTCTTTCCGGCATGTGCATACAAAGGAAATCAATTTGATGTTTTGCCAAAAGAATATCCTCCGATTTTAGAGCCGGATGAGATGGGGGTGAATCTGGAAACCGTAATCACGGATGTACCTCGTTTGAATAAAGACGGAAGCGGCAGGATAGAAGTAACCACAGGAGACGTATCGGTACCCTGTGTTGGAATATTCCAGGAGGAGGATAAAAAGGCTGTTTTTGTATTTACCATTCAGCAGATAAAAGGCAGAAATATTGGCATGGCATATGAGAAAGGATGTGTCACTCTGACCTGGCCCGCATATCGGGAAATGATATACCGGTGGCCGCATATGGTAAAGAATGAGGAAGCATATGTGGATGAAGAGGCTACAATCCCATATCAGAAATTAGAAGTTCCCTGTGAATCCATAGAAGAGTTTTTCGAGATCTTTTTTAGACACAGGAAGCAAATGAAGTTAAATGACGATATGCCAAGCGAACCTTTCTGGGAAGAACTTATGCAGATCCAGTTAAAAAAGCATAACAGCATGAACTGGTTTGAAGAGGGACAGTTTTACGGGAGTAATACTACAGAAAGTGAAGGCAACGCCTGGGAGACAGGCTGGGTAGGCGGAGGTATATCCAGTTACGCGCTCATGAAGCTTGGGGGGAAAACGGAATACGAAAGAGGTATCAAAACCCTTGTACACTTATTTCGTTTGCAGGGAGAAAGCGGCTTATTTTATTCCGGGAGCAATGAAAAGGGAGAAATAATAAGAGAAAGAAAATACAAAGAGACGGAGGGGCTAAGGGAGTTCAGTTCAGTCCGGGACAGCGGCGATGCATTTTATTTTCTGTTTAAACACTTTGCGCTTATGAATGATGTACCGGAAAGTATGAGAAAAGGGGCAGAAAGATGTGCGGATGCATTTGTAAGATTGTGGAATGCCTATGGGCAATTGGGTCAATTTCTAAACCCGGTGACAGGTGAAATTCTGGTGGGAGGATCTGCGGCAGGCGGCATAGTTCCGGCTGGCCTTGTATCTGCCTATGAATATTTTGAGGATGAGCGATATCTCCATGCGGCAGAAGATATTGGAGCCTTTTTTTACCGTAACTTCGTTCAAAGAGGATATACAACCGGCGGTCCAAATGAGATCCTGCAATGCCCCGATAGCGAAAGTGCATTTGCTCTTTTAGAAAGCTATACAGAATTGTACCGGGTTACCTTAAAGCCGGAATGGCTTTCCTGCGCAAAGACTACGGCACACCTGTGCAGCAGCTGGGTAGTTGCGTATAATTATAAGTTTCCACCGGAGAGCGAATTTGGCAGACTGGAAATGAAAACAATCGGAACAGTCTTCGCAAATGTCCAAAATAAGCATTCGGCACCTGGAATCTGTACCTTATCGGGAGCAAGCCTTAAAAAATTATATGAATGGACAAATGAAGAATGCTATCTTCGGTTATATGAGGAGATTACCACTACAATCAGCCAATATATGTCTACGGAAAACAGACCCATTTATTCCTGGGATGTTCCCAAAGATGCAACGTCCAAAGGGCTGAATCATGTAACCGTTCCCCGGGAGAAACTTCCGGAAGGATTCATCTGTGAGAGGGTGAATATGTCTGACTGGGAAACGGACAGATGTGTGGGAGGTGTCTTTAATGGGAGCTGTTGGAGTGAGGTGAGTAACTTATTGGTTTTAGCGGAACGCTTGGCACAGTAATTTCATAAGCGTCCAAGAGTAGTAAAACACTATAATATGGAGGAAACCCAGGATGAAAAAGAGAGTGATAGCACTTGTATTATCGGTATTTATGGTATTAAATCCGTTAACGTCTTATGCAGCGGTGCCTGATGCGGCGGCAGTTTCGGAAGCGGCAACGGAGCCTGAAATGGGAGTAGCTTCGGAAGGGTCATCAGAGCCAGAAATGGGAGCAGATTCGGAAGCGTCAACAAAGCTTGAGACGGAAGCAGCTTCGGAAGGGTCAACGGAGCCTGAGATGGGAGCAGTTGCGGAAGGGTCAACGGAGTCTGAAATGGGAGCAGCTTTGGAAGGGTTATCAGAGCCGGAAACGGCAGCAGCTTCGGAAGCGTCATCAGAGTCTGAAAGGTCAGCAGCTTCGGAAGGGTCATCAGAGTCTGAAAGGTCAGCAGCTTCTAAAAAGGCGGCATCAGAATCTAAAGACGTGGCAGACCGTTTTCTACTGAATTATCAGGAGATCAGTATAAATATGGAAAGCGGTTATCCATTGCCCTTATATCTGACAACCGGATATTATACGGAACCCAGCGGTACCGGCAAGATTACATGGAGCAGTACCGATGAATCGGTTGCAACAGTTGATGGGGAAGGACGTGTGACAGCAATCAAACCTGGTGAGGCCACAATTCAGGCGGTACATAAAGATTATGCGGGAAAAACGGCAGAGTGCAAGGTGACAGTTTTTAAAAGCAAAGAATGCGAGACATTTTACTTTGTATCACCTCAGGGTTCTGACAGCAATCCGGGTACGGAAGCACAGCCTTTTCAGACAATCCAGGCAGCCAGAGACACCATTCGTGAAATGGATCATCTTCCAGACGGCGGAATCACAGTCATATTGGAAGATGGAAAGTATTATGAGCAGGAAACGATAGTCTTCACTCCGGAAGACAGCGGTACACAGAAGAATCCAATTATATATAAGGCCAGAAACGAAGGTAAAGCGGTAATTACCGGAGAGGTGCCAATTGACAACTGGGAAAAGGCCGAAGGCGTGGAAGGAATGAATCTGGCCGCAGAAGGAAAGCTGTATGTGGCTGATGTAGACCAGGGCTGGCGTTTTCATGACCTGTATGTAAATGGAGAGCGTCAGCAGGTATCACGCAGCTTTAATACGGATAAATGGCGGGACTGGCCTGTGTTTTACGGACGGGCACCACTTAGCTATGATTCGGAGAAAGGTGCAAGGGTCGTATTTGGAGACGGCGAACTGGACGGGCTGGACGGAAATGAGGATGTAGAGGTAGTCCTGCTTCCCGTAATGTACTGGAATACCATTCCCCTTGTTAAGCACATAGACTCCGGTAATAATACGGCATATCTTCAGTCACAGATCCCATCCAACTTCTGGCCTGACCATTTTGGAAATGGCGAGGGTTATTACAATATCATCAATACACTGAAATATCTGGATCAGCCAGGTGAGTGGTGCATTGACAGTCAGGCGGGCAAGGTCTACTATTGGCCGAAGAATGAAAATACAATTCATACAGATGATATTGCAGCTCCGAAACCCTATGAGCTGCTGCGCCTTCAGGGTGACGGTGTTGACAAAAACTTTGAAAATCTTGTAGAGTATCTGACCTTTGACGGTATTACATTCCAGTACACAGACCGTCTGCCTGAGAATGAATTTCCGAAAGACTGGATCATTCGAAATGCAGAAAATCCGGATGCTGCCATTTACTTTGACGGAACCAGAAACTGCCGTCTGATCAATAATGAAATACGTCATTCAGGAAGCTACGGCGTTACGGTTAACCACTACGGACAGAATAACGAAATTCTCCATAACCAGATGCACGATCTGGGCAGCGGCGGCGTTCAGCTATATGGATATGGAGTAGGAACTGTGGATGTAAACCATAATAATATAGTGATGTACAATTCCATTTATAACATGGGGGTAGGCCCGTATCAGCATGCACCGGGGTTAGGTGTCTTTGGAAGCGGCACGAACACGATGGCATTTAATTATATTGCAGGAGCGCCTTATGCGGGTATTTCGATTGTGGGAACAGATGAAAATTCCATCAGCAGTAAGAAGCCGGATACACGTGCAGCCTATGATATGTTCGGCAAACAGAGCAGCCAGTATGGCATACGGTTTGAGGACCTGAACCAGCTTCCGGAAAGTGAACTGGATGGTAATAATGGTGAATACCTTTCCATTGGAAGTCTGGCACAGAAATATCAGCACTCGGAAAGAAATGTGGCTGAATATAATATTTTAGAAGATTATTCACAATCCATGGATGATGGCGGTGCATTATATTCCTGGTATTGCGGCCTGGGAAATGTGTATGCCTATAACGTGCTGAAGGAACAACTGGAGGGAGCAAGGACATGGGTATTCTGGCAGTATATGGATGACCGGGCAATCGGGTTTACGCTTCAGAACAATCTTTGTACAGGAAATTTTAATGCTACAATTGATAAATCTTTTGCACCATATGCAAACAGACGAATTAATAATGCCTATGCAAAATTCCCGCAGGTACCGGACGGATATGATGCGCAAAAGGAAAAAGTATTGGATAACGTTCAGAATGCTATGGGAGGATACAAACTGGCAGAGTCGAAAAAACCGGCAATCTTAAGCCCGGAAAACGGCAGTGAAAATGCTAAAATTCCAACCACAATCGTCTTGAATCACTGTGAAAATGCTTCTTTATATAAGATAGAAATTGCCACGGATGAAGCATTTGAAAATATAGTAGAAACGATAGAAACCCGCTTAAGCGTTGCCACTACAGATAAGCTGGAGTATGATTCTTCTTACTATGCCCGGGTGACAACCAGAGAATATTTAGGAACTCCCCAGGTGAGTGATATTGTCTCATTTAAGACGGCAAAACAATCAGCACCGGACGAAGTGCTGCGGAATGCAAAGCTGACAAATGATATTGATGCCGTACTTGTACAGTGGACTCCTGTGGCAAAAAACAAGGTAAATGTATATCGGAAAGAGGAAGGGGAAGCAGACTTTACGCTTATTGGAGAAAATGTAGAAGGCAAGGGGTTCCTTGACAGCCAGATAAAAGAGAAGACAAATTATACATATCAGATTGCAGGGGTAAATGCTGCCGGTGAAGGTCCGCGCAGTGAAGAATTGAAGATTAATACCCGGGAGCTGAATATGCTGTTTAGCGATGATTTTGAAAATGGGTCTATTAGTGACCGGTGGACGGATCAGGCAGGAAAGCAGACAAATTTAAATCCTAAGGATGCGGTTGTGAAGGATGGGCAATGGGAACCTACCGGCAGCTGGCGTGAATATTACGTGGGACTTAATAATAAGGACTGGGATGATTATGCGGTTGAGGCAGATATTACATTCAAAGATCTGCAGCCGGGTGCAGAGAACTATTCCGCATTTGGTCTGATCACACGTGCATCAACGGATACCGGAAGAAAGTTCTATGAGTTTTTAATTCGTACGAATGGACAGAAGCAAATGGAACTGCAGAAAGCAGATGGCAATTACTGGACTCAGCTTGCAGCTGTAAAGATGAATGAAAATCCGGTGCCGGGTACACTCTACCGTATGCGTGCGGAAAGTGTGGGAAAATCACTTCGTATTTATCTGAATGGAAGCTTGTTCGCAGAAATTGAGGATGAAGCGCTATCTTATGGCGGTGTGGGATTCGGATATGGCAAGGATTATATATCCGTAGATAATGTAAGAGTATCACAGCCTAAGCAATATAAGATCAATGTGGATGCATCGATGAAGGGGGGAACTGTAACCCCGGATCAAAGCCAGGCTGCCCAGGGAAAACCGGTTCTCCTTACCGTGAAGCCGGATAAAGGCTATGTATATGAAACAGGAACACTGAAAGTAAACGGAAAGCAGCTTACAGATACCTTGTTCACCATGCCGGGCGAAGAAGTTACGGTCACTGCTTCATTCCGACTGGCAGCAGCAGACGGAAATCAGATCTATGTATCACCGGAAGGCTCCGATGACTCGGGCAATGGATCATTCGAAGCTCCTTATCAGACATTAGCAATGGCACAGGAGGCAGTACATAATCTGGTGGCAAAAGGACTTGACGGTGATGTGCAGGTAATCTTAAGAGGCGGAAATTATTATCTGAAGGATGCTGTTCATATTGGTCCGGAGGATTGTGATGATACGTATCGGATAACGTATAAAAATTATGAGGATGAAGAGGCACGCGTTGTAGGCGGTGCTCCGGTAACCGGATGGACGGATAAGGACGGAGACGGTATCTTTGAAGCTGACATCTCGGACCGGGATGGATTCTATTCTCTGTTTGCCAATGGAGAGCGCCTGCCAAATGCCAGGGAAGTAAAGTGGCAGAACGTTCAGGTTGAAGATCAGTCACATATGCAGGCTGTTTTAGGAGGTGCTACCAGCTGGTTTGGCGAGGTGCTGAAAGTAACTTCTGTAAATGGCAGCAATCTGGTTACAGAATATCCGGCAGGGGGATACTCCGGAAGCGTGCAGTATCTGCAGGGTGCAAAAGAATATATCAATGAGCCTGGTGAATGGGCGATTGCAGGCAGTACGCTCTACTATAAACCGTTAGAGGGAACTTTGCCAGAAAGCAGTGAAATCATTGCACCTTCCACAGACAGAATCTTCTATCTGCAGGGTACAAGTGAGAAGTTAGTTCGTAATATCACCATCGATGGGTTGAAACTGGAGATGAATGGTTTTGGGGAAAATCTTCTAGCACATGCCGGGCGTAAAGGCGATAAGACTGAGGAATATGAGTCTAACCTGAAAGGTATCGTGGATCTGGACAATACAACGAACATTACCGTAAGCAATTGTGTTCTGAAAAATGCCGGATATATGGCGGTAGTCATGAACCATTACAGCCAGGAAAATACCATCTCAGGAAATGATATCCGGGATACCGGATATGCGGGGCTTTTCATGATAGGAGAAAATCCCGGAAGCCTGAATTATATCAACAAGAACAATAATATTACCAATAATAGAATAAAAGAGGCAGGCAGATTTGTCAGCCATGGATCCGGCATCTATCTCATGAACAGCGGAAATAATACCATTACCCATAATAATATTTCAGAAGTTCCGCGCTATGGAATTTCCATGAAAGGTGTAAGGTATGGCGTATTTTCTGCAATCGGCGTAGATGTACCCTTTGAAGATCATTGGAAATATAACCAGACAATGAACAATTATATTGGCTATAATACGATCTATAATACCGGTATGCGCTCCGGCGACGGCGGTGGAATTGAAGGCTGGGGAACCGGACGGGACAACTGGATTGACCACAATATCATCTATAATGCATATCGTGGAGTCGCGACTACAGGCTGGAGGGGACATAGTATTTTTACGGACGATGCCACCCATCACACGATGGTAACCAATAATGTTGTATACGATGAAAATGCAGTTTCTGTTAATGCAGGTACGATGATGAAGAGTATCTCAAACTATGTGGCAAATAATGTGTTTGATATCGGATATGCCTATAACGGTGCAGCAAATATCGGACCGTATATTGAGCCAAGCGGAGGAATGGCATTTAAGAATAACATCGTATATTCAGATGCAGGAGGAACCTTGCATAATAACGGTACATGGAGCGAAGACGGAGGGGGAGACCGTGTTCTCCTGAAATTTGATGATGGTTCCTATAATGTATCGGGTACAGCAGCGCTGGATTCGCTGAGCGTTATGGACCATAACCTGTACTTCAATGCAAAAGGCAAGGCGGAATTCGAGGTGCTGGGGAGCAAACTCAGTCTGGCTGACTGGAAGCAAAGCAGTAAAAATACTCATAAATATGATAAAAACAGTATCATGGAAGATCCGCAGTTTGTGGATGTGCAAAATCGTGATTACCGTTTGAAAGCAGAATCACCAGCGATGGCAATAGGAATTACGCCAATCGATACAAGTGAAATTGGATTATTACCAGATTTCCGATATGGTGATAAGGGTGATACACCGAAAACATTATTTTTGTCGGCAGATGATAACGGTCAGGCATCTGCAGCAGTCAATCCTGGTCAAACGATCCAGATGTCGGTATCGATGAGAACCGAACAAGGTTATTCCGTGGAAAATCCGGAAGGGACAACCTTCTCCAGCAGTGACGAATCAATTGCTACAGTAGGAGATAATGGACTGGTTACAGCAATTGCACAGGGAACCGTAGTTATAACGGCAGAAGGAAAAGGACTGACAGATCAGTATACAATTTATGTAGGGGAACAGGGAACGGAATTGATTGCAGATGACGTGAACCTGGTACTTGAAAAGAATGAAACATCGTGGATTGATGTGAAAGCTAAGACATCAGCAGGCCATTATGTAGTACCGACGAATATCAGTTATAAATCCGATGACGAAAAAATAGTTACTGTTGATGACAGAGGATTTCTTAAGGCTCAGGCAGATGGTGAGACAACTGTAAAGATACAGGCAGTGGTGAGCGGAGAAAATCTGACTAAAACTGTGAAAGTAAGTGTTCAAAAGACTGCAATTCAGACGAGAGACCTATATGAAAAAACGGATGCAGTGACTGCAGATTCTTATGGAAACGGTGCTTCTAATCAGGGAACGAAGGCAGCGCTGGATAAAAACGGCAGTTACGTAGTTTATAAGAACGTGGATTTCAAAGATGGAGCTAAAAGATTTACCGCGGTTTACGAGACTGGAAATTTATTACGGGTAGGAAGCATTGACCTGAGATTGGACTCCGCCACAGGACCGGTAATTGGCAGAGTAGATTGCGAAACGACAGGAGCCTGGGGAATTACCGGCCAATCCTGGATTGATGTTAACCCGGAACAGGTGAAAGGAATTCACGACTTGTACATTGTTGCAAATCCGGGGGCTTTAAATCTGGTCAACTTCCGTTTTTCACAAAAGGCAGCAGGATCAAGTGTTCAGAGCCTTGAACTGTCCGGTGATGAGATTGTCTGTGCACCTCAGGATGGAGTAGAAAAATATACATTTACAGCCTCCACACTGGATGACCTGGGTTATAGAACAGAAGAACAGGCTGTGACCTGGGAACTGGATGGAAACTATACTAATATTTCCCTCGATGAGGCAACCGGATCATTATCAGTTGGAATACCCGAAGATAAAGAAACGAATATTGTCATTAAGGCAGTATTAAATGCTGATCATTCTGTGAAAGCAGAGAAATCTGTAATGGTTTATGACGGAAGCATTGTTGAATTAAAAGGCGCTGAGGCAGATGAGAAATATTTAACAGCTGCTGATGGTGTCAGCGGAGTGGCATTCCAGGGAAAAGATGCCTTCATACTCTACAAAAACGTAGACTTTAGAAATGGAATAGAGAAGTACCAGGTAAAATACAGCTATCCGGGCGCTGAAAATATTCTGAAGCTGCATACCGGGTCTGCGGCAGGTGAAGTGTTCTCTTCTATATCACTCAGTAGCGGAAGCTGGGCGAATTATGTGGTTGCAGAACAGCATATTCTGGAAGGATGTCCAGAAGGAATTCAAGACCTGGCGGTTACGCAGAGTGACTGGCTCAATTTCCACTGGATACGTATGTTCATGCCGAATAACAGAGTGCCGGAACAATCCTTTAAGATTACAATCGATTCCAATATAACAAATGGAAAAATTGAGAGTGATAAGACGGAAGCGAAAGCAGGTGAGACAATCACGCTGACGGTTATCCCCGAAGAAGGATATCAGTTGACAGAGGGAAGCCTGAAAGTGAATGACGGTGAAGTGGAAGTAAAAGATAACAGCTTTATTATGCCAAAACAGGATGTAATGGTTACGGCAGAATTTGAACAGCTGCCTGCAGAAACATACAGCATTGTCATTGATCCGGCAATGGAACATGGAAGAGTTGAGGCAGACAGGGCAGAAGCGAAAGCAGGAGAGACAGTTACACTGACGGTTATCCCAGAAGAAGGCTATCTGTTGACAGAAGGAAGCCTTAAGGTGAATGGCGGTGAAGTAGAAGTAACAGATAACAGCTTTATTATGCCGGGACAGGATGTAATGGTCACAGCGGAATTTGAACAGCTGCCTGCAGAAACATACAGCATTGTCATTGATCAGACAATGGAACATGGCAGGATTGAGGCAGACAGAACAGAGGCAGCCAAAGGAGAGACAGTCAAGCTGACGATTACGCCGGAAGAGGGTTATATTCTGACTGCCGGAAGCCTGAAAGTAAATGGTGGCGCTGTGGAAGTGGCAAATAACAGTTTTATTATGCCAGGTCAGGATGTAACCGTTACAGCAGAGTTTGAGCAGATAACAGGTGAGGTATATACAATTACGGTAGATCCCTCTATGGAACACGGAAGTGTGGAGGCGGATAAGACAGAAGCGGCAGCGGGAGAAATTATTATCCTGACAGTTGTGCCGGAAGAAGGATATCAGCTGAAAGAAGGAAGCCTGAAGGTAAATGACGGCGCTGTGGAAGTGACAGATAACAGCTTCCTTATGCCGGAACAGGATGTAATGATCACGGCAGAATTTGAACAGCGGGCGGCAGAAACGTATAAAGTAACCATAGATCCAACTATGGAACACGGAAACGTTGAGGCAGATAAACCGGAAGCAGCAGCAGGCGAAATGATTACCCTGACGGTTGTGCCGGAAGAAGGATATCAGCTGAAAGAGGGAAGCCTGAAGGTAAATGACGGTTCTGTGGAAGTAACGGATGGCAGCTTCCTTATGCCGGAACAGGACGTAACTGTCACAGCAGAGTTTGTACAAAAGGCACCCGAGACATATACAATCACCGTAGACAGTGATGTCGTATATGGAAAGATTCAGGCGGACAAGAAGGAGGCGGCAGCAGGTGAGACCGTTACCCTGACGGTTGTGCCGAATGACGGATATATTTTGAAAGCCGGAAGCCTGAAGGTTAATAATGGAAATGTGAAATTGACGGACAGCAGTTTCGTTATGCCGGAACAGAACGTAACGATCACAGCAGTGTTTGAGCAAAAAGCAGTAATCATAACTTACAAGTTAGCATTTGACGCAATGGGCGGAAAAGTAAGCCCAGTTTCGATTACGGTAACAAAGGGGGCAGCATATGGGAAGCTTCCGGTTCCGTCAAGAGAGGGATATTCTTTCAAGGGCTGGTTTAGCGCAGTATCTGGCGGAACCCAGATCAAAGAAGGAGAAGTCTGCAGATTAAGTGCAAATACGACTGTATATGCGCAGTGGAGCAAGATGACTCTGAAGAAACCAGGAAAGCCTGCCGGATTAAAAGCATCCAGACATAAGTCGGGCAGCATCCAGATCAGCTGGCAGAAAACATCCAATGCGAAGGGCTATGTCTTATACAGATACGACAGTTCTGCAAAGAAATGGAGAAAAGTAAAGACCACGACATCCACCAGTTATATGGATACGGGATTAAAATCAGCAACAGATTACAAGTACAAGGTAAAGGCATACAGCCAGCTTGGAAAAGAAAAGAAGTATGGATCTTACTCATCTGTAATGACAACGGCAACGGCACCGAAAAAGCCGCACTTGCTTAAGGCAAAGAAGGACGGAAAAGGAAAAGCCACCATAAACTGGAGCAGAAGGTCAGGAACGGACGGATATGTCATCTATATGAGAACGGATAAGGGTGATTATAAGAAGATAGCAACTAAATCATCCAAAGCTTCTTCCTATACCAAATCCGGATTGAAAAAAGGCAGAACCTATCGATTTAAAGTAAGGGGATACCATAAGACAGGCGGCAAGAGAATCTATAGTACGTATTCTGACAGTAAGAAAGTTACATTTTAATATTCCTTTCAATTGCTGGTCCTTGAGGCTAGCAGAATTGAAAACTTGAAAATGACCGGAAAATTGGACAGGAAAATGACCGAGAAATTGGACGAGAAAATGACCGTGAAATGGAGGTGCTGCAATAGACTGCAGCATCTCCTCATTGCAGGAAAAAAAGGCAGAAAGATAGCAGAAATGAATAATCGGCAGGACAACTTGGTATAGAAGCCATGGTAAGAAATATAGAAGTGGAATTATTGTAGATTGCTTAAGATTATTGTAGATTGATGTAGATTACTGTAGACTGCTATAGATTGCGGTAGTGAAATAAGAAAGGGGCAATAAAAATGAATGACGAAAACAATTATTCTATTTCAGCTTATGAAAAAGAATATTTACGGGAACTGGCATATAAACAAAAAGCATATGCCGACCTCCCTATAATGAAAGAGCGGGAAAAGCTCTGGTATCTGCATAACAGCCTGCAGGGGAAACGGCCAATGATCGTAATGGAGACGATCACCTTTTGGGAAAATATATGTCCTCCTCTGAAGTGCAAAAGTGAGATAGCGCGGGAAATGGAAAATCAGATGCTGAAAAGCATTGTGAACGCAGACCTGGTTGGTGATGACAAGGTAGTGCCCGGATATTATCCACTGGAAACGGAACTGGAGTATGAGAAATATGGATTGCAGGCTAAAAAGGTATATGATAAAAACGGGATTGGCTTTCATATAGAATCTGTGATTGAGTCATTGGAAGAAGATTTTGATAAGCTGTCCCCATCGGTCTTTGGATACGATGAGCAGAAATATACGTTGAAAAAACAATTCATGGAATCCGTAATCGGTGATATTTTGCCGGTGCAGCTGGTAAACAGCTCAAATTACTGGGATTTTTCCATTACCCAGCAGGTGGTGGAGCTGATGGGGATGCAGAACATGTTTTATTCCATGTATGATGAACCGGATCTGTTCCATGAGCTGATGCAGTTCATTACCGATGATAAGATACGCCTGCTGCGTTGGGAAGAGGAACATGGTTGCCTGTGGCTGAACAACGGGAACCACTATATGGGAGGCGGGAGCTTCTGCTTCACGGAAGAACTGCCCCGGAAAGATTATGCGGGAAAAGTACGTAGCATAGATACCTGGGGGCATATGAATTCCCAGGAATCAGTTGGTATTTCACCGGATATGTTCCAGGAGTTTATACTGCCTTATATGAAAAGGCTGTCGAGAGAGTTTGGCATGCTTTATTATGGATGCTGTGAACCGGTCAGCGATTTTTGGGACGGCGGAATAGAGCAGATTGAGAATATACGCAAGGTTTCCATCTCACCTTGGTGTAAGGAAGCCTTTATGGCGGAGCGTTTGAGCGGCAGCAATACCATCTATTCCAGAAAGCCGTCACCAAATTTCCTGGGAATTCAGGCGGATTTTAACGAAGAAGAATTCCGTGCATATATTCAGGAAACGGTAAACTTAACAAAAGAATGTAAAAGTGAATATATCTTCCGAGATATATACGAGCTGCACGGTAATATAAGTAAGGTAAAAAGAGCGGTGCAGATAGTCAGAGAGCTGACGGAAAACAATTAATTACATCAACGCCGATCACATTATACAGGTAAATGACAAGGGTTATTTCATGATAATTAAGAAATGCCGGAAAAGGAGATATGAATGAGTATACATTTCAGTAAAGAACGCTGGTTAGAGACAGAGAAGAATTACAGCGCATGGTGGAAGGGGGAATTAGACAGGCCATTGTTTAAGGTTACAGTAAAACATGCCTTTGAAGTGGAGCGTAAGAAGCCCCCAGTTCCATTGCTTTCCCAGAAAACGTGCCATGATTTTCAATATAGTGCAGAGGAAATCATAGATGCCCTGGATTATGAATTATCACAGAGTGAGTTTTTAGGGGATGCATTCCCCTTTGTCAATATGGCGGCATTCGGACCGGGATCACTGGCAGGATTCTGCGGAGCAAGGATGGATAACAGCACAGGAAGCGTCTGGTATTTCCCGGAGGAAAGAAGAGAGATACAGGATATCCATATACAATACGATAAGGATAACAAATGGGTCAGGCGCATTAAAGAAATATACCGGGCAGGACAGGAAAAATGGGGAGGTATGGTACTGATGTCTATGCCGGATCTGGGAGGAATCCAGGATGTAGCGGCAATCTTCGCAGAGAGTGCGGAACTCATGTGCCAGCTGATGGAGGAACCGGAAGAAGTGCACCGTCTGCAGGAGGAGGCTTACCGGGCATTTCAGGAAGCTTATGAGGATTTTAATTCTGTATTGATGCCGGTAAATCCGGGATACAGTGACTGGGGAGGGCTGTACAGCAAAGATCCTTCTTATATCCTGCAGGATGATTTTGCATATATGATCAGCCCGCAGATGTTTGCGGAATTCGGGCTGCCGGAAATCCACAAAGCATGTGAATACCTTACCAATACCATATACCATTTGGACGGAATCGGAAATTTAAACCACCTGGATTATTTGTTAAAAGAAGATATCAATGCATTCCAGTGGGTGTACGGAGCGGGACAGCCAAGTGCGCGTCATTGGATGGAAATCTATGAAAAAATACATAATGCCGGAAAAGGAATAGAGGTAATCGGGGATTTGGATGATTTCCGGGCATTGTACAGCAGGTTTAAAAAAGGTCTGTACTACCATGTACTGGTGGACGATAAGGAAGGAAATGCAATGAAATCGATGGATGCAAAGGACTGCCTGAATGATTACTGTGTAGTGGCCTGGGACAAAAAGGAAGAAGTGGAAAGATTATTAGGTGAAGTTTTAATGAACGAATAGGGGATTCCACAGAACCCCGCACCTTCCACCTCGTCCCCGTCCCCCAAATTCTTCACCCCTGCACCCTTACTCAACCCTACTTCCCAGCAACCTCATCTAACCGCTTCATCAGCTTATCTTCCTGCTTTTTCACCACCCCGATCAGCGGAGCGCCTATCATATTGCCCGCACTGTCTACAATATATGTGATGGGGTAACCCGCAATATCACCGATAAAATCAGTATAAAAGCTGCTTTTATTGTCCGGGATGAGGTTTGTGTAGGTTACTCCTTTCTCCTTTAAAATGGTTTCAGAAGTTGTTTTTGATTCATCGGACTCTCCGGCACTGGCAGCCACTCCTATGAGATTGATCTTCCGGTCTTTAAAGTCCTGAAAGTATTCTTCCAGTTCCGGCATTTCCGCAATACAGCTGCCGCAGCCATTTGTCCAGAAATTAATGACCGTGGCGTCGTAGTCTTTAAAAATTTCATTGGTAATGGTATTTCCTTGAAAATCCACACCTTGAAATTCCGGAAATGGTTTTTTTGTGGCTTCTATTTCTGTGCTGCCGCATCCCGCCAGTGAAAGAATGGATATAGAACTTAATATGATACATAACAGTTTTTTTACTTTTTTTATTTTTTTGTTATTTATTTTCAATGCTTGTCCTCTTTTCTAAAATAATATTTTTACAGATCGCGCTCCGGGGGCATGCGCGGATGCAGTCGCCGCAGCGGATACATTCAGAATGATTTGGAGTTTCACAGACTGCCACATCCATTTTACAGACTTTTGAGCAGGTGTTACATCCATTGCATTTATCCTTGTCAACGGAGAATTTATAAAAGGAAAGTTTGTTAAACAGGGCATAGAATGCTCCCAGCGGACAGATCCATTTGCAGAACGGCCTGTAAAAAAAGACGGATAACGTAATGATTCCCGCCAGCAAACAGCTTTTCCAGGTGAATAAGGCGCCAAGTGCAGCACGTATTCCACTGTCTGTAAGGGAAAGGGGTATGGCTCCTTCTAAGATACCCGCGGGGCAGATCCATTTGCAAAACCAGGGATCCCCCATACCGACTTCATTTAGAATGGTCATAGGCAATATTATAACAAACACCATTAAGATGAGGTACTTGAGCCTTGTCAGTACGACAAACTTTTTAGTGCTGAATTTTTTAGAAGGTATCTTATGAAGCAGCTCCTGAAACCATCCAAAAGGACACAGGAAACCGCATACCAACCGTCCAAATAACACGCCGAATAATATTAATATGCCAACTATGTAGTAGGAAAAATTGAATTTTGATGAGCCAATCACCGCCTGCAGTGATCCGATGGGACAGGAGCCAATGGCACCGGGACAGGAATAGCAGTTCAGCCCGGGTACGCAGATGCCCTTTAAATTTCCTTTGTAAATTTTACCGGTAAAAAAGCCTGTAATGTGAGCGTTCGTCAGCAGCGTGGCGGCTGCCTGTATCTTCCAGCGTTTCCAAATGCTTTTATGTTTAGCCAATGCCCACACACTCCAGACATAAATTGACTCCCTTGGAAAGCACCTCGGCTGTTTCGCCACGGTAAATGCCGATACCCACCAGGAGAATAGCAAGTAATAAGATACCTGCAGCACGTTTATTCTTCATCCTGCAGCTCCTTTGCAAAGGAAAGCAATTCGTCTGCCTTGGCATCGGTGTTCCAGGCGGTATAAAACCCACCCTCTTTCGTAAAGATGGAAACCAGATCTGAATGAATAAGTTCATCATAGTTCTTCAGTGACTGTTGCATGGAATCATTGTAAACAATAACCGGAAATGTGATATCTGTCAGCTTTTCTTTTGCAGCGTCAACATCTTCGTCCGTGATGATACCAATGACAGGGATTCCTATGGCTTTCATGTCATCCGAGATATCGTTAAAGACCTTCAGTTTTTCCAATGTTTTTTCCCCTTGTGTATCAAAAAAGACCATACAGGTTTTTCCTTCAATGATATTGGAGGAGGCAGGGGTTCCATCCAGATAGGTAGTTTCAAAGGGATCAAACAGATAAATTTTAGATTTAGCATCGATTTTCTCGTAATGAGCGTTAATCCAGTCATCATCAATCCATCCCTTTTCTTTTGCATCTTCAACGGTAATGGTGCCATCATCCAGGGCGGCCTTGATTTTTTCCTCGGATGGCTTTGAATTACAGCCAGCCATAGAAAAAACCAATAAGCATGAGATTATAAGGATAAGTTTTCTTTTCATTTCTTTCTTTACCTCACTTTTTTGTTAGTGAGGTCATTGTAGCAAATCCAACATAAAATTTCTGTTAAGAGAATCGCCCATAAATTGTGGCGTACAGCTGCCAGAAAATAATTTTAAAACACGCTTTAATATTACAATGAACGTTTTATAGGGGGCTGTTAAATGACTTATATTTGGGTTTGGCTGAGGAAGGACGCTTTGTGGATGATAGGTAGTGTACGGAAAGATGGGGGTGGGAAACTGATATGGACTCCGTCAGCTTGCCGCAGAACTGGTATTTTCTAACCTTTGCGGAGCGCTTTTTGGCGGCACGCGGGCATTCACCGAGAAATCCTGATGCATTTCTCGGTTCAGTGCCCGCTTAGTATCCG
>OATB01000341.1_pt1 | contig 38440 bp, 38 predicted proteins | sample 1494941 | NCBI WGS metagenome assembly OATB01 (sample SAMEA2579931, study PRJEB22360) | human gut metagenome | reverse complement strand
GACTCTGCATTCCATCTTCAGGCTGCAGTCCTTTTTATAGTACTTATCCACCAGCCTGGTTCTGGTAAAAAAGTGTTCAAACGCCTGTCTGTCATCTTCGTAAATCCACTGCCCGGTTACAAAAGCAGCTAATTCATCATAAGAATCTGCTCTTTGTATAAGTTCGCCCGCCATAGGACCGCCTATATGCTCCACCGCATTCTGGTTCAAATTGCATTCAAAGGACACAATTTCTCCGGCAAGCTGGTTCTCGTTATACTTCTGCCATTTTTCATAAGCTGCTTCTTTTTCCCGCTGGACGGTATAATCTTCATATACAATAATCCCTCTTTGGGCTTCCCCGTCGGTATCATAGGTTAACCGGTATTTCATTCGATACCAGTTCAGTCCGCCTTTTCTGTTTTTTAAGCGGACTATGATTTCTCCCATTGGGATTCCGTCTGCCATGGACTGAAAAAAACGGGAAACCTCTTCTTTGCTGTCTTCAATTACTACATCGGTATCCAGAAGTCCATCGGGCATATTGGGAATGACTCCTGGAAGTGCAAAATTTTTTAATTCCTTTTTATCTATATAAAGCGTCCGGTTTTTAATATCATAAATGTCCATCACTTTTCCGGTCATGGCAAAAGCAATGCGGTTTTCTTCTTCTTTAAATGCCAGCAATACTTCTTCATTCTTTTGATCCGTGATATCCATAATGGCACAGGTTAGTGTCCCTCCCTCACAGGGATCATAGGACGACTGTACTCTCATCCACATGATTTTACCTGTTTTGTGGATATAACGATGCTCACATTCAAACGAATATGTCTTCTGTTCAATCTTCTTATGCAGCATACGGATAAGCCGTTGAAAATCCCCCGGGTAGATAATCTGCTTTACCCCGGTAATCTCCTTCTGTTCTTCTTTGCCTGTATACCCGAACATTTTATAATAACGGTCATTTGCCCACACTATAGTAAAAACTTTATCACATTTCACCCTGCACACGCCGCAGGGAATCTTGTTCCTGCTATCCTTGTTATTCTCTGTCTCCATGGTCCCTCCATTTACGGACGCTTCCTGTCAATGATATGTTAATTTGGAATGTTTATATTATACCTTGAATTCCATTAAAATACAATTATATAGCGTGCAGAAAGGATATAATTTTCTGCACGCTCTTTATTATCCGTCATATAATATACAGATACCATAATATAGAAAAGAAGTGATACTATTGGCAATTCGTATCTTTGTAGACCAGGGCCACAATCCCAGCGGTTTCAATGCCGGAGCAGAAGGAAACGGCCTCAGGGAGCAGGATATTACCTACACAGTAGGGGCATATCTGGCTGATATTCTCTCCGCCGATCCTCGTTTTGAGGTTCGTACCTCCCGTAACTCACCTACTGAAGTTCTGGGTACCAGTAATGCCACCAGTCTTCGTGAACGCGTAAATATGGCAAACAGCTGGCCTGCTGACTATTTTATCAGCATCCATGTGAACTCTAATACAAATCCTGCCATCAACGGCTCTGAAGTCTATGTATACCGCCCGGATTCCGCGCCTTACTATCTGGCTCAGGATATTCTGGATGAAATTGTGCGCCGGGTAGGGACAAAGGATAATGGAGTCCGGATTAATCCAGGCCTGTACGTACTGCGCCGTACAAATATGCCGGCGGTTCTGGTAGAACTGGCTTATATCAGCAACGCCAGTGATGCACAGCATTTAAGGGATGACCAGTATCAGTTTGCATATGGCATTTACGTGGGACTTTTAAATTATCTGGGACTTCCCCAGCTGTAATAGAAGTATCTTTTTCAGCTGATTTTTGTAATATCCGTTCCCTCCCGCTCTTTTAAAACAATTTTTGATCAATTTCAACATTTTTTTCTTTCTTGTCATGTTTTTGTATGATATAGTATAAAGAGTTAAAAATAATCATAAAACAGGGAGGGAATTTTCTTGAGCGAAAGAAAGATCATTCAAGTTGAGGACAAGGTACCATTTAAGCTGCTTGCTCCTCTGAGTATTCAACACATGTTTGCCATGTTTGGCGCATCTGTACTTGTTCCATTTATCTTTGGAATCAGTCCCGCAATCGTATTGCTAACCAACGGTATCGGTACACTGCTGTTTATCCTGATCACAAAAGGGAAAGCACCTGCATACCTGGGATCCAGTTTTGCCTTTCTTGCACCGGCTGGCATTGTAATTGCCAAATGGGGGTATTCGTACGCCCTTGGCGGTTTCGTAATCGTAGGTCTGTGCGGATGTATCCTGTCACTTATCATTTACAAATTTGGGACAAAGTGGATTGACATTGTTCTGCCTCCGGCAGCCATGGGTCCTGTTGTAGCGCTGATCGGTTTAGAACTTGCCGGCACCGCAGCTTCCAATGCCGGAATTTTATCATCCACAACCTATACACTGGACCAGGCTTCCGGATTGTATGAGCAGACAATCACTCCGGTAGCAATGAATAACCTTATCGTATTTTTAATTACATTAGGCGTTGCCGTTTTCGGAAATGTACTGTTTAAAAAGTTCCTTGCTGTTATCCCCATCCTGATCGCCATTATTGCCGGTTATATTTCAGCCGTCGTTTTCAATGTAATTGATTTTGGCACAATCCAGGATGCACTGGCAACACCTTTTATTTCCCTTCCGAATTTCCAGCTTCCCCACTTTAATGCGGAAGCGGTCCTGATACTGCTTCCTGTTATCCTGGTAATTGCTTCTGAGCATATCGGGCATCAGGTGGTAACCAGTAAAATTATCGGCCGTGACCTGTTAAAAGATCCGGGGCTTCACCGTTCTTTATTTGCAGATAACTTTTCCACCATGTTATCCGGACTGGTAGGCTCTGTACCCACCACGACATACGGAGAAAACATCGGTGTTATGGCTATGACAAAAGTATACTCCGTCCGTGTTATCGGCGGTGCTGCCGTTCTTTCGATCCTTTGCTCATTCATCGGACCAATGTCGGCATTAATCAACACCATTCCCGGTCCTGTCATCGGCGGTATCTCATTCCTCCTTTACGGAATGATCGGAACTTCCGGAATCCGTATCATGGTAGATGCGGGTGTAGATTATGGCAAAAGCCGTAACTTGACACTGACTTCTGTCGTTTTTGTAACCGGTCTTTCAGGTGCCGCACTTACTCTGGGCAATGTAGAATTAAAAGGTATGGTTCTGGCATGTATCGTAGGTATGGTTCTGTCCCTTTTATTCTATATCTTTGACAGGCTGAAGCTGACCAACGACAGAGAAGAAGCTTAAAACAAGTTCATGATTAAAAATCTCTTTTCTAACAGGTATGATCCCGCGTGAAAAGAGATTTTTGTATATCCTGACGTATTGCTCCTGCTAACCATAACAAAGAGGTATTTATATGAAATTTAAACTGACTGCTCTTGAAAAGCGATGGGTCTTATACGATGTTGGTAACTCGGCATTTATTCTGCTGGTATCAACGATCATCCCGATTTATTTTAACTATCTCGCTGAAAATGCTGATATATCTTCCGTCAATTATCTTGCTTACTGGGGTTATGCCGCATCAGTTGCTACTATTTTGGTGGCACTCATCGGTCCCATTGCCGGAACAATTTCAGATACTAAAAATTATAAGAAGAAATTCTTTCTGCTTTCCATTGGAATTGGCATAGCAGGATGTATTATTCTTGGCTTCATTCACTCCTGGATCTGGTTTCTGGGAATTTTCATTATTACAAAAGTCGGTTATTCATCCGCAAATATTTTTTATGACTCTATGCTTACCGATATCACGGTACCGGAACGGATGGATAAAGTGTCTTCCCACGGATATGCCTGGGGCTATATCGGGAGCTGTATCCCATTTATTGCAAGCCTAGGCCTGGTACTCGGCGCAGGCAAGCTGGGGCTCACCATGACCCAGGCGATGGCAATGGCTTTTTGTATCGTTGCAGCCTGGTGGCTGGCTTCCTCTCTTCCCCTGATTAAAAATTACAGACAGACTTATTATGTGGAAAAGACCGGTAACGCCGCCATGGAAAGCTTTGGCAGGCTGTTCCAAACCCTGAAAGACATGAAACGCCAGAAACATATTTTTATGTTCCTGCTGGCATTTTTCTTTTATATAGATGGCGTTTACACCATCATTGACATGGCAACAGCGTATGGCACCTCTCTGGGGCTTAATACCACCGGACTGCTGCTGGCGCTTTTACTGACGCAGATTGTTGCCTTTCCATGCGTTCTGATCTTCGCAAGGATTGCACAGAAGCAGGATACCACACGGCTTATTACCATCTGTATTGTGGCATATCTGGGCATCACCCTCTTTGCCATGCAGCTGGACTCCCAGTTAGAATTCTGGATTTTAGCAGTATGTGTTGGAATGTTCCAGGGAACTGTGCAGGCACTGTCCCGCTCTTTCTTTGCAAAGATTATCCCACCCGATAAATCCGGTGAATACTTTGGCATTCTGGATATCTGCGGAAAAGGCGCTTCTTTTCTTGGCACCATCCTGGTGAGCTTCATCAGCCAGCTTACCGGTAAAGTCAATCTGGGTGTGGGGGCCCTTGCAATTATGTTCATCCTTGGATTGATTTTTTTCAGAAAGGCAGCTAAGCTCACAAAAGAACTGCAAACGTAAGCTGCAAAACCGGATTCCTTGGCTTACATTTGCTGTCATCCTGTTAATTACAGTCAGTTTGTACTTTACAGGCAGTTTATACTTTGCAGGCAGTTAGTTCCAGATGAAGGGCACAGCAGGCTGTGTGATCTGCATTTGGAACTAATATAATACGCAAAACATCTCCTAAATAGGATTTTTGATGTTTGAAATGCGTTCAGACACGCTTTATCCCGCCCTCCATGTGATTTATGGGAGACCGTACAAATACTGCACGTTTTAAAGCATCTAGACCATATCTTTTTCTGATATGGTCTACGGCTGCATCCAGCTTTTCCAGCTTTTCAAAATCAATAGGATCAAACAGCTCCAGTTGACGGATGTAGTTCTGTTCCTGTATCTTTCCTGTGTGAATTCCCAGATGTCTGATTGGCACCCCATCCCATAATTCCTCAAACAGCCTTGCAGCAGCCAGGTAAATTTCAAGAGTAATATCCGTTGCCTCCGGCAGAATACACTGATGGGATTCATAATGCAGTTCAAAATTTTTAATTCCCACTGCCACTACTTCCGCTTTGACACCGTCATGGCGCAGCCTTGCCGCCACGGTTTCCGCAAGTGCCAGCAATACTATCTTCGCCGTTTTCACATCCGCCACATCAAACGGTATGGTTGTGGAATTTCCGTAACCTTTATTCGGGGGGTGTACCGGTTCTACAACCGACACGTCTATCCCATTTGCAAATGCCCAGACCACCTCTCCATGCTTTTTTAGATGATCCCTCAGAATCTGCAGATCCGTCTGTGCCAGTTCCCCAATTGTCCGTATGCCAAGCTTTTGTAACTTTCTCGTCGTTGCCCTGCCCACAAAGAATAAATCAGACACCGGCAGCGGCCACATTTTTATGGCTATCTCTTCCGGAAATAGTGTATGCACCATATTTGGCTTTTGAAAGTCAGATGCCATCTTCGCCAACACTTTATTCCTGGAAATCCCCACATTTACGGTAAATCCCAGCTCCCGATATATCCGGTCCTTTAAGGAAATGGCTGCCTCTTCCGGATCTTTCCAGAACCCCTGGGTACCTGTCATATCCAAAAAGGCTTCATCAATACTGTATTGTTCCACAATCGGAGTAAAGTCCCTTAAAATTTTCATAAGTGCAGCAGATGCTTTTTCGTACAAATTAAAATCAGGAGGAATCAGTACCAGATCTGGGCATTTCACCAGGGCTTCTGCTATGGTTTCTCCTGTTTGTATCCGGTATTTCTTTGCTGGAATAGATTTAGCCAGAATAATTCCCCGGCGCATGGCGGCATCACCGCCCACTGCAGACGGGATCGTCCTCAGATCCTGTTCTGCTCCCAGATGTTCCAAACGGTACACTGCTTCCCAGCTTAAATATGCGCAGTTAACATCAACATGAAAGATCAATTTATCAAACATATGTTCGCCTCCTGTTTTCATCTTATAAGAATATAAACAGGAAGTAAACAGGTAATTAATGGAACATCTATCCAAAATCCAAGGTCTGCTGAACATACTCCGAACTGGCTTTTAAACGTGCCGGTACCTGATGCAGAAGTTCCTTAGCTCTGAATTCATCGAATATCCAGTCCCGTATCTCCTCTTTTTCCAGAATCAGTGGCATTCGGTTGTGAATGGGCAGCATTGTTTCGTTTGCATCCGTTGTCAGGATCACAAAGCGTTCCTGCCCGTCATACAAATTATAAAATCCTGCAAGAAACAATATTTTCCCATCCTCCCGATGAAAGGTATATTTATTTTTATGGGCATCCCATTCATAAAAACGCCCAGCGGGAACCACACATCTTCTGACCAATATACTGTCCCGGAACATCCGCTTTTCCAAAACCGTCTCAGATCTGGCATTAAATACGACACCCTTTTTATCAAATCCCGGAAATCCCCAGCCGAAAATTTCTTCTGCAAACTCAGCCTCTTTTCCAACTATAACAGGTGCCCTGGATGTGGGGCAGAGATCCCCTGTTCCACATTCTCTAAAAAGCTTTTCATCCACTTGGCGGACTATTCGTTCTATTTCCTTTATTGTATCATCATCGATATAATATCTTCCGCACATTTGGAACCTCACCTTCTATATTTTCTTAACACGCACCTTCTCAACACGCCTTTCCTTCATCTGCAGCACTGTTATTTCCAGATTTTTATACGTAAAACTGTCCCCTTCTTTGGGAATACGGTCCAGTTCCTCCATTACCCATCCGCTGACAGATACCACTTCAAATTCCTGTTCCATATCCAGTTCTTCAAACAGTTTTTCCACATTCATACAGCCGATAACAGTATATTCATCCTGCCCGGTCTGTTCCATTTCATGAACAACTTTGTCGTGTTCATCCCATATTTCACCAACCAGTTCTTCTAAAATGTCTTCCAGCGTTACGATTCCAACTGTTCCGCCAAATTCATCAATTACGACTGCAATATGGGATTTCGCCGCCTGGAGTTCTTTTAGCAAAATACCGATTTTCTTATTCTTGGTGGTATACAGCGCCGGACGAATAATCGTCGATAATTCCTTTTCAGTATGGTAAATGTGATTGTGGAAATCCTTCTGATATACAATCCCTTCAATATGGTCAATATCTTCATCATACACCGGAAGCCTGGAATATCCGGTTCTAGCAAAAACCTCTGCAATTTCATCCTTATCTGCATCCTGGGATATGCCTACTACATCCACCCTGGGCGTGAAGATATCAATGGCTTCTATTTCTGTAAATTCAATGGCGCTTCGGATAAGCGTACTTTCCTGCTCATCAATTCCGCCTTCCTGCTCTGCTTCATCTACAATCGTCAGCAACTCTTCTTCTGTAATCGTTCTGTCCTCTGAATTCTTAAACAACTTTGACAACAGTTTCTTCCACTGACGGAAAAGAAAATTAAATGGCGTCAGAATCCAGACAAAACAATTCAAAATGGTGACGGAAAACATAGCGAACTTTTCCGGTGACTCTTTTGCAATACTCTTTGGGGATACTTCACCGAAGATCAAAACAACAATCGTTGTAACAATCGTCGATATGCTGGCACCCAGATCTTCTCCCAGTAATTTTACAAAAAGTACGGTGGCAAGTGAAGCAGATGCTATATTTACGATATTATTTCCAATTAAAATTGTAGACAATAAACGGTCATAATCCTGTGACAGTTTCAACACCAGAGCCGCCTTTTTGTTTCCCTTTTCCGCCATATTTTTAATCCGAATGCGGTTCAGGCTGGAAAACGCCGTTTCCGTAGCTGAAAAATACGCAGACATCATGATACAGACTACAATAATTATAAGTGACACACTGTTACTATCCATTTAATAAAATCCTCCTTCAGATATGTTCCTTGTTCCAGATGCTAATTAAAATTGCTTTCTTACAAGCTGTACGCCACACGTTGTGTAAGATTTGCCGCTACTCTAATTGAACAATTCGATATCTGAACTTACAAGGATCATCATTTCCTGACTCCTCCATAAATATCCCATCCTTTCTGCCATAATCTTATAAAAATACACAAAAAGACATAGCCTGTACGTATCCATACAGGTTATGTCCAAATTTATCTACATCATATTTATTTGTAAACCGATTAAAAAAATAAAATAAAGGTCGGTCAGCGTCGCTATCGGCGTCGTCCATGGTTTTTCCCTCTCCTGAAAAGTTCTGAAAATGTTGTTATGATTCTATATGTTATGGTTGATACATGCTATAATTATAAAACAAAATATAATGGTATATTATATGCTATACAGGGAAAAAAATCAATAGGATAATTCGCTTGTACCTGATCGTTATTGATAACGCGTCATCGAATTCTTCCTTTTTTAAATAGCATAATATTTACCAGCAATAACTGCCATACTAATATTTAAATTATATATATCATTGTCAGCATTTATCAAAAAGGAGGCCCTTTTATTATGAACCAAACAAAATCAGAAATCTATTTCGCAGGAGGCTGTTTCTGGGGTACTGAAAAATATTTCAGCTGCATTCCAGGAGTATTATCAACAGATACGGGATATGCAAACGGTAACATGGAAAATCCGGCTTATCAGGATGTATGCCGCAGAGACACCGGATTCGCAGAAGCAGTTCATGTCGTTTACAATCCTTCCCTTGCGCCACTCTCATTTTTACTGGAATTGTTCTATAAAACCATTGATCCCACAAGCGTTAACCGCCAGGGCAACGACATTGGAACCCAGTACCGCACCGGAATCTATTACACCAATGAAGATGACCATATCATTATTGAGCAATCCCTGGCTGATCTGGCACGCCAGTATAAAAAGCCTTTGGCAGTGGAATGCAAGCCACTGATTAACTATTATCGTGCCGAGGAGTATCATCAAAAATATCTGGATAACCATCCCGGCGGATACTGCCATATAGATCCTGCACTGTTTCAAATGGCTGCAACTGCTAAACCAGACCGTAGGAATGATCCGATAACCCCTTATAAAAAGCCGGAGGCAGCTGTTCTAAAAGAAAAGCTGACACCCCGGCAATATGAAGTTACACAGCATAATGCCACGGAACCCCCATTTCAAAATGAATACTGGAATACCTTTGAACCTGGTATCTATGTAGATATTATTACCGGAGAACCGCTTTTTCTTTCTACCGATAAATTTGAATCCGGCTGTGGCTGGCCCAGCTTTTCCAGGCCTCTGCAGGTTCATGTCCTTAATGAAACAGCAGACACTTCCCACGGAATGTTCCGTACGGAGGTCAGAAGCAGGTCTTCCGATTCCCATCTGGGACATGTATTTACCGACGGTCCAAGGGAAAAGGGCGGGCTTCGCTACTGTATTAACAGCGCCTCACTGAAATTTATTCCCCGAGCCCAGATGGCTGCAATGGGATATGGTGATTATCTGGAATTGCTGGATTAATTACAGCTCCATTCTCTGCATTTATCCAGTCTGATGGAAGGATCAAATCCTTCTTCCTTTCCCATGCCTGATAATACATCACATGGGAAATCTGGACAGACGCCGCAGTGGTCATATTTATTTTTCTCACAACAGCTTTTTACCTCACAGGTACCGCCCCAGAAAGGTCCTTCCATGTTCAAACACCCCTTACACCCCACTTGATCCTTCCGTTCACAGGAATTACAGCAGACGCCGCATCTCGATTCATGCATTTAAATTACCTCCTTTGTATATACATTTGTTTGCTAAATCTTTTCTCCTCCTGCATCACTACCCAGATCTTTACCCGGATCTTTACCCAGATATTCACTCATGAATTTTACAATCCAGTCTTCCATGGAAGATGCCATCAGATACTGTTGTTCCAATATCGTTTGACCTGTCATTGGGATATGGGTTCTTTTTCTGGAATTTTCTCCAATAACCTCTTTCAGGTCAGAGATTCCTTTCCGGATATGTTCCAGCAATTCCTCTCTTTTTGCAGGTTCTGCAAAATCCAGGCTCATAATAACAGCATTAAAATCCAGAAAAATACTTACCGACTGCATTGCCGTTTTTTCCATCAGCTTTTCAAAATACGCGTCACCTTCAGGTGTAATCTCATAAATAGATTTCTCCGGCATCTTTCCATCCTTCGTAACCGTTCCTTTGATATACCCCTTTTCCTCCATCTGGACTACTTTCTTGTATATAGACGGCGTGCTGATTTTTACCCACCTGGAAATATTCCGGTACTCCACATTTTTCTGCAGATCATAAGCGCTCTGCGGCGTTTGTTTAATCATCCCTAATACGATCAGGTCTATTGCTGCCATTTTCCTTTCCTCTACCTTTCTGCTATATTTTATACTACTATATTTTATATTTCATGTCAATACAAAACTCCTGCTCCGCTGCTCACCTGCTGCGGACACTGTCTCCGATAATCAACTCTGTATTTACATAGATCTTTACGGATTCATCCACATCCCCTTCAATACGCTCCAGAAGCCTGCCGATAGACACATAAGCCTTTCTGTCATGCAATGCACAGATGCAGGTAGGCTGATAATCCATCAGCGCGGTATCGGGAATGGTATCGAACCCAACAATAGAAATGTCATCCGGGATCTTATATCCGCTATTTTCCAGCGCTTTGCTGATCCCAATGGTCACCTCATAATTTTCGGAAAAGATAGCCGTTGGAATATGCTTTCTATCTTCGATATAACGCTGCATGCCTTCAAATGCTTCCTGGGTTCCACCGCCAATATCCACAATTCTTTCGTTTCTCCTGCTCTGTAATCCCTTCTTCTCCATAAATCTATTGAAAGCTTCCCTGCGCTCATACATATTATAAAAATTATTTGTATTACGGAAATAGAGAATATCACGATGTCCGTTATCATAGAGATAGTCCAGTCCCATGATAACTCCCTGATGATTATTCAGCATAATATTGTCCGTATGGAGATCATTAAAATCCTGGTCACAGACCACAAAAGGCTTTTTAAAGCTCCGAAAGCAGGCATAATCATCCTCTTCCATATATGCCGCATTCACATATACTCCAGCCACATTATCACGGATACATTCCTCCAGGAACTTGCCCATATCATCCTTCCCCCGGATCACAGTTACCAGATCCATCTTATAGCCGCATTCCCGCGCCCGCCTGGATGCCTGTTCAAATGTTATGTAAGTTCTGGTATTCTCCGAACTGTCCCAATATGGCCTGTCTTCCAGAAATGCAAGCATACGGATAATTTTTTCATTTCCTGCGGATGCCTCATCTTCCGCCGTCTTACTCTCCAGATAATCCAATACCCGCCTTCTGGTATCCTCATTTACCCCGGGCCGATTATTAATTGCCAGCGAAACTGTAGCTGTTGAAAGCCCCAGATCCTTCGCAATATCTTTAGCTTTTATCCTCATAAAAACCTCCTATAACGCAAAATGCGAATTTCATGAAACATTAGTTTATGCCGTTCCATCGTAGTTCTTAAAATTTTTAAATAAATTTAAATTCTTTTAAATTATTGTACCTTTGTGCATCCTGTTTGTCAACACTCAAAGTAAAAAATATATGTGCTGACCATAAAAAATGTACCGCACATAAAGTATCTGCGCGGTACATTTACTGCTAATTTCCATATATCTAAACCAAAATAAGATTTCCCTTGCTATCCTTACATACTGCCCTTCTCCTTACACCTTTGGATAAAAAGCATGATATTTCTTTCTTCCTCTTCTTTGTTCTGCGTATCTCTTCCCAGCCGGTCACACAACCCCAGAAGTGCAACTTCCTGCAGATCTGTCCTCTGCTTCATACCTTTTAAATCTGCATAAGGCTGCCCTTTTACCACAAATAATGCATGTGATAACGTACTAATCCGCATACTTTTTCAATAAATGTTTGATCCTCCATGAAATGAGAGAGAAAATCCCTTGCCAGTTTCTCGCCCTCCTGATCATGATTATAGGATGTAATTCTGCCCTTCCTCATTTTTGTAACAGAAGGTTTCCCAATGTCATGAAGCAGTGCAGCCCACATAAATACCCGGGGATCCTGACTCCGCTTCTTCACTTTTGCCGCCACATCAATAACCTGCATGGTATGAATCCATACATTGCCCTCAGGGTGGTATATGGGAGACTGTTCTGTACTCCCCATATCATATAACAGCTGAAACGGATACTCCTGAAACAGCCCTTTTTCATACATTTTATTCAGATAAACGGAAGGATTTTCATCCTCCGTCAGATGTGTCTGCATTTCCAGAAATATGTCTCTCTGGTTCATTCCCACATCTATTCACCCCTGGTCAGCCCAATCCGCCGGATAGGTAACATATAGAAATCTGGCACTCTGCAGCACAGAGAACTGGATTTTAGAACCTTTCGGAATGAGTATGATCTCACCAGGTCCTGCCGTTACACTTTTCCCATTGGCAATGATTGTAAGGGAGCCATCGATTACGTAATCGATCTCATCGTAATTCAGGGTCCAGTCAAAAGTGGTTTTTTCCATCTCCATAATTCCGCAGCCAAGTCTCGGGCTTTCTGATAAAGTAAACAGATCGTGTGTATAGACCTGGTCGGCTGCTTTGCCAGTGTCCAGGCGGTCCGAGGGTTCTACCTTAATATCTTGCACTTTCACCTTAATGATATTTCCGGCTGTCTGCTTCTTGCTATCGCCTGTCAGCTGCCCCATCTGCCCTAATTTCTCAGCCAGAATCTGGGCAATCATTTGCTCAATTGATTCTTTATTTATATCCATTTACGGCATTCTCCTTCTATCAATTTTCAATACGCCCTTAAGCCTTTTCCGTATGATCCTCTTTCAAGGTTCGATTGGAAATAAATACTGCTACGATTACTGCAGTGATACCGCCTACCAGTTTTCCAACAATCATTGGGAAAATCATCGTAGAATTAAATCCAGCAGTGAAACCAAGATGGTCACCGAATACAAAGGCTGCGGAAACGGCAAATGCCACGTTTAAGATCTTTCCCCGGTTATCCATATCTTTCATCATGCCGAACATGGGAATACTGTTTGCAAGGCTGGCTACCAGACCCGCTGCTGCAATGTCATTCATTCCCAGCACTTTTCCAAGCTTCATCAGCGGCTTTTTGAATACCTTTGTAATTACGTAAACCAGTGGAAAAGCACCCGCAAGAACAATTGCAATATCTGCAACTACGGTAAAACCTTCACTCAATGGATTCATTCCTTTGATCAGGACAATTCCCGTCAGCTGTTCAATAATGCCCAACCCCAGACCAAGGGTAATAACCGCGACTACAAATTTACCAAAATAAGTAAATCCTTTAACCATGGCATTTTCAAATTTCCAGAGACCCAGAGCTATCAAAAGTGCAAAGATAATAATCGGGATCAGATTACGCAGAACCATTCCAATGGAATATCCTGCAACAAGCCCTCCTACAAAGGAACCGATTGGTATGGTTATAACACCTGCCAAAACACCTGTTGCCAGATATTTCCGATCGGATTCTTCAATTATTCCAAGAGCAACCGGAATGGTAAATACGATTGTTGGCCCTAACATAGCCCCAACGATCAATCCTCCAAAGTTTCCTGCATTGGGGTCCAGGGCTAACGCTTCGGCAAGCGGTGCCCCACCCATATCATTTGCCAGGATAGAACCTGCAAACATAGCCGGGTCAGCACCCAGAAATCCGAACAACGGTACAATAACCGGTTTTAACAGATTGGCAATAACCGGTGCCAGTGCAATAATACCCACCATGGATACTGCCAGGGCGCCAATCGCCATAATACCTTCTTCAAATTTTTCTCCCAGGCCGAACCGGTTGCCGATAATCCGGTCTAATGCGCCTAATGCGGCGAAAAATACCATAATATAGATAATGATCTCATTGATGCCCATATTGAACACCTCCATTGTTATTTTCCGATTCCTGGATGTCCAGAGAATCTATAATTCCTATTACTGCTGCATCTACCGGAGTTTTCCCGTCTCCAACTACCATCCTTGCGGGATTTCCCCGGCAAACCAGCACCAAGTCACCAACTCCTGCTCCGATTACATCGGCTGCAACGATAAAAGATTCATCCTCCTGCCTGGACCGCTTCATGATATCGATAACCAAAAGTTTTTGTCCATTGATCCCTTCATCTTTTTTTGTTGCCCAGACATTCCCTATTACCTTGCCAATTTCCAAACCCTCACCCCTTAATTTCTGATAACCGCCAGATTGTGATTCGCAATATAGTCTCTTGCCAGCGGTGTAATAATTGTATTTTGCCCCAGCAATACTGTGATACTGCCTGTTCCCCGTACTTTGATCAGGTCTGATTCCCGCAGGAGGCGAAGTCTGCGAAGATCCACATAATCTTCCACTACAGGACTGGACTGTATGCGGTTCTCTTTTGCTATTTCAGACGTATAACTGATCAGTTCTATTCCAAAGCGCCTGACTGTGGTCTCATATTCCTGGTAGAGATGATACAGTGTCTTACTTGCAGTTTCTTTGTATCTACGGTATTCCAGTCCGGACTCCAGAAGATATACCCGTTTCCCTTCCAGCAATGCCCGCAGGATACATGCCGCCTGGGGAACGGATGGGATGCCCAGAACCAGATCAGCCATTAATTTTATCGGCAGCTGCGCCAATACATAGATATCACAGCTTTCTGCTTCCGAAAACGGAACAATCTGATAAGCGGCTTTCAGAGCTTTTTCTTCGCTCTGGGGCAGAACACCCAATACCATTGCTGATCTGCCCAATTCCTTTTTCATACAGTCCTGCCCGATTTTTTTCTTTAATTCCCGAATCACTTCTTCTATTAAAACTTTCTCATCCATAGGCATTTCCTTCCTCAGGTCACTTGACTTGGCGCATTATTCTATACACAATCTAGTGGACAATTCTACAGAAAGTTCCTTTTTCAAATCCACAGGCATTGGCCTCGTCATAATCGATGTGGACATAGGTATCAAAGTCTTTACTGACTCTGGCTATGGTATCTTCAAATATGACCGGTCTGCTGCCAAATACTTTAATTTTCAGTGCCTGTCCATCTTTGACCTGGAAACGACTGGCATCCTCCGGGGTGATATGCATATGGCGTTTCGCCACGATAATCCCCTTATCTTTTATAACCTGCCTGTCTCCGTTTGAAAAAACTGCTCCCGGTGTTCCTGCAATATCCCCGCTTAAACGCACAGGTGCCTTTATACCCAGCACCAGTCCATCGGTCATAGAGATTTCTGCCTGGGTTTCTTTTCTTTCCGGGCCCAGAATTACAACATTTTTCAACGTTCCCTTTGGCCCTGTCAGGTTAATACGCTCCTGGCATACAAACTGTCCGGGCTGGGACAGGTCACGTACTCTGGTTAGCTGATAGCCTTTACCAAATAACGCGTCCACATCCTCCCTGCATAAATGCACGTGCCTGCCGGAAGCCTCTACTTCCACCATGAGTTTCTGGCGGAGTTCCCTGACCACTGCTTCAACAATATTATCTACAAGTTCATTCATATTTGTGCCCGCTGCATATTGCAGGTCTGCCTGCAATACTGCCATAGTAAAACAGTTTGAAAGAATCGCATCCTGGCATCCTTTCTATTTCATCATTTTCTTTCAAACTTTATCTCCTTCGCTGTTGCCTATGCCACAGCTATTCAGACCTGATTCTTCATATCTGCCAGTCAGGTATTTAAACATCATAATCCAAAACACAGAAGACAGCCTGTTTAATACCCGAATAATATCTTCCCTTTCCACATCACCGGAATCCATTTTAAAAGCACGGTATGCTGCCAGTTCCGTTTCTCTGGCCTTTGTGCGAAGACGATTTAAATACGCCACGACTTCACCATGCTCATAAGTGGGAAGGAAATGTTTCATTCCGTAGTACTGGCTTGGATGATGGGAATGAGCCCTCATTTCATCCGTATTCAGTCCCTGCATCAATATTTCTCCCACCGGCTCTCCGGAGACTTCACACCTAAGCGTCCACCGTATGGTTTTAATAATTTCTTCCAGATCCTGAGTCAGCTTATGAAGCCGCTTTTTTTCAGACACTGTCTGAAACAGAATGATTTCAGATTCCAGAGAATCAATTGCCCCTCTGAATGCAATTCGGGGATGGTCCTTGTATACAAGCTCGTCTCCTCTTAAATGAGTCATATGCTCTGGTTTTCCATTTACTGCCTGACTGACCGCCGCGGTAACGATTCTGCGGATTTTGTCTCTTGATTCTTCCATTGCTATTAAGCCTCTTCGGAAAAGGTACCTGCCGCTCTTTCAACCTGATGGGGCAAAATAACATCTACTTCTGTGTGGGGACGTGGAATCACATGAACGGATACCAGCTCTCCCACGCGCTCTGCTGCAGCTGCTCCGGCATCGGTAGCAGCTTTAACTGCTCCAACGTCACCTCTGACCATAACCGTTACCAGGCCTGCACCAATGGATTCTTTTCCTACCAGTGTAACATTTGCTGCTTTTACCATGGCATCTGCTGCTTCGATAGCTCCAACCAGTCCTTTTGTTTCAATCATACCTAATGCATTTGTATTAGCCATTTTCATTACCTCCATAGTGTACATGTTTGTTTTCATGTTTTTGATTTAAATTTCACTTTAAATTTTAACTTATATTATAATTTATATTTCCAATCGTATTAAACCGCGTCTTTAGCGATATAGCTTTATGGTTTGTACCTCATTCACAGTTATATTATTCTACAATAGATTAAAATCATTCATCGGTTTTGTGTTGTGTCAGAATAAACGCTAAATAAGCTCTAGATAAGTTCCTTCATAATCCTGTCAACAATGGAATTTATCATTTCCTGACTTAATCCCAGACCGGAAACAGATCCGCTGCAACCGCCTGCTGCCTTTGAATCCCGTCTGATCTCTTCCAGTTCTTTTGTCCCAAATGCGACTCTTTTAATATTAATCACATCTAACGGGCCTATATTGTTGGAAGTGGAGCTTCCGCCCACAGCCCCGCAGCCCAGAGTCAATGCCGGAAACAGTCCGGTCGTTGCTCCGATTCCGCCCAGTGCTCCCGGTGTATTGACCAGGAATCTGGATGCCGGAATCTGCAGTGCAAATTTGCGTACCAGCGCTTCGTCTTCTGCATGCATGGAAAAAGTATGTCCGGCACCTTCCATATGCAGAATTTCAATGCAGCGTGCTAATACATGGTCCGTATTTTCTTCCACATACAATCCTAATATTGGTGCCAGTTTTTCTCTGGAGTAAGGTGCACCATCTCCAACCTTTGTCTCTCTTCCCACCAAAACCCTTGCTGTGGAAGGAATTCCGGTCAGTCCTGCATACTGCGCAATCTGCGCTGTGCTTTTCCCAACGATCATTGGATTCATGGTACCATTAGCCCTTAAGATAAACTGTCCCAGCTGTTTTGTCTGAGCCTCATCCATAATATAGGCACCCTGTTCCTTCAACTCCTTAACAACCTTCTCTTCCATGGATTTCTCCACAACGATCGACTGCTCGGAAGCACAGATTGTACCGTTATCAAATGTCTTAGAATCCAGAATTCTCTGTACGGCTTTTTTTACATCTGCACTCTTATCAATAAACGCCGGACCGTTTCCCGCACCTACGCCAATTGCCGGTGTTCCGGAAGAATACGCTGATTTTACCATTGCACCGCCGCCGGTAGCCAGAATCAGGGAGGTGTTATCATTGCTCATAAGCTCCTTGGTTGCCTCCATCGTTGGTACACTGATGGCGGAAATGGCACCTTTGGGACAGCCCGCCTTTTGGGCAGCATCTGCTATGATCCGTACGGTTTCTAAAATACACTTTTTAGCACCCGGATGGGGCGAAAATACGATGGCATTTCCACCTTTCAGAGCAATCATTGCCTTATATATTACCGTGGACGTAGGGTTGGTTGATGGTATAATTCCGGCTATCACGCCAACCGGAACACCAATGTCCCACACTTTTCTTTCTCTGTCTTCGTGAATAATTCCAATCGTCTTTTCATTTTTAACGGCGTCATAAACTACTTTTGAAGCAAACAGATTCTTGATTACCTTATCCTGCCATATACCAAAGGTTGTTTCCTCATTTGCCATTTTTGCCAGATGCTCTGCACTGCCCGTTCCTGCATCGCTGATTGCCTTAACAATACGGTCAATCTGCTGCTGGTCCATACGTGCCAGCTCTTTCTGGGCTTCTTTCGCTTCCGCTAACAGATTCCTTGTCTCCTGGACGGATATCAGGTCTTTATCTTTTAATTCCATTCTACATCCTCCTCTTATTCGTATTCCCTGGGTGCATCCGCTACGGACCGCACCGCCTGGGCAAATGCCGAGCAAGCAGCTTTGCACGCAGACTGGCTTCCGGTCAACAGCCCGCCGCCAAAGTTCGTCTCTGAGGGAGGTTCATATAACGTTACTAATTTAACGTCTGCTGCCTTAAGCGCAGCATCCAGACCATAGATTGCCTCAAGGGGAGGTGCGATAAGATAAGCCAGGGCTTCTCCCTCACGGATTCCCGCAATCTTGGATAAATAGGAACCGGTTCTGGAAACCGTATGTGCATAGTAAACGATGGAATCATCTTCATTTGCACTTACAAAGCAGGCCCCATGCTGCATAAAATTAATAATTGAGTTCAGACCGCTTCGAACCTCTGCCGGACTGGGTCCTCCGATAATGCCGATTACTTCCCCTGCCAGTTTAGTAGAAGCATTTCCGGCTCCTGCATACATGGATTTCGCATAGACTACATCCACATCTGCATCCTTTGTTGCCTCATCCAGTGCTGTATAAGTCACATCATCCATATCTGCTGTTACAATTCCCAGGCTCTTATGCCTTTGGTCTAACCCCAGGGATTTAACAAGGTCATCGCTGACATTTGATATGATCCGTATAGCCAGGATATTCGGCCGTAATTCATCATTTTTCATTTTTACACCCACTGCATATAGCAGACAAGTCTGCTATACTGCCACAATAAATCCAGTTGAAAGAATCACACCGTGGCTTCCTTTCTGATTCTTAATTTTCTTTCAACCTATCCTCCGAGGCTGGTAACTCCCGGCGTAAATACGCCGTAAGGCACTAGTAGAAGCCAGCTTGTACCAGTCACGGATCAGCAGTGTGAAATCGATCTTCTTTCACACTTATATCCTTTGCTTATTACAGGCTTATCTGCAATAGCACGCCTTACTTATTTTAAATCAATACCGCTTGCTTTCTTTTCCAGCATCTTCATAATCAGCTCAGCTGCGTGGGCACCTGCTTCCACTGCTGTTGTTCCGCCTTTATGAATGTTACTGATTACCGTTCGCTTCGCTTCCGCCAGTCCATGTTTTGGCTGGTATGCAATATACGCTGACATGGATTCCGCCGTTACAAGCCCCGGCCTTTCTCCTACCAGCATACAGATTACGTCTGCATCCGTCACTTCACCAACTGCATCCATGGCTCCAACCCTGGCATATTTAATAAATAAAATAGGAGGCAGGGTAATTCCATGCATCTGCAGTCCCTGACTGATTGCCGGAATCATATCTTCCACATTTGCTTCAATCGCAGAAGAAGAAAGGCCATCTCCCACAATCACCAGCACTTTCGGATGGCTTCCGCAGGTTTTGCGGATTACGTCCAGTGCTTCACTTGGAAATCTTCTTCCTAAATCCGGACGGGTGAGGTATTCATCCTTATCCTTACACAGGGTCTGTACGAATACAAAATCACATTTTTTAATAAATTCTTCCGATACATCACTGAACACAGCATCCTGGGCTGCCGCATGGTCCGCCCGGACACGGAGCATGGTAGCCGTACGGTATCTGGCACCCGCTTTCCCTATGCCAAGACGTGCCGGCGTTTTTGCTTTCATCGCCAGATATCCCGCTGCATCTTTAGGATCCTTTACCAGAAGCTGCTTACGCAGATCTACTTCGGTAATGTCCTCCAGACATCCTCCTGTATCTTCCGGAGCCTGTTTTATCAAATTATCTGCTGTTGTCTGTATAACCTCAGAGCGTTTGGGTTCCGGCGCCTTTCCCGTATTTAACATCTGCTCCAGAACCTTTTCCACCATTGACCTTATTTCTTCGTCTTTCACGCTTGTTTTCCTCCTTGTCGAAACAAAAATTATTTATACCCCCTGCATACCCCGGACTTGTCTGTGGTACTGTGTCAGGTATTGGTATCCATCGCCTGTTTTAGAACAGTGTAGAGGCATCTCCCGCTTTTTTCGTAAGTCTTCCTCTTTCATCCACATACCCCATTTTCAAGAGCCATTCATGGAAAGGTTTAATCGCAGTCAGCCCATAGATTTCCCTAAGTGCCGCTGTTTCCTGAAAACCAGTAGTCTGGTAATTCAGCATAACGTCATCTCCATGAGGGATCCCCATAAAATAGTTACATCCCGCCGCTGTCAGTAATACGGATAAATCTTCAATGGTATTCTGGTCTGCTTTCATATGGTTGGTATAGCAAGCATCACACCCCATGGAAATTCCGGTTAATTTTCCCATAAAGTGGTCTTCCAGCCCGGCGCGGTTTACCTGACGCCCATCATACAAATATTCCGGTCCGATAAATCCCACAACGGTGTTTACCAGAAACGGTGAAAAATGACGTGCAAATCCATAGCATCTTGCTTCCATCGTCACCTGGTCAGCATCATGATGTGCCTCTGATGACAACTCAGAACCCTGTCCCGTTTCGAAATACATTACATTCGGACCCTGGGCTGTTCCCCTGGACAGCGCCATCTGGCGTGCTTCTTCAATAGTAGCCGCATTAAATCCAAATGCTGTATTGCCAAGTTCTGATCCTGCAATAGATTGGAAAATTAAATCGGTGGGAGCCCCCATTTTAATCGCTTCCATCTGGGTGGTTACATGTGCCAGCACACAGGTCTGAGTAGGTATCTGGAACTTTTGCTTGATCTCTTCAAAACGTTTCAGGATTCGGGTTACACTTTCTGCAGAATCATCTACGGGATTCAATCCAAGCAGTGCATCTCCTGCTCCAAAAGTTAATCCTTCCAGAAGAGATGCCATAATACCGTCTGGATCATCTGTGGGATGATTTGGCTGAAGCCTGGAAGATAAGGTACCCGCTTCCCCGATGGTCGTATTACAGTGTGCCGTCACCCTTATTTTTCTGGCACCATAGACAAGGTCCAGATTCGACATCAGCTTTGCAACAGCCGCTACCATTTCCGAAGTCAAACCTCTGGATATTCGACGGATCTGATCACCCGTAGTCTCTTCATCCAGAATCCATTCCCGCAATTCCGAAACAGTCATACGTTTAATTTCGTTATAAATAGGTTCATTTAAATCATCCTGAATAATTCTGGTAACTTCATCCGTTTCATAGGGTACCACCGGATTGTTCCGCAAATCCTCCAGTGTAATCTGAGACAGTACCACCTTTGCAGCTACACGTTCTTCTGCCGTTTCTGCCGCCAGTCCCGCAAGCTTGTCCCCGGATTTCTCTTCATTGGCCTTCGCCAATACTTCTTTCAGGGATTTGAAGGCATATACATGCCCAAAAAGTTTTGTTTTTAAAATCATATTTTCCCTCCTGTGCTGCATTTACTGCAGCTTTGATTTACTACATCTTAAACACCAGAGTTTTTACCACCACCGGAAGCACACAGCCCTCCGCAATCGGCCTTCCGATATCTATATAATCGCCCTCTGACAAATGTATACTGTCCAGGCAGATCACTTCTTTTTTCCAATCCAGCAGATGGTACATCGTCTGCCCCAATACCTTAGCCATATCATTTTCTACAATCACTATCACCGGAAGCTTTTCATCGATCAGCGCTTTAGCTCCTTCTAAAATATCCCTCGCAAACTCCTGTACTCTGGAAAATGAGGGATTGCTTTCTCCGTCAATAGCAATTGCAACCTGCACAAGTTTCTCTTCTACCCGAAACCAGTCCAGCTTTTTTTTAATTGCTTTGGCAAGCTGCTCCGGTTGTTCCTCTTCCCTGGTTAGCTTCAGGACCGGCAGGTTTTTCACGGGGAATGCATCACTGGTGTAAGTGATGGTACTGCCACTTATTTCCGTGGTATGGCTTCCAGCTCCCACAACCGTTGCCCTTATCGTCTCATTGCTTTCTATCACTTTCAGCTTTTTGACAAGCAAAGAATTATTAATGGCCTCTCCCAGCAAAATTCCAATATCCCCAAATTGAAACGGATCTGTAAATTTCTCCGGGTGATAAATCGCATCAGCCACTCCTCCTGAAAAACTAATACATTGGATCTGATCTTTCTGCTTAATATTTTTGTTGGTGATCATCAGCTTAAAATAATCATCTTCGTCCGCCAGACCTACGCTTGTCTCCAGCACCCTAACCATAATATCCAGAATAGGCTTCAGATTCTGCCGGTCAGCAACAGTCCCAATTGCCAGAGGCATTTTTTCTTTTTCGATAATCTGCAAAAGCTTGGGTGCTATATAAGTTATCTTTGCGGTTCTTGCCTCTACCTTAATCAGCCGGCCCCCAATATCCAGACACCCGGTATCGATTGTATCTCCTCTTTGAAATACCGCCAGATTACTGGTACCGCCTCCAATGTCCATATTGACCGCTGTCAAATGATGTTCCTTGGAATAGAGGTCTGTCCCCGCACCCTTTCCGGAAATCACACTTTCCAGATCCGGTCCCGCCGTTGCGACAACAAAATCGCCGGCAAATCCGCTGAGGGCATTGACCACTTCTTCGGCATTTTCTTTCCGCGCAGTTTCTCCGGTGATTATGACTGCACCGGTATCAATTTGCTCTTTCTTAACGCCTGCTTTTTGATACTCCTTTTCCACGATCCTGCGAACCTCTTCAAAATTAATCCTTGTCTGATCTACAAGGGGTGTGAAGTAAATATCGCTTTTATACTGAATCTGTTTCTGAGTAATTACCATCCGGGGGACGGTATAGCTGGTTGCCATATTTTCTACGAGCAGCTTTGAAAAAATAAGCTGTGTCGTACTGGTTCCAAGGTCAATTCCCACACTCAGCAATTCTTCTTTCAACCTATACCGCCTCCTTTTCCAAATATTCCATCAATGCCTGAATCCCGATTCCTTCCGGAGTATCCACTTCAAAAATAGGATCTGCACCAGCCTTGACCAGTTCCTTCCTGGCTTTATCAATTTTCTGCGATTCCGTCTGATCTATTTTTGTAATGATGCCAATAACCTTTTTTCCAAATATTCCTGCAAAGGCAGGCGGAATCGCCCGATACTCAGATGTAGGATCCGCCACCAGGGCGATTATCTTAGCATCCACTGCCGTCATGATCAGAGCATGGTAAAAATGCCGGTTTTCTAAATATTCCCCCGGAGTATCAATGGAATCTCCGTAGCGCTCCACTGCCTGGGTTTTTCGGTATTTAATCGCCTGTTCATTCAGTTTCTGGCACAATGTGGTCTTGCCACAGCCTGTCTGTCCGATAAAAATAACTTTCTTCATACAATTTCCCCACTGCATCATGCTATATGCCTAAATAGGAATGTGGTTTTAATCAACACCCTAAGTCCTGGTAATCGGCGCTCTGGTAAATCCCAGGTCCTGTTCCATTGTCCTTATAATATCCTTTATCGCCGCTTCTACTGAACTGATATCGCCGGTAAAAACCAGCGCTCCGCTAAAACGGTCGATAAACCCCAGGGTAATATCAGATGCCTTTGTGGCGATATCAGCTGCTATAATTGCACCTTCACTGGGTGTTATTGTGAGAATGCCTATGGCATCCTTTTCCTCCGGTTCCAGCCCCAGCTTGCTGTATATATCCGGATTGGGTCCTGCAATTACATGTGCCAGCGTAACCTGTTTGCCAGGTACAAATTCTTGAATAATCCGCTGTTTTTCTTCTATTTCCATTGAATGCACCTTCTTTTATAAAGCCTGTTTTAAAATATCCAGAATATCCTTTTTGGTAACTACCCTGGGGTTCGTTACAATACAGCCATCTGCAAGTGCTCCATCTGCTATCTGATCCTCTGCCTTATGAAATTCGTCCGGCTTTAATCCGCATTCCTTGAAGCTCACAGGCATTTTCATCAATTTCTGCATCTTCTGTATCTGATGAATGAGGTTTTTAACTCCCGATCTGACATTTACCCCGCCAATTCCGTAAAGGGAAGCAATTGCCGCATATTTTTTTGCAGCCGTTTTATATTCTTTTGAATTATAGTCTTGAATTTGTGCATTATAAGCAATTACAAAGGGGAGCAGGATTGCATTTGTCCTTCCATGTGGAACTCCAAACTTTCCGCCTATATTGTGGGCAATCGCATGATTTACCCCCAGTGAGGTCATATCGAACGCCAGTCCAGCCATGCAGGAAGCATAGTGCATCTGCTCTCTGGCCTCCATATCCACCGGACTTTCATAAGATTTCACCAGGTATTTTAAAACCGTAACAGCCGCTTTTTCCGCCAGTGCATCCGTGAACGCATTCGCCTTGGTTGACACATATGCCTCCAATGCATGAGTAAGCACATCCATTCCGGTATCAGCCACAATAGATGGGGGCAGGCTTTTTACAAGTCCCGGATCCAGAACTGCCACATCCGGTAAGAGTGACTTATCCACCAGGGGATATTTCACGCCTTTCCCTTTATCTGTAATAACTGCAAAAGAAGTTACTTCCGATCCTGTACCACTGGTAGTAGGAACCGCAATAAACTCCATGTCCGGCAAATCACCGATCTGTCTGGAAAAGTGCATAATTGCCTTCGCCTCATCAATTGCCGAGCCGCCGCCCAATGCTATCAGAGTATCCGGCTTATATGCCATGACCTCCTTTACCCCTTCTACCACAAGTTCCAATGGGGGATCGGGTACCACATTGCTGAAAATCTTATATTCTTTTTCTTTCAACTGCTCCGTGATCCGTTCAACCATCTTTGATTCCACCATAAACGGATCCGTAACTATAAAAATCCGCGATGCTGTAAGGCTTTTCAGACAATTCAGGGCATCCGCCCCAAAACACACAGCCGTTTGTATTTTAAATTCCTCCATGTTTCACCATCCCTTCAAAAGCTTTCCTTATTTAGCTATCTTTTGTGAAATGAGACAAGATTATACAAAAAAAATAAAAATTGTTGTCTTTCCCTGTATTTTTATAACTTTTCGCTGATTAATATTTCCTAAATCGCAAAATTAAATACAAAAAAAGATCCACTCGAAAGTGGATCTGATCAAGCAGCTTCCTGCTATTTCATATTTTTAAAATACGAATATTAAATTTTAATTGCAGACACTTCTAATTACTGCCATCAGCATACAAATCCGGCTTAGGCATCATCTGTATTTCCATAAATCTGCCGGTATTACGGGAGCGGTTAAGCGTATCTGCCGCAACACATGCAGCATATCCATCCCACGATCCCGGACCGTAACCGCCATTGTTTTTTACTGCCTGCACCCATTCATTTAACTCAATGTCATATGCCTGAATAAACCTTTGGGACCAATCCGTAAGAATTGGCATGATACGTCCTGCTTCAGACCGGGTGACTACCGCATAGGGATCCGGTAAACTGACCGTTCCTTTTTCACATACCACCTGACACTGAATATCATAGCCATAACCATCCGATAATTGTACTTCTACATCAATGCGGCATCCCATGCCTGTCTCAAGCAGTACGATTTGCGGGTTGTCATATCCCTTTACAGAGTATGAAGACTGTCTTACCTTAAGCACCTGTCCGTTCTTATATTCATCATCCAGAAGCCACCGGCAGATATCCAGTTCATGGATAGCTATATTAGATACACCCATTTCGCTGGTAAGCCCATCCGGCTGATGCATATTTCGGTGAACAGCATGGATCATAAGCGGATTTCCAAGTTCGCCGGACTGCACAATACGTTTCATTTCCCGATATCCCGGATCATATCTCCTCATAAATCCCACCTGGACCAGACGCTTTCCACCCGACATTTCTGCCTCAATAATCTTCTCGCAGTCAGCCGATGTTTGAGCAAGCGGTTTCTCACAAAATACCGGTTTTCCCTGCCTTATACATGCAAGTACATAACCTGCGTGGGAAGCATCGGAGGAAGCAATGAGCACCGCCTCCACTTCTGCACTTTCAATCAATTCTTCACCCGTATCATAAACATGCGGGATATCATATTGTTTTGCCGCCAGTTTGGCAGATTCCGGAAAATAATCAGAACATGCCGTTACTGTGGCATCGGGTACAAGATCCCTCAGTCTGCGCATATGGTCACGTCCAATTGCACCGCATCCAATAACCCCAATTCTTAACATAACACTTCTCCTGACTCTTATGAATGGCTTATGTTTATTTCGCTGCCATACGTCTTGCTTTTGCTTCCATACGTTCACGAGTTACATCTATAAGTACCGCCAGAATAATAACCAGACCAACCACAATATTCTGGATTGCAGTGGAAGCACTGAGCAGCTGGAGACCGTTTCGGATTACGGTAATAATCAGTGCACCGATAATAGTTCCGCTCATCGTACCTTTTCCGCCGCTAAAGGACGCACCTCCGATAATACAAGCTGCAATCGCATCCGTATCATAAGGCTGAATCGCATTGGCACCGTTGGCAATACCTCCACGCCCGATCAGCACGATACCAGCCAAAGCACTCATAAATCCGGATAACGTATAGCAGAATGTAAGCACATTTGCGCTCTTGATTCCGGACAGGCGTGCAGCTTCCAAGTTCCCGCCTACACAGTAGATGGATCGTCCCAGAACAGTTTTGGATAGAAATACACCCATAACGGCAAACAGCAGAATTACCAAAATAAAACTAACCGGAAAACCTCCTAACAGCGGTATGGAACTAGGCAGCGTTGCCTCTCCAAGCCAGGTAACCTGTACCGGGAAGCCGGAAACGATCTTAGATCCTACCACAACCAGTGCAAGCCCCCACAATACGTTTTTCATTCCAAGAGTGGATACAAACGGGTGAGGCAGATGCAGGCGGGTTAACAGTGTACCGTTGATAAAACCAAAAAATGTACCTGCAGCCAAACCAGCTATGATGATGATGACAGAATTGGTTATCCCATTTTGTAACAGCATTCCCATTATACAGGTACAGAAGATCGCATTTGCTCCAACTGAAAGGTCAATACCTGCAGTGATCAGACACACCAGCATTCCGGTTGAAATTAATGCATTTACCGATGTCTGCTTAAAAATGTTCATGAAATTTGCCAGTGTTAAGAAGCTTGACGTAGCAAAACTCAAGATAACACATAACACAAACAGGGCAATCAGGGATCCCAGCTTATTCACCAGGCCTGAATTGGATTTTAATTTTACTTTATTCATCTAAGGTTCCTCCCCACGCAGCTCTCATAATATCTTCCTGATTAAAATGGTCACTCTCTCTGTCTAAAGTTCCCGTTATCCGGCCGCCTCTCATTACTACAACACGGTCTGACATCCCCAAAATCTCAGGCATTTCAGAAGAAATCATAATTACGCACTTTCCTTCTTTTACAAGATTATTCATTACATTATAAACCTCTATTTTTGCACCCACATCAATACCTCTGGTAGGTTCATCAAAAATAAATATATCCGCATCGGAATTAATCCATTTTCCAATTACAACTTTTTGCTGATTTCCTCCCGATAGCTGTCCTGCGATTTCATCCAAGGATGGCGTCTTAATACGCAGGGAAGAAATATTGTCCGTTCCTGTCTCCTCAATATGTTTCTCATCCAAAAATAACCCCCGTACAAACCCTTTCATATTCGCCATTATCAAATTGGAACGAATGCTCTGCGTTAATACAAGCCCCTGATTCTTCCTGTCCTCTGTGAGGAATGCAATCCCGGCATTAATTGCCTGTTTGGGATTAGCGATTTTCATTTCTTTACCATGAATATAAATTTTGCCGCCGTCGATGGGATCCGCACCAAATACAGCCCTCATTGTCTCCGTCCGTCCAGCTCCTACCAGGCCCGCAAAACCCAGAATCTGTCCATTGTATGCTTCAAAACTCACATCAAACAGTACACCATTTTCCTTCAATTTCTCAACTTTCAGAGCGCACTCGCCTTTTTTCCCGATCACTTTCGGGAACTTATTGGCTAGGGAACGCCCCACCATGGCAGTAATCAGCGATTCATTATCCACTTCCTCAATCGGCTTTGTCCAGATATGCTCTCCGTCACGAATGACCGCAACCCGGTCACACAACTCGAAAAGTTCTTCCAGCTTGTGGGATACGAATACGATGCTGATGCCACGGCTTCGCAAATCACGGCAGATTGTCATCAGCTGCTGAACCTCTTTTTCCCCCAGGGAACTGGTAGGTTCATCCATAATAATCATCTTTGCCCCCACAGAAAGTGCTTTTGCAATTTCGATCATTTGCTGTACTCCCATACCCATGGTTCCTGCCGCTTTAGAAGGATCAATTTCCTGGCCAAGAGAAGACATTACCTCCTTTGCTTTTTTATGCATGGTCTGGTAATCCAAAAGGCCGTTTTTCTTCCTGATCCATTTATTCATAAAAATATTATCTGTAATATTCAAAAGCTTTTCGATATTTAGCTCCTGATAAACACAGGCAATCCCTGCTTCTGCAGAATCGTTGGGGTTACGGAAATGTTTCTCCTCACCCTCCACGATTATGCTGCCCTCATCGGGTAAATGTACCCCCGTCAAAACTTTAATCAGAGTAGATTTACCGGCACCATTTTCTCCGATCAACCCCAGAATCTCACCAGGCTTCACTGCCAGATTCATGCTTTTTAAAGCAACTACACCCGGAAAGCGCTTTGTGACATTTTTTAATTCCACTATATATTCACTCACTGCATACCTCCTTATCCCCCGGACTTAGATCACCATTATTTACCAAGCTGAGATTTCAGAGTATCTAATTGCTCTTGTGCATTATCTTTATTTACAATTTTATTTCCTGAGTCAATAAATTCGTCTATAGCCTCTCCTTTTATAGCTTTAACGCAAGCTTCCACTGCCTTATATCCCATATCATATGCATTTTGTGCAACCGACATTGTCTCTTCATCTGCTAAGATTGCCTGACATGCAGACTGAATTCCATCAAATCCGCAGAAAATAGTTTTTGCATATGCTTCATTTCCCTTTGCTGCACGGGCTGCTGCAATAGCCATATCATCATTATTACAAACGATCATTGCCACACCATCCGGGTGGTTCTGGATAATTGCTTCCATAGAGGCAAATGCCTTATCAGCAACTGCATCGGCATATTGGATTTCACTCTCTAAGAATGTACCGCCTGCCTCTTCTATACCTGCTTTATATCCGGCCAGCCGTGCTTCAGCAGTAGAATCACCCTGTACCCCTGTTATGGCAATCGCATTAAGCTCCGTAAATCCTGCTGCTTTCGCTGCCTCTACAGCTGCCAGACCTCCTGCTTTTGCCGCTGCTTCATTACCGGTACCGACAAAGGATAAAACTTCTGGAGCATCAATCTTCGTATCTACTGCAATAATTGGCTGCTTCGCACCTGCAATTTTAGATGTCACCATATCTGCCTGGAGAGGTGCAATAACAAAACCGTCAAATTTACCTGCTGCCAGATTTGTTTCAATAATATTCAGCTGCTCATCATAAGAAGTCTCGGATGCAGCTCCCTGAATCTCAACCTTTACATTGGGATTATCATCACTGTATGCCTGAGCACCAGCCAATACATATCCCCAATACTCAGAAGCAGTAGTTTTCAGAATCACACTGATATTGAGATTATCACCGGATGCAGCACCTTTATCCGTACCTTCGCTTCCTGCAGCCGTATCTGAACTGGCAGCCGTATCCTTGTTATCTGCTGCTTCCGTATTGCTGCCCGTCTGATTATTGTTAGCTGTAGCTGTATCACCGCTGCCTCCGCAGGCTGCGAGGGACATCCCCATAATCCCTACCATTACGATACTTAAAATTTTTTTCTTCATACAAAAATCCTCCTTAACTATTATATAGTTTATATTTTGCCGCAAAGCATTGCGTCCCCTTGGTTTGAAATCCATATACGGATTTCAGTTGATCATTGTGGGCATTCCCACCCCCAGCAATCAGATGAAGCTTATGTATTTTAACTCCGGTTAAGTTCTCAAGAATTTCGGACACCCACTTGCAGAAGAAAGAGAACCAACAGGTTGAAACCTATATTTTTCATCAATATGCATTGAGCATATTATGCATAAGATGTTTTCAACATTCACCCAAAACATGTGCAATTTATTATGTATTTTTGTATTTATCCAGATTATAACACTACATTTTGGTTAAGTCAACAAGTTTTTACCAAAAATTTATGTGCAATATGACCGATGTTAATTTTTCTTTATGCATATGGTATATTTATTTATGTTTTTATCAATGCATTTCTCTATGCATTATGCGCATTTTTATTAGCGCATAATTAACCATTTATATGCATACATCTTATCTGTCAATCAACATTATGCGTGGGATAGAAAAGAATAAAATCTATAGAAAAAGTATACCTGAGATACGCGCAGAAAGCAGAAACCCGGCCATATGGCAAAGAAATAAAAACATGCATTTTTTGTAAATATTATCCATTATTTTAGTTGACTTGTGCTTGAAAATGTATTATTCTTCAATATAGTTAACTACTACGAGTCGGAAAAACTTTTAATTTTTTACCAGAAATCATCTCTTTTTAACAGGATGATCTTTTCGGCTCATTGTCCATAGGAGATGAATATATGATTACAACACAAGAACTTGCCCGGTTAGCCGGCGTAAGTCAGTCAACGGTCTCAAGAAGCTTACAAAATTCTCCCCGAATCTCTCTGGAAACCAGAATTAAGATTCAGGAGTTAGCCCTACAGCACGGATATACCATAAAAGAAAGGGCAGGCATGACCAATGTCACCGGGAATAAGGGATGCATTGGAATCATACTGGGTGCCGACAAGATGAATTCCCCCCTGGACCTTTATCTGGAATATCTGTCAAATGAAGTGATCAGAGAAATTGAAAAGCAGAATTATTACTGCACGATCTCTTCCTATGATGCCAGTGACCAGTCCTTTGCATACATTCAATCCATTATTGAAACAGCAGATATAAAAGGTATTGTTATTATTAACGGTAACTACCACTCAGCGCTGGAAGACTATTTGAGCAATTTGAATATTCCGCATATTTATACCCAATACTTTTCCCGCCCAATGCAAAAAAGTTTAAATATTATTGATGTAGACCACTTCACAGGAGGATTAATTGCAACAAACCACCTATTAGAATTAGGTCATCAGCGCATTGCTACCATTACCTCTGCCGGAAGTGATTTTAAAGAACGTACCGAGGGATACTGTACCTCTCTCATAAATAACAACCTTTCATGTAATCCCGATTGGATCGTCAAATCCGGGCTGACTTATGAGGAAGGATATCAGCAAATGGAAATCAGCTGGTCCCATCTGCATGACTGCACCGCATTTTTTGCCCAGACAGATATTCTTGGTATTGCGGTCATTAATTTTCTGACAGATAATGGTTATCAGGTTCCCCAGCAGTATTCCGTAATTGGATTTGACGGCATACCGGAAGGCAATTACTGCCGCCCCAGTCTAACCACCGTTATACAGCCGGTACTTAAAATCGCAGAAAGAAGCATAAAGCATCTTACCCATCTGATAAAGCAGAAAAGTACCAGTGCCACCCATTTTTTTGTACAGCCTGAATTATATATGCGTAATTCCACCGCACCTGTAAAATAAAAATGCCATGGTGAGAGCACTTTAAAAGTACTTACACCATGACGTTAGGCATTTCATTATCTATTACATCATTCTGAAGCTTCATTTTCTATTTTCTATCATTCTTCTAAAGCTTCATTATCTATTTCTCTTCATTCTGAAGCTTAACTCTTATTATATACATTTCCGGGAAAATACTCCCTCTAAGCCTTCCATCCCGACTTTCTTTTTAATGCTGCCTAAATCCATAAGATACAGTCCTTTTTCTTTCATCCTTTTAAAATACACAGATCCGGAAAAAGTATATTTACGCTTTAATCCTTCCTCCGTCTCCATTTCCTTTTTCACAAATGAAATCATATCACCCACCGCCAGACTCTCCGGAAGAATTAATGTTTTAAGTCCTGCAGCTTCTCTAACACAGTTATATCCTGACAGAACCCCCGTTACAACTGCTTCCGTATGCCCAACCAACAGCCCCGCCTTTTCACCAGCACAGTACAAATTCTCAGCCCCCTCTACTTTTAGGCTGTTATCCCTGGGTGACATTGCCATAAAGCGTATGGAATTCCCCTTTCCTCCGGCATAAGGATCTTCATATCTGGCATTTTCAAATCCCGGTATTTTTTTAAGTTTTTCAATTGGGAAATAAGAGGTCATCAATTTCGCGTGACCCGTATCCAATAAAATTATGTTCTCAACAAAATCGTCGATTGCATACTGCTGGCACGCCTTCTCAGACAAATGGTTTTCCCTGAGTTCCTGTGGCAAAGGTATCACCACAGCCCCTTCTTCCTCCAGCTGATCTGTCACTTCTTTAGAGAGCGACTCCTTAAAAAGCTTACAGGATCCGCTCATCGCTCCCAGTTTCCCATTTGCTCGTTTACCCTGTATCTCCTGAATGCCGGCTTCTCCTGTAAGGCTGACTCTGCCCCCAAAGCTGGGACACCGCAAAATACACATCGCACATCCGTTCCCAAACTTCTTACAGTTATTCATAGGACCAGCACTCCCGGTAGCATCTATAAACATTTCCCCGCCAAATGTCCTTCCATCATCCGTCCGGACATTTACTATCCGCTTTCCATCCATCTGCACTTTAGACATCCGTGCCTGAAATTCAATCTTTGCTCCAATCTTTTTCAAAAATCGGTATATCACTCCGGATATTTTACCCACATCGTATAAAGAAGCATGCTCATGGCCAGGAAAATCAACATTGTTATGCCGGACATTTTCATCAATTATCCGAAAAAGATCTCCTCCCCCCAGGGCGATCATCTCTTCCGTTGCGGTAAATCGTCCGTTATTTCTCATAATTCCGCCAACCAGGCCTGTACCAAGCAGCATATCTGTTTTTTCCAGCAGTGTTACCTTCGCTCCCTGCAAAACTGCTGCGTATGCCGCGGCGCATCCCGCCCATCCACCTCCTGCTATCACTACCTCTATACCCATGTTGTCTGCCTCCATTCTTCTGATGAATCCAACTTTTCCATCCGGTGTGCCAGTAATACTTCCACACACTGTGCCTGATTTGCACAGGCTATAGCTTACCATACTTTAATGTATGGACATGTCCGCCAATTTATACCTGTAATCAGTTAAATTCATTCCCTCTTATATCCCACCCAGAAAATTTATTCCGGTTTTCCAGAGAAATACGCCCAGATAAACAAAGGTAATCAGACTTCCAACACCACATAAAACTTTACTGATCCATCCATCTGCCCGGCACAAATCCAGACTGATTCCCCATCGAAGCGGATAAAGCAGCCGCACATTTTTATAATTGAAAATATCTGCTGCAATATGGGAAAGCATAGAAATTACAAAATAAGGAACCAGAACGGGATAGATAATATACAAAATAAACCCCAGAATTCCAACGGCAGGTAACGAATGCATAAACGATCTGTGAGGCCTGCTCTTTCCAAATACACAGATTCCCAAAAAGGCAGCCACCCCCGTCACCAGCCTGACCAGGTTACTGTTCCGCATAAAACTCGCCGTAATTCCTAGTTTCCACTGATATTCCATAAAAATAGTCGCGAATACTACCAGCAACGTAATTCCAATCACTTTATTTACATCCCGCCTCGCCTCCGATGTGCTGACATCAATATCACTGATTACAGAACCTACCGAAGCCGTCCCAATGCATAACACAACCTCCCTGATATTTTCCGGCTGCCCAATTAACAAAGCCGCCGCTGTCCCTATTGCCAAATGAGTTTTTCCTGTCATACGGTTTCTTCTCTCTTTCTCTTTAGTAAAACCAATCTAATTATAATAAAATTTGGCATCAAACGCAAGGATTTTATCCGTATGTATGTTCGAAAAAAGACCGTTGTAATTGAATTCCTAAAACTTATATTGCTTTAAAACATTTTATTAACAAAAAGACCGTTGTAAAATGAATTCCTAAGACTGACAAGAGCGATTTCACCAGGCAATATATCAGCCTCTACTCACTATCTAAATGGAATTTTTACAACGGCATTTTTATTGTTGAAGCACATACTATTTTAAGTAGCCTTATTCATACTGTCTTCATTTTTAATTAAAATTATGAATCAAGATACATTTATTCGCTATACACCCTCTTTTGAAACCTTTGTTGTGGTTATGCTCCCTTTAATTTCGGGATACCATCCTGGCAAATACTAAAACACCAAGCATAAGCACGATACCAAAAGGCAGGGCTATCCATGCACTTTGTACAAATCCCGCTAGTATATATGTCAGGAAAGATACCGCAGCTGCTGTGACAGCGTAGGGAAGCTGCGTCGTTACATGATTTACATGATTACACTTCGCTCCTGCAGATGCCATTATCGTCGTATCCGAGATTGGAGAACAATGGTCTCCGCAGACTGCCCCCGCCATACATGCAGAAATTGATATAATCATCAGTTCAGGATTAGATTTTTCAAATACAGCAACAACAATCGGAATCAAAATTCCAAATGTTCCCCAGGAAGTACCGGTTGCAAAAGCCAGACCGCATCCAACCAGGAAAATGATCGCTGGCAGAAACTTCATCAGGTCTCCCGCGCACTGTTTCATAGCCTCTGCAACAAATTCTGCCGCTCCCAGGCTGTCAGTCATTGATTTTAATGTCCATGCAAAGGTAAGAATTAAAATAGCCGGTACCATTGCTTTAAATCCATCCGGCAGGCATGCCATACAGTCATTGAATTTCAGTACTTTTCGAATACCGTATAAAACAATCGTGATCACCATTCCAAAAAAACTGCCGAGGGCAAGCCCCACAGAGGCATCACTATTAGAAAATGCAGTAATGAAATCTTTCCCTTCAAAAAAACCACCTGTATAAATCATACCAATCACGCAACAGACAATTAAAGATAAAATTGGAATCAGCAAATCCATTACACTTCCATGTGGATTGGATATATCATCTTCATCAAAATTACCAATTTTGTCCCCCACAGAAAACAGATCCCCTTCCCGTGCATTCTTTTCATGTACGGCCATAGACCCAAAATCAACCTTCATCAACACGAGTCCCACCATCATAACAATTGTCAACAATGCATAAAAGTTATAAGGAATTGCTCTGATAAAAATAGAAAATCCATCTTCGCCCTCCACGAATCCGGTAACTGCAGCTGCCCAGGATGAAATAGGTGCAATAATACAAACCGGCGCCGCCGTAGCATCAATCAGATATGCCAGCTTTGCTCTGGACACCTGATGCTGGTCAGTAACAGGACGCATAACACTTCCTACCGTCAGGCAGTTAAAATAATCATCAATGAAAATCAATACCCCTAATACAATTGTTGCAAGCTGGGCACCAACCCTCGTCTTTATCCTCTTACTCGCCCATCGTCCAAATGCTGCTGAGCCGCCAGCCCGGTTCATCAGACTAACCATGCAGCCCAGAATAATCAGGAACACCAGAATTCCCACATTATAAGGATCCGATAACACCTTAATAAATCCATTATTAAAGATGTGAGTCACTGTTCCCTCAAATCCAAATCCCGAAAAGAACAATCCCCCAACTAAAATCCCTAGAAATAATGAACTGTACACCTCCTTGGTAATCAACGCCAGGACAATTGCCACTACCGGTGGAATCAATGCCCAAAAAGTTGCATACATGGCCGGCTTTGCTGCTCCCTCTTCTGCAGCCAGAACCGTCATGGGAAGCAATGTCATGAATATCAATACCATACTGACACACATCAACAATCTTCGTTTAGTAATCCTCATTTGTAAATCCTCTCTTTCCCTCCAAGAAAAAACCATGAATGACAGTCACCGTATGGAACATACATTCATGGTTATTTTAAGGTCAGATTCACCAATACCATTTCAGATAGCGCTCCACATGTAAGTGACAGTACGCAACATATTCTGCTGCGTCCCAGAGTTATTTCCATGGACCGGAATAGAACTCTTCGGCGATCTTCCCTTTCTCCCAAAACGGCTGTCCTGCCATTTGTCCTGGAATACTGATGAATACCGCACCTCTATCATTTCATTTTTATTTCTTGTCTCGTTATATGTTTCTATTCTAACATTTTTTCTACAAAAAGCAAAGGTTTTCTTATAATATCAAGCTTTCTGATCTTTCCTCCTGCCATATCTCCAAATAGCAGCCACAACACCAATAATCAAAAAACAAGCTGCTACTGCAAAGTAAATAATCGGAAATTCTTCAGACAGCCTCCAGGAATCATTACTGCCTGATAGTTTGTCCACCATATCATTCGTAAATCTCTCCGCCACGAATAATAATAAAGTCCCTATCCCCAGCATAAACCACACATTAGCATGTGTAAACTTCCGAATAAAAAACAATACCCAAAGTACCAAGAGCCAGCAGATACTCACTGGTACTCCAAAAGAACCCGCCCATTTTTGTGGTTCTTCCAGATACTGATTTGAACAAATCTCGATCAGATACAAATAAGGAATCAACGTTACGCTCCATACCAGCAACAATTTCATTATCCGATTTTTACCGCTCAATAGTAATGCCCATACAGATAAATATCCCACCATACATCCACCAACAACAAACCATGCCCACGTCAGCTTCCTTTCCACTGCAAAATTCACAATCACGCAGACCAGTACCGCCACAATAAATAATACCAGCACAATCATATTCCAAACACTTCTCTTCTTCATACTTTTCTACCCTCTTTTTTCTCTTTTTATCGTATTTTCGTCTTATATCCCTTGTTCTCTCTTGCTCCCTTTTCTCACTGTTTTTGGATTTAGTTATGATAAAAATATACAGCTGATAACTGTATTATTTATTATAACGGTATACACAATCATTCTTAATTCAAAATTAAGCAGCTCTTTCTGTTTCTTTCTATCTCATATAATATTTTCTAACGGTACGAATGAATTCATGCCTCTTTTTTAAACGGGGATTTTTCAATATATATGTAATGAGGTATTCATCTGTTACCATGTTCCAAATCTATATAATCCAATACTACTCTTGATAATTTCTAGTCGTACTAATATCCTAATACTATTTCATTCATAGTTCACTAATGCTCGCTACTTTCCTGCTTCATTAGTATTATCATTGAGTCTAATACTTATTTTTTTGAATAACATTCTGTTTCCTAATGTCAAGTATATCTGTAATCACACATAATATATATTTATTTCTTTTGTTTCCCTTTTTATATTTATCAAAAAATGATACTAAGACATCTCCTACAGATTTAATACAATAGCATAAAATAGCTAATAGCACAATTATTACAAATGTTCTCATTACAGTTCCCAGTTCTTTTAGCTCCAAACATATACTCAATACATTAATTGATAAAACTAAAAACTTGCAATAAGGGACATTGCTGATACTCTTACAGAGATCATTCCCTGCGTTGCCTCCTCAGATTCAATTTCTGCTCTTATAATATTCATTTCAAAGTCTGATTTTGCGTGTAAAAAAATATAAAGTTCTTTATATAAATCTTTAGAATTTATAAAATCATGATATATACTATAAACCTCCCGTAGTACAATCTTAGAATCTCGTTCCTTGTTTCTTCTATTCCTACTCACTACACCACTCCTATTTTATTATCCATACTTATTTATAAATTACATTTACCATCTTTTATTAGTATGATAAGAATACTTTGCCACAAGATTAAAGTAAATGCCAGCCACAAGTTGAAGCATTTTTCTATACTTATAAGCTACTATATACACTAATTAAATCTGAATACTCCTGTGACTCTCTAAATCTGAATCCCCCTGTGACCCTCTCATATAAAGAAATGACTCAAGTTTATCAATATTTTAATTTCAAATACTATTATATTTCTATAATAGTATCATCCTTATAGATCTATTTCAATATACAATCCCTGCTGATAATACATTTTAATTAAAAATATAAGAATTAAACAAAAAATAAGCCCTTGTAAAATAACTATTTTACAAGGACTACCACGTGCGTGAGAAGATTCGAACTCCCGGCCTTTTGGTCCGTAGCCAAACGCTCTATCCAGCTGAGCTACACGCACATATTTAATTGATGATTCTGAATGCCGGCGACCGGAATCGAACCGGTACGGGAGATTAGTCCCGCAGGATTTTAA
>OATB01000338.1_pt1 | contig 38789 bp, 34 predicted proteins | sample 1494941 | NCBI WGS metagenome assembly OATB01 (sample SAMEA2579931, study PRJEB22360) | human gut metagenome | reverse complement strand
TCTCTAACGACTTCAGCGATTTTCCTGTGTGTGGAGTTTTTTTACAGCCCCTTTTTTCATTGGGCTGTCGTTCCCGCCATCCACTTTTTCTTAATTTCTACCCATCGATAACCACCCCAAGAAGCCTTACCAGATCTGCTGCCTGAAAAGCGTCAATGACAGCTCCCTGCAGCTCCTGATAGGAATCCGACACTGTGATTCCCGCTATCTGGGTTCTGGTAAAATTAATTCCTTTTAGGGGCGTTCTGAAAAATGATGCCTGATTCATCTTCACATTGTTCAATTCCAGATGTGCCAGTTTACATTCTGTTACATTTGCATGTTCCGCATCAGTTTCTTCCATAACAACTCCATCCATTTTTGCATGATCCAGATTAATAAACCGCATATTACAGTCGGAAAACTTCATATGCTTGCAGGTGCTGCTGCGAAAATCCGTTCCCATCATCTTACATGAACTCATTTCACACCTGCTAAAATATGTGTTTTCCATGTGGCTGTTGGATAAGTCACAATTTTCAAAACGGACGTCCACAAACCCCGCATTTTCAAAGTCACAGCCGATGAACCTGCAATTTTGAAAAAGAACCCCGGAGAATTCCACCCGGGATAAATCGATACCGTTCAGATTCGTATTCTGTATCATTTTATTGTTGACGCAGTCCTCTTCTTCCTGGATTTCTCCAATGTATGATTGAAAATCGTCGGTTAGGATTTCCAGATCTTTATTTATTTGTGGTTTTTTTAGCTTCATTTACACTATATTCTCCTAAATATTTATTCACATGCTCACTATGACGCATCCGGCATCTTTACTATCTCATTTTTAACATATTTTTCTGCGTATATCAATCATATTTCAAAAAATTTATTTATCATCTTTACAGAAGACAACAAAAATGAACTGATTTTCAGAAAATTCGTATAAAAATAAGAAATTCCTTCAAATCTGGGAACTTAATAAGTTTTTTGTCCTGATTTCTCATTATATTTGATCATAAAATTATAGATTGATATACCTTTTTATGATAAAATAGATACATATAGGAATTACTTATTTTCTATCAGATATACAGCACATTGAAATCGGAGGAATTTTCTTGAAAAACAGAGAAAATGAAGTAAAGCAGGGCAAAGACAAAAATTCAAAAAGAAAACCAAAGAAAAAGCACAGGAAGCTTATTCTCGTTCCTGTACTGATACTAACCGTATTGATCTATATCGGTATCTCAATCCTACTTTCGGCAAATAAAATTTCGATTAAAGAATACAGCTACGACTCGGATAAAATAAACCAGCCAGTTACAATAATCTCTTTAACTGATTTGCACAGCCATTCCTTTGGTAAAAATAATAAGCGTCTGGTTCGGGAAGTGGAAAAGCAAGCACCTGATCTTATATGTATTGTTGGAGATGCCATTAATTATTACGACGAAGAAGATACTTATATCACTTCGCTGATCCGGCAGCTGATGCGGATAGCACCCGTGTATTTTAGTCCCGGAAACCATGAAATCAGCATGTTCAATAACCACAGGTACATTAACCTCAAGCAGGACATCGAACAGGCAGGGGCTTTATATCTGGATGAGACTTATCTGGATATTACGGTTAAGGATCAGAAAATCCGCATCGGCGGTTTCTATGATTACGCTTTTAATTATGCCGGGGTTTCCCCTGAACAATACAGGCAGAAAAGCAGTTATCTGTTTTTAAAGGATTATGAAGATACGGATCTCTTTAAGCTTATGCTTACCCACCGGCCTGAAAGCTATTTGGATCAGGAGCAGGATTCAAAGTGGCAGATTGACCTCGTTTTATCCGGACATGAACACGGAGGCCAGGTCCGGCTTCCATTTATCGGTGCACTTTACTCTTCTCATATGGGAGGCGTCTGGTTTCCAGGCTTCACGGACGGCTACCAGGTAATGAATGGCATCCCGGTTATCATATCCAAAGGGCTTGGCACCTATAAAGGGAAAAATGTTCCGCTGCGTTTTAACAATATTCCTGAGATTACAAAGATAGAATTAAAATAAGCCTGTACTGCAATGGCTGTTCTTTTCTTGGATCGGCTATTGCGGTACAGGCTTTTATGTTATGATCATTCATTGCTGCTCCAAGGTTTCACGTCTGTCAATGACGCTGATCCTGTCTACGGTATTTTTTTCCGAATCAAGGATGATTTCGGTAACAGCCGGAGCATTCTCTCCTTTTCCCACAATATAAACTATGGATTTTGGCGTTTCTTCTTTTGTATATTTTACTTTCTTTAATATTTTTCTGAGATCTTTCCCGGGCATTCCCATGGTTATTCCTGTTGGAATCATGATTTCTACATCTGCTGTTTTGGAATCAGCGAAAATTTTCGTAACATAACAATCTTCCACAGACTCCGGCTGGGAACTGTAATTCTTCACCGTGGTCTGAAAATTCTGATCCATTTTCGTTAAGACAATCTGGGAATTTGACATCCCCGCCACTTCCTTATTCCCGTTCTCTACATTGGATACCAGTTGTTCCAAAGTCCATCCATGGTTTAAAAATTCTTTTACGGGCGCCGGCAGCTTATATAATTCATGATCAAATTCTACAACTGAACTGTAGATATCATCCCCCAGATCAACTGGCTGTTTGTAACGGACAGGCTCCTCCTTGATACGATATAACTCCACAACTTCCTTGCTCTGCATCTGCAGATTCCGGGTGAGCGGCTTATAAGAGTGTAAATCTATACTGTCCACTATGCTTGAATCATTATCAGTATTTAATAAAATATTTTGTCCGGAATCATATTCATAAGAAAGCTGTGTATCCGCTTCCAGTTCATATATATTATTAGGCGGCCCGTATAAATACTCTATTTCTGCACGCGTAGAAACGCCCAGCGTAATCCCTTTTGGCAAAACTACCCTGGCGGAATCGTCAGTCAGCATTGAAGTATCAATAATAACGCCTGCAACACTGCAATCTGTCAGTTTCTGCACATTTGGCGTGTCATTAAAAAACTGAGCATAAACTGCTATACCATCATGAATAAACAGCTTATCCTCTGACACCTCAAGGGGTTTCAGTTCCTGCCGCAGGGAATCTGTCGTATCAAATCCCTTATCGGTTAAATCTGTATAGCTCATGGGAAAGGTCAGCTTCTGTTTTCCTAATTTTATGGTAAAACTGTAGAGATTCTCCATTGGATCATCTGAGCTGTTTTCTGCCTGTGCCATCACGCTGACCGCTTTTGCCGAAATATCTTCCGCCATTTCGCTGCTGTCCGGGAAAACAGGCTGCTCTATTACCGTTACTTTGTTTCCGCAGCCATTCAGCAGCAGCACAGAAAGGATGGCTGCACCTATATATGTAAATGTCTTTTTCAAAATATATCCCCTTTATAAATTTATACCTTTATTTTATCACAGGGCATTTTAATTTACAATACAGCCTCTTTCTATTTATCCGGGAAAAATTTATGCCAGCCATAATATTTCTGTCTTCCACATACGTTTATCTGGGCCAGCGTGCTTCTCTGCAGGGCAGCTCCATAAATGGCCGGTGTGGTTCTGACTGATACCAGTAAGCCACACTTGACAGGTCGTCCTGCCGCTCAAACAAACCATTGTGTGAAACCCCGATTTGCTGTACCGTTACCCGCAGGTCTTCTTCAAAAAATACCGGGTCCGGTATGTGCCATCGGTAAAATCCTCTCATCGGGGGGCAATCATCATTATGATAGGGATTATAAACAAGTTCATCATGCCTGGAATAATAGGGGTAACCCAGATATGGAGTACAATAGGTGTTTTCCACTGTCTTATGGTTTACCTTTGAAGCAAAGCTCCAGGAGCCTCCAAAGTAATCTTCCATTCCCGTTCCACAGATCGTGGGATATTCTCTATCTCTGTCTATATAGAATTTCACTTCCCCTTCCCCCCACCAATACCGCTCTAAAGTGGATAATGCAAGGTAAGTTCCCACATAATGTCCCTGTCCCCTGATCCCATCTGCTATGATATAGTCCACACCTGGCTCCGTAACAGGCTGCCTTCTCCAGCTGGCATGAAAATAGCTGCATTCTCTGGGAAGTGAATCATACAGACAATAATCTATCTGATAGAAAAATGCAGGTATCTGGTTTACATGCTGGTTCTCCAGTGTAATGCGTGCACTTTTGTGAAACGGCATTTGAAAATAGGAGTTAAATCCCCTCGCGGGTACTACCGCAACCGGAAATGAATTCACCAGGCATTCCTTACCAAATCCGCAACAGAAAAAATCACCCAGCGGCACCTGTACAGAAGGGTGTTCCTCCCCGTCCCAGTACATGCGAAGTATCAAATCCCGAAGTACAAAGCAATCCCCGGGTGACGTTTGATTGTCTACCGTAATCCAGATATGGCTGATTATGCCGCACCCCTTGATATCTCCCAGAATAACCGTTTCCCCAGGGGGAATATTTTTAAGGCAGGGGCTTCCTTTTCTGGAAGGACCCAGGGGGCCTGCCGCCATTCCTCCCTTTCCCTTTTCCCCTGTGGGATTCTCCGCATTCACAGCCCTTGATCTTCCACGCCGCAAGAATGGCATGGCGCTTAAGTCTCCGGGCAGGCTTCCATATGTATCCATATCAATTTCCTTCCTCTCTTATAAATTATCCTTTTGTTGCCCCCATGGTCATTCCTGCTGTCACCCATTTGTTCAGTAGGAAGTAAATCATCAGCGGTGGAAGGATGGTGATCACAATAGCTGCAAATGTGGATCCCCAGTCTACATTTCCAAATGCACCCACATAATCTTTTAACCCCATAGCTACGGTCTTTGCCTTGGAATCACTGATAAAGGTATTGGCAAAAATAAAGTCATTCCAGATCAGGATGCTATACATAGAAGCGATGGTGATGACCGTATTTCTGGCTAAAGGGAATACAATCTGCCCAAAAATACGGTAGGAAGAACAGCCATCCACAATGGATGCCTCAATCAATTCATTGGGCACAAAACTGTAAAAACTCACAAACATCATAACCGAAAGAGGAAGTGCAAATCCTACCTGGGGCAGTATCATGGAAAAACTGGTATTCAGCACCCCCATTTTACTGTAAAAAATAAAGAGCGGAATCAGGGTAATCTGAACCGGAACCATAATTCCAAATGTGAAAAATGCATAAATCCCACGGTTAAATCTTATATTGAATTTAGAAATGGCAAAACCTGCAGTAGCGCTTAATGCTACAATTAGAATCAGGGATATTCCCGTTATTTTTAAGCTATTCCACATATAACCGCCAATTTTGCCATCTGATAGTACCTTTATAAAATTTTCAAAAGTAACTTTGCTGGGCAGTGCAAATGGTGCGCTGGCAAGTTCTACGGAAGGCTTAATACTGGCGATAAATAACCAGATAACCGGATAAATCTGAATAACCAGAAATCCCAGAATAAATATCGTAAAAATAATTTTCCCGGCTTTTCTTCTCATCCTCTTGCCCTCCTCTGCTTTCTTCTCTCTTTTTCCAGGGCTTTTATCTCCCGTTCCTCTTTGCTGGTAAACAGCTTCCGGAGTGTAAATACCACTAAGATACTTTCAATAATAATAAAGACAGCCAGCGCACTTCCATAGCCGTACTGATTGCTGGAAAATGCTTTCTTGTACATATAAGTTGACATGAGTTCGCTGGTATTCCCGGGACCTCCGCTGGTCAATAAGAAGGGGATATCAAATCCTCTGAGTGCCCCTGTCAGGCACATGGTCAGTGTAAGCAGCAGAATATCTTTAATCAGCGGAATTTTAATCTTAAAAAGGATCTGAAGTTCCGATGCCCCATCCATTTTGGCTGCTTCATAGACAGAAGGGTCCAGGGATACCAGTGCCGCATAGAAGATCACCATATACATGCCGGTAAATCTCCAGCCTTCCGGCACTGAGACAGCTGCCAGTACCGTCTTTACATTCGCAAGCCAGGAAGTCGCCAGACCGCCAAGCCCTACGGAATTCAGTATCTGGTTAAAAAGCCCCATGGGCTCCGTAGCGTAAATGCTGCGAAATAACTGTGTTACAGCCACAGTAGTCACAATACAAGGGACATAATACAACGTTTTAACCAGAGTTACCCGTTTCGTCATATAGGTCAGTAAAATGGCAAACAGCAAGCCAACCGATAGCTGTATTACCACTACAATCAGCAGGTAAATCAGATTGTTAACAAAAGCCGTGTAGAATACTTTATCCTTAAACATTGCAATGTAATTATCAAACATTACAAAAGTTTTATTCCCTATCCCGTTCCACTTCATAAAACTCAGCCTTATGGATTCTTCAATCGGGTAGAACACCGCAAAAATATAAAACAATAATGCAGGCAGCAAAAAAATAGCATAAGCCTTTTTGTCACGAATTATTCCCATGTCTTCCTCCTCAAATTAAGTTGTCCAGGGAGCATAGCTCCCTGGATCTGTTACAGAATACTCTGATACCGAATACTCTGATATGAATCTGTTACCTGATCCCGAACTTAATTTCCCGCATTCGCCGCAACCGAGTCATCCACCAGTTTGCAGAAATCCTCTGAAGACATATCTCCGGAAGCCAATAACAGCATGTTGTCCTGCATAATCGTATTTGTATCTGCATCCAGATAAGTGTCCCAGGGCTTTAAGAAATGCTCTCCGGTTGACTGCATATCTTTTTGTATTCTCAGATATAATTCGGAATAATTTACATCTGCAGGCAGCTCCGTTTTGATAGGTGACATCTGCTGTCTCCCTGCATAGAGGGCGCCATAATTATCGATTACATAAAGTATAAAATCTTTTGTTTTTTCATCAAAGGTTTCTGTGTTAAATGCCATTCCTATTCCGGAGTTTACGCAGAATTCATTGGCTCCTGTCTTTGCTCCATCTACAGCCGGCAGATAGAAATAATCAATTTTACCCGCATCATATGCTTCCTGCATTGCTCCGATTTCCCAGTCACCGATATAATACATAGCCGATTTCCCATCTAAGAACATTGACTGGGCGGTGGCATAATCCGTTGCCGCAAAGCCGTCGTTAAAATACTGTCCGATATCCTGCAGGAATTTTACGCCTTTCATTCCCACTTCACTGCTCATAGATTCTTTTCCGTCCCTCAGGCTGATGATAAAATCATTGCCCATCTCGCGAAAAGGCATCATAGCCAGATAACGCTGTACAGGCCATCGGTCCACTCCATCAACGGATATGGGAGTCACTCCATTCTCCTTTAACGTTTTGCATACATTCAGCCACTCATCCATAGTCTTTGGTGCCTGAAGATTGTATTTCTGGAAAATCTCTTTGTTATACCAGGTCATTTCCACATGATATTCCAGTGGAAGCGTATACATGGTTCCATCTGTAAACTCCTGATATTTCAGTGCTGTGGGATAAAACGAATCGTATTTGCCATTGTCCTCCAGAAATTCCTTCACGTCTACCAGCATGCCTGCTTCCACCAGCTGCTTGCAGTAGGGGTCCGCATCAATGTCTATAATGTCCGGCATATTTCCTCCGGCGATCAGGGTCTTCAACTTTTGCAGATAAGACGGACGGTCTGCCGTTGTCTCGATTTCAATCTGCCAGTTTCCCCCTTTTTCCTTACTGTACTGCTCTGCAATCTCCCTCATGGTCTGGTCAATTGCCCCGTCTACCGGCCTGGATGTTAACCACTTAACACTGGTAACCTCATCCTTTTCCCCCTTTGCCGCACCAGTCTCTTCACTGCCTGTATTGTTTCCGGCATCACTTCCGGCATTCTTTTCTGTTTTTACTTCCGTATTTTTATTGCTTCCGCTGCCACATCCCGCTGCCAGTACAGCTGCAGCTGCAACTGCCATAATAACGCCCAATGTTTTCTTTTTCATATGAATACCCCTTTCGGTCCTTTTTAGAATATGTTTTCACTCATTAAGAGTTCGTTTTCACACTGTAACTCAACAGCTTGACACTGCCCTGAATCACATAGATTCCGGCTTTTCCGCCCTTATAACGATACATTCTGGTAGACATCGCAGCCTCATCATTGATATATACCACACAGATATCGTCCTCCCGAACCAGAAATACCCGAAACCGCTCTCCCTGAGGCAGCTTCCTTGCAGTCTCTATCTGATATGGAACATCTCCTTTAATCTGCCACTGGTAGAATCCCTTTTCTGATCTGGGCCACATATCCCATGCAACCTGATTCCGGCTTCTGTTCATGCGCAGGAAATACCCTTTTTCCAATCCTTTGTCCGTATGTAAAGCGATGCCAAATTCATGTGCCTTCAGTACCTCAAATTCCAGCTCCACAGAAAAACAATCTTCCGGTATATCATACAAAATTGCACCTAAGGTTTCACTGGAAATATCTCCCTCCGGAGACATACAGCAATTATAGCAGTCCGTTGCCGAAAGGCTGACTTGTGTCCGGTAAAAGTTTTTCATTGCCGCCGTTGGCACAGTACAAAGACGCCCGGTTTTAGCCTCCTGCACCAGCTGGTGGATTGCCATGGTACCGCCCCATTCCCAGGGTCCAAAATCATCAGCTCCAAATTTACTTGCAATCCAGCCAAAAGCATACCGTTCATTCCCATCAGAGGCTGTCTTTATTGCATAATTTGCTCTGGTGTCAAATACATCGTCTTCCGGTATCAGCCAGGGACCGGACAGGCTTTTGGAATAACGGTAATGGGTGGTAAACTGATCGGAAAATGTGGAAAAAACCAGGTACCAATACTCACCCATCTGAAAAACTTCCGGGCACTCCATAGTAATATACATTTTGGGACTGTAGAAAGGCTCTGCATAAGTCCAGTTCATCAGGTCTGTAGATTTCGAAAGCCCGATACAGCCTCCCCTTAAATCACCGGCGCCTTTCATCCTGGCAGCCAATAACATGTAATAACAGTTTTCCTCTTCATTCCAGAATACATAAGGATCACGCCAGTCAAATTCTTCATAGATCACACCGTCCGCCGCAAAGAGGAAATCCTTTCTGGTTTCCAGGTGTTCCGGATCTTCTCCCACTGCCTCCATTACGGTCTGTACGCTTTTTCCATTTATCTTGATATCTGCATTAAATGCCGTATAAAATGCATGGTATATCCCATCCCGGTCTTTTATCACCGATCCCGTATATGCATTTTTGTTAGGTTCCAAATCACCTCCCCTTGCAATGGCTTCTCCTTTGTATTCCATACTTTCAAAATCACGGGTTGTCACCAGATGCCAGGTAGTTTCTTCTGCATATTCTTTTTCTTTTAATCTCGGATCATGAAGATAAAAACCATAATAGGTTCCATTCTCATAATAAGGAATCAAATCACCTACCCATGCGTTTTCCGGTTGGTAAAACAGCTTTTTCATATCGCCTCTCCTTTCGTGCATATACTCTTTATGCACTGGTGCATTTTCTTTTGTTTGTATCTAAATATTAACATAGCGGCTCTATATTTTCAACCTTTTATCCCCATTTTTTGTATATTCTCTACAATTTACCAGTATTTTTTTATTGTTTTTGTGTATGATTTATATATTTATAATTAATAATAGTGCATTTCGTGCATTATTGATTGATTTTTTATTTTTATGTGTTATAATGGATACTAAACAGGAGGAGTATCTATGAAATGCACGATTAAAGATATAGCAAAAGAATTGAATTTATCAAGGAATACTGTAGCGAAAGCCCTGAAAGGAAGCAGCGAAGTCTCACCTAAAACCCAGGAACTGGTCCATGCAAAAGCAAAAGAAATGCACTATATTAATCACTCAGAGATCCCCACCGCTGTACAAAAACCTGCCAATAAGGGGTCTATACTTTTTTTAACCCGTACTTATGCAAATGATTCCGAATTCTGGAGCAGCGTTCTGAAGGGAATTGAAGCCATTTTATCCGCTGCCAATTACCACCTTGTTCTGGGTATTATGTCTGACACCGATTTAAAAACCCTTCAATTTCCAGGTTCCATCTACGATCCTGGCATAAAGGGCATCATCATTGTGGAGATATGTTATGAATCGGTATGCAAAGCACTTCTGCAGTTTGACCTGCCAATTGTGACTGTTGATATGCCAAAGAATTATCATGACCTGATGGGGAAATTTGACATCATTACAATGGAAAATAAAATAAATATTTATAATATTACAAATCAGCTTCTGGAAAAGGGGGCGAAAAGATTTGGATTCATAGGTGATATTTACACTTCAAATGTAGGAAGAGGATTCCAGGAACGGTATGATGCCCTGAATGAATGCCTGAAAGAACATAATTTGAAATTAGATCAGAAATGCTGCCTGCTCCATGAAACAACAGACGACTTTCGCAATTTTGGATTAGTGATAGAAAAAATCCAACAGATGTCAGGCCTCCCCGATGTCTTCATCTGCGGCAATGACTGGCTTGCAATCCAGCTGATCTATGCCCTGCAGTTCTTGGGGTATAAGGTTCCAAGGGATGTCAGTGTGACCGGATTTGATAACATTCCCGCCTCAGAACGGATTGTCCCGGCGCTAACAACCATCAGCACCCCCAAAGAATATCTCGGCATAGCTGCCGCTAAGCAGATCATAGAACGGATTGACCATCCGGATGCTCCCTGTATCTATGCCCAGTATGCAACCGAACTGATTGTACGGGGATCAACTATTTAAACTTTCATTACAGGTATGCTTCTAAATTTAACCCAAAATGCATTCCCGCCAGGGAAACGCCCTATTACATGGCGCACAGCTGTCGGGAATGTATTTTACATGTTATACAATGAGTGCGGCAGAAGGCAGTATTATAACGAAATTCCCCTGCAGTCAGAATTGCGGTAAACAGACGGCAATTCTCCCACCTCATTCTTAAATACCTTGGTAAAGGCACGATAATCCTGAAAACCGACCTGCAATGCAATTTTGGCAATGCTCTCATCGGTTGTCAGCAATATTTTCTTAGCCCGCTCTACCCTCAGCCTGGTCAGATAGGCATGGTAATTCACCCCTGTCTCATTTTTGAAAATCCGGCTGATATATGCTGAGCTCAAATAAAACTCATCTGATAATTTCTGCAGGCTGATATCTTCCGACAAATGTTCCTGTAGATACTCCGTCAATCGGTAAATCAGCCTGTTGTCTGCATCCGGCGGCATCTCTTGCTTTTCTTTTTCCATTTTTTCATGAAGAAGTTTTACTTTCAAATCTTCAATCACTTTTCCAAAGCTGCCGAAATTAACCGGTTTTAAAATATAATCTGCTACCTGCAGCCGAAGCGCTTCCCTGCAGTAGGTGAATTCATCATATCCGGATACCACAATGTACGCTGTGTCGGGTCTGTGCTCCTGTATAATGCGGATCGCTTCCAGACCCGAGATTATGGGAATATTGATGTCCATTACGACGATATCCGGTTTATAGGATTTAGCATAGTTTACCGCCATCATGCCATCGGTAGCCTCACAGACAATTTCGCAGCCATACATATCCCAATTGAATAATTTCCGAAATCCTTCCAAAATGATTACTTCGTCATCAACAAGCATTACTTTCAGTTTCCGCAATATTTATGCCTCTCTCATCAGCGTAACTTTAACATCTCCATAGGAATGCCGTCCCTCCAGCGCCGTATCCACGATCAGTTCCGCTTTGTTTCCTTCAAATGCATCCAAATTAAAAGTAAATTCCACGGTGGCATTTGACCCATGCAGATTATTCAAAGGCAGCAAGACGCTTTTTGCACCCAGCACTTCCACGCCTAAAGGAGTATATAAAGTAATTCTTGCCCACTGCTGCTGGCACATCGCTCTTACGTTCGTAACCGTAACTCTGATGCTTCTGTCTGCACCATGCCTAAAATGAACGGATCCATTGTAATCCACCATCACATGAAAAGCCGGAAAGGACTGGCGTACCACAAATGGCGAAAGGGCACAAAGGCTGCGTATGGGCAGTAATTCACTTTTTCCTCCTCCAATACCATTGATCAGCGGAAGGTATTCATCCGTTTTCCTGCAATACAGGTCATCCCCATCCTGACAGTTTATAACCATTCCACCTTCCGCAAGTATATCACACTCGTCCAGTCCCAGGAAAGCTGGCATGGCCTTCATGACACGGTTTGACAGCTCCGTTGCAGTCTGGGGAACCCATAGCATGTGGCTGGTTTTATCAATACACAAAGTGGCTATTTTATCATCCAGCGGATCCATCCATTTCCGGGGCAGATTGGAAGCTCCTTTTACGATGCCTAAGACAGCTCCAAGTGTTGCACAGGTGCAATCCGTATCTTCCCCAAATGATACCGCTTTACAAAGGCAGTCACCAAAATCTTCATTTCCATAGAGCCAGCCCGCTATGGTAAATGCTACATTTTCAGGCGCATCAAATCCCGGAGCGCCAATCTCCATCCCTTCATTATCCAAAGTATTTATTTCATTTAATTTCACTCCCTGTATACCAAACGTACCAGGTGCGGTATTATGAATTTCTTTTCTTGCTTCCTTCAGGCTCATTCCATTGTCGTAACACTCGATTGCTTTATTGACAGCGCTTGCAGTTACGCTGTCTTCCGGAATATAAGACAGTCCAATGTCGATCAGCTTCCTGGTATCACTTTCTACAAAAGCCGCACTCTGCAGTGCCGCAAAGAAGATTTCCCCGTACATCCCCTCCCCCGCATGATCCACAATAGCATCCTCATATGCATACCGTGCAGCTATCTCCGGATGTCCGGGAGCCAGACATGCCCAGATCTCGGAACGAATGTAGCATCCGCAGCTGTCTTTATAGGGATTGTCTACTTCCCCTGACAATGGCGGCTGCAATCCGGCGCGCATATTTGCCTTCCCCATGCCATATTCCACCCAGTTGGGAATAATAAATGACATCCAGTATTCTCCCAGAATAGATGCATCTACGCTTCGTCCATAACGTTCCACCGCAGCCAGCCATACAATCTGAAGATCCAGGTCATCATTGGGCGGCGGCCCCATGGATAAATCCTGTGTATAGAAATCGATGTCGTTTATCTGCCTCAATCCCTCAAATGGAGCCCCCAGCACTCCTCCAATATTTTTACCTGCCCAGCATCCCATTACCTTGTCTTTGTATTGTTCAAAATTTAATTTCATTCTGTATCTCCTTTTCTATTTTCGATATAAAAAGTTACGGTTACCCCACCCTGTGGATTTTCCCTGTAAATCAGCCCCGGCTCCCGGGGATAATACATTTTCAGCCTTTTCTGCACATTCTTAATTCCTATATGCCGGTCTTCCTTATCATCGGATACAACGGCTTCCTCATCCATAAGAAGCTGCTCCACCATATCCCATGCAGCCTCTCCCATGCCAACCCCGTTATCCGATACTTTTAACTCCACATAATTCCTGCGCCGCTCATCCACTTGTACCGATAGACAGATCGTTCCCCGGTAACCTTTATTACGCAGTCCATGCATCACACTGTTCTCTACAATTGGCTGCAGAATAAAATTCGGTATCTCTGTCTCCTCCAGCGACCGGTCAATATCATAGATGCAGCTGAGGTTCGGATAACGGCAGCTCATAAGCCCCAGATATGCCTGTACTAATTTCACTTCATGGGAAATGCTTACAATCTGGCTGTCAACCTTTACGCTTAACCGGAAAAAATCTACCAGCATCAGTATCATTTCAGCCACTTCCAAATCTCCGTTCAATTCCGACTTCAATCGAATGGTATCCAGGGTATTGTACAAAAAATGCGGATTAATCTGATTTTTTAAATAGAGCAGAGACATCTTCTGCTGGGAAAGCTGAGCCTCTCTTAATCTGGCTTTTCCTTCATATTCCGACTGGATTAACTCATTGATGATATCCATCATCTGGTTAAATGCTGCGATCAGCTGCCCTACCTCGTCTTCCATTTCTACTTCAAACCTCATATTTAATTTATCCGGTCCAAAGCTTTCCAGGGAATGAGAAAGGTTTAATAAAGGCTGTAGCGTTTTCTTTGTAAAAAAATAATTAAAGTAAACCGTTACTGCAACCAGGACACAAAATAATCCGCTTAATATTTTTATAAACAGCATGGCATTTCCGGTAATAATTTTCATGGGCTTTCGTATAATCAAAGCCATTCTGCTATATTCGGAAGTCTGATATGATACCAGATACCGTTCCCTTTTACAGGTGCCCTTCCTGTCATCTATACTTTTCCCGATATTGCTAATCCTGCTGTCACACACAATATCCCCTTCATCTGTAATCAGCGAAAATTCCGAATCACCATCCAGATATTCCTCCAGTACTTCCTGCATCACCTCCACCTGGGCAGTTAAAACAATGTGCCCAATCCGCTTATTTGGCGAAAAACCATTGACTTCCCGCACCAGATACAGGCATGTATTCTTCAGTGGGTTTTTTTACAGCGGAGCATAAAACCGCATGAAATCCGGTTGTGTTCCAAGCCGCATGATACAGCCGTTAATCTGTCCCTCCTGCGTTTCCCAGGCTTCCATTTCCGGGATAAATCTACGGATATCATAGTTCAGCTTCCGGGCTGGATTCAACGTATCATTAGCCATAATTAAAGAATCCGAATTGAATATATATACACCGTCGATATCTTCCCGAATCGTGATCAGGGAGGTATATAGGGCATTCAGATATTTTTCTGATGCCAGCTGTTTTCTGTATGTGTCACTCCCATAGCTGTTCAAAATCTCCTGTGTCTTTTCATCAGAATAGCACATCATGGAGACACGTGCCATATCCTTTAATTTATTGTCCGCAGAACTCAATGAGTTGGCAAGATACACACCCATCTTCTGTTCTTCACCGGCTATCGACTGCCTGTAATTGACTACCCCCAGAACTATGCCCATGATAATAAATCCAATCAGGCTGATCATTGTATTTACAGCCGTAACCCGCGTGCTTAACCGCCTGCCTGCATTTCTCGTTTTTTTATCTGCACTCACCCCTTCACAGCTCCCGCAGTCATTCCCGCAATCAGAAATTTGGAACCAAATATATAAAAAACTGCAATTGGCAGAAGGCAGATTACAAGGGATGCATACATGACCTCTATAGGAAAGTTCTGGGAGCCTGCCGTCTGTACGAATCGCAGAGGAACCACAGAGATAGGCTGGACGGATGTATCATTAATGAAAATCATTGCCATCTGCAGTTCATTCCAGGCTCCCAGAAAAGTCTGGATCAGCACAAATGCCATTCCGGGAACCGCAATAGGCATCATTACCTTAACAAATGTTTTAAATACCCCTGCGCCGTCAATTCGCGCTGCTTCCATTAATTCGTTGGGCAGCCCGTCAAAATAATTTTTCAAAACCATCAGGTTAAAACAGCTGTTCAGGGTTGCATAGGGAAAGATCAGGGAAAATGCCGTGTTGTTAATATGTAAGCCTTTCACTATCTGGAAGAGCGGAAATATCAGTGCCGAGGTGGGGATCATCATCCCCGTTAACAACAGATAGTACAAAGCTTTTTTCCCCGGAAACTTAAGCTTTGAAAATGAAAATGCCCCCATAGCAGATACCACCGACACAATCAGCAAGGTCCCGAATACTACAATAAAACTGGTCAGGAAATTAGGAAGCAGATTGACTTCTTCAAATACTTTTGCATAATTTCCCATTCCATTTCCCTCAAAAGACCTGATCAGCATAAGAATCAGAGGAAACAAAAACAGAAATGTAAATATAACGCATACCGCCTGTCCGAGAAAACTATATATCTTCGAATTCTTCATCACCCCGCCAGCTCCTTATCCTTATCATTGTGATAATACATTTTCAACTGAATCAATGTTATTACCATGGCTATCACAAACATAACCACAACAACTGCCGATCCTTCTCCCTGTTTAAAAAGGGCAAAAGATTTTTTATAAATATAGGTGGAGAAAAATTCCGTAGCATAATTGGGTCCTCCTTTTGTCAGCACAAACGGCAGGTCGAAGCACTTTAATGAACCCAGCATGCCCATGATGAATAGTGTATAGTGGGTACTTCTTAGCAGTGGAAAAGTAATCCTCGTAAACTGCTGAACCTTATTTGCTCCGTCTATTGTTGCCGCTTCATACAGATCACCGGAAATATTCAGCATATTGGCATAGTACATCAGCATACTGTATCCCGTCCATTGCCAGATATTCACGAACACAATACAGGCAAGCGCCCACTTTGGATCAGCAAGCCATTGCTGGCACAGGCTTTCCAGTCCGGCACTTCTGAGAAAGAGATTTAGAAAACCTCTGTTAGTCTCAAATATTTTCGAAAAAATATTCCCCACAATCGCCGGCGTTGCCACTACCGGCAAGTAAAAAATAATCCGGTAGAAACCGCTGAAATGAATCTTTCTGGAAAAAAACGATGCAAAAACCAGTCCCAGAAAAGCCTGTATTACAATCGTGCACAGCGCAAATACCACAAAATTCTTTGCTATTTTTAATGTCACCGGATCTGTCAGTATAGTTGCATAATTCTTTAACCCAATAAATGTCTTATGAATATCAATTCCATTCCAGTCATAAAAGCTGATTATGAAATTATAAATGATGGGATACACGATGAATACGCCAAAAAGTGCTGTCAGCGGCAGAATAAATAAATATCCGTGAAAACCTTTTCCTTTCACATTGTTCCCTCCCATACTATCTTTGCTGGGCTTTTGAAGCAGTCTCAATTGTCTTAGCCGCCTCTTGCGGAGTCACTTCATTCAGCGCCAGTGAAATCAAGGTATCGGTTATACTCTGTTTCAATTCTGCATAAGACATCTCCCGGTAACCTGCAACATTTGTTTCTGCCTGCTTTTGAATATAGTCCAGATTTTTCAATCCATCCTCGCTCATCCCCTGTACGTTTAATTTAAGGTCTGACCTGGAAGGGCAATAGAGAAAATATTGATTCACCAGAATATCCTGTCCATCATGAAGCATATAGTCAATAAACTTCCATGCCGCTTCCGGATTTTTCGTATTTTTATTCATGCACAGGCACACATCCACACCTGCTGTCACCGGGGATACATTGCCATCATTATTCCAGTCAATCAAAAAGACATCATGGTCTGCCCCATCCTGGTTAAAGACCTTATTTATCTGGGGATCTGCCTTATCCAAATAAGTGCCTCCCGCCCAGGAGCCGTTTAATATCATTGGAATGCTTCCTTCCTTTTGAAAAAGGTCCGCGGTATCGCTGTACATATTTACCCCCAGTGCACCATCCTGAAATACTCCCTCTGTAAACAGTGACTGCCAGATCTCAAAGGATTCCACCAGTTCCTCATCCGTAAATGGCACCTCTCCCTCTAATGCTGCATACAGCTTCTCTGAGTTGATGTCATTTGCAATGCTCATCCAGGTGTCAATATTGATCCAGGCATCTTTTGCTCCGATTGCCAGGGGATACTGCCCATTTTCCCGTAGTGTTTTCGCACAGTTTTTCAAATCATCCAATGACCTGGGTACATCCAGATTGTTGTCTTTTAACATGTTCACATCTGCCCAGGCATAACCCGCATAGGTAAGTCCCAGTGGAAGGCCATAATAATTCCCATCCTGCTTATCTTTCAGCAAGTCTTTACAATAATCCAAAAACTGGGATTCCCAATCCCCGCCCCATTCTCTCTCAGCATATTCTGTCAGGTTCATTTCAAAATCCTGAAATTCCTTAATCGTTGTTCCTGTCTGCATCCCGAATACATCCGGTCCCTGACCGCTTGCCATATCAATCTTCATCTTTTCCACATGGTCAGAATACGGCATATAAACATAGTTAACTTTAATGTCCGGATTCTTAGATTCAAAATCTGCTATCAATTTTTGAATCGCCTCACCTTCCCCGGGATTCCAGGTCTGAAACGTAATTTCCGTCACTTCTTTTTGGCTTCCCCCGTCAGAAGCTGCACTCTGCCCGCTGCTTTCCTTAGAAGCACATCCCGTAAGACAGGCCCCCACCACACATACTGCCAGTCCACTGTAAATCCATTTCTTTTTCATTCTCAATAGCCTCCTTTTCTATATGATTACAAGGTACATTATATCTGTTTCTGTTTTGGCAATATACCCGTTTTTTTGTTCATAATGTGTCTATATTATACATAAAGTACAAAATATAAGTCAGGAAAGGCGTTGAGAGAGAATATTCCAAGCACACAACCTATTAAAAATTGGATTCAGGCACGCCTTGTTAATTTATTCATAAGCATGCCTGGTTCAACATAATAATAGGTATATTAGAGGTGATGATAAGGAGATGATATAGGCTCCCTGACCGCTAATTATTACTTTAATCGAGATTATTCTAAGGTTTATAGTTACTTGATTGGAAATTGATTTAAGTTTACTGAATCAAAGATTGGTGAATCGACTTATAAAAAAGAATTGAGTCTTATAGATTAATGAATTAGAATTTGTAAGGGAGGTAGCAAGTGGAAAAAGGATTGAATTTTAGAACCTTGGATTATCAGAAAGAATATTTTAATACATATGAATATGCAGCAAGCTGTGGCTCACCTATCTGGTACAAGAATATACCGTTTTGATAGGCAGGAAGCCTGGCATTTTACTATGCCAGTTCCCCTGCTAATGCCGGTAAAGCATCCCCTGTAAGACGGTAAATTGTCCACTCATCCATAGGAATTGCCCCCATGCGTTTATAGAATGCAATTGATGAAGTGTTCCAATCCAGACAGCACCAGTCCATTCGCCCACAGCCGCGGTCTGTGGCAATTTTTGCAATACATGCCAGCATCAGCTTACCATATCCATTGCCCCTGGCCTCCGGCAGGACAAACACGTCCTCCAAATACATACAGGCTTTTCCCTGAAAGGTAGAGAAACTGTGAAAAAATACCGCGAAGGCAACAGCCTTTCCGTTTTGTTCTCCAAAGACAACTTCAGCCTGGTTTTTTACAAATATGGAATCGTACAGAATTTCCTCTGTCGCAACCACCTCGTCCTCCATCTTTTCATATACAGCCAGCGCCTTAATGAATTTTAGAATTAAAGGTGCATCTTCTTTCTCTGCAAACCGGATTCGGAATGATGGATCTTTTGTTTCTAAATATTGTGCCATGTGTTTCCTCCATTTAGTTGATTTTGACTTTTTCGGATCGCGCATCACGTTTTATGCTTCCGCATACTTATAGTACCGCCTTTTACAAAAAATGTCAAAACCTAAACAAACACCATTGCATTTTATAGAACACTTATAAAACGTTCGTTCTAAATAAGCATTCCATTATTCGGACTAATAATCTGCCCAGTCATAGAACTTTGAACGAGAATGCTGCAGACCAGTTCTGCAATGTCTTCCGGCGTGGAAATACGCTGTAACGGTAATTTTCCGCTAAGGCGGTACATCTTCTCTTCTTCCCCCTCCCACCATCTGGTACAGATTCCAGCGGGTGCTATACAATTTACCCTGATATCCGGAGCCAATGCACGTGCCAGGGATTTTGTAAGGCAATGCACTGCACCTTTGGATACTGCATAGGGCAGTGAGGAACCAGACCCCGTAATACCTGCAATGCTGCCCATATTGATGATGGCGCAGTCTCCCTGATTAACATTTAGCTTTTCTTCTTGCTTTTCTTTCTGCTTTTCTTTTTGCTTTTTCATAACCTGCGCAACTGCCCGGGCGCAATAGAACATTCCTTTAACATTCACCGAAATTAAATGATCCCACACTTCATCCGTAACGCTTTCCAGGTCCGATAAATCTATCTGTTTTGTTATACCTGCGTTATTTACCAGATAGTGAATTGCCCCAAACGCATTCTCGGTATCCCGTACTAACTTTCGTACAGCGTTATCATCGGATATATCAGCCTGGAGTGTGATTACCCTGCCGCCCATAGCTTCTATTATACGGGCAGTTTCCAGAGCTTCTTTTTCGGACCTGCAGTAGTTTAACGCTACTGCTGCTCCATATTCAGCCAGCTTTAAGCAGACTGCCCTTCCTACACCAGTTCCCCCTCCGGTTACAATTACAGTTTTATCTTTCCATGTTATCATTTCATCTGCCTCCTTTATCTTTATATATCTTTATTCACTTTCATCTATTATACATTTCTCCTGGCATCGTGTATAATAGTCCATAGTGATAACATCAATCAATTAAAATGATGAGGGGAAGAAAATGGAAAGTTTAGAACTGCGGATATTCAGAGAGGCAGCCCTGTCAAAGTCAATTTCAAAAGCAGCCACAAATCTTAATTACGTTCAGTCAAACATAACAGCACATATCAGAAAGCTGGAAGAGGAATTGGGCACCGCCCTGTTCATACGCCATGGTAAAGGCGTTACCCTGACAGAAGACGGTGAAAAGCTGCTGCACTATGCTGACACCATACTCGGAATGATGGATCATGCTTTATCTGCATTTCAAAAGGACTGTGATACCCTGCAGATCGGAGCTTCACAGACACTGGCAGCTTCCCGCCTACCCATCTGGATATCTGCATTCCGAAAATTGTACCCGGACATCCGGTTATCTGTGATCACCGGAAGCCAGGACAAACTGATACAAGATCTCAAAGACCATGTCCTTGACTGTGTATTTGTGGAACCCCGATATATATCACACCAGGTGAAATCCATCTTTTCCTTTACAGAAGAATTGAGCATTATCGCACCTTTGGAAAGTTCTCTGCAGTTATTGCCTTTTCACCCCATCGTCGTAAATGCACTGGCCACCTGCCCTTTTCGAAGACAGCTTGCCGACTGGTCCTTTTCTCAAAATCATGAGGAACCTGCTGTCATAGAGTTCGATACAGCAGAAGCAATCATAAACGCCGTGTCATTAGGCATGGGAATCTCCCTGCTGCCAACCAGCCTTATCGCTGGAAAAGATAACCTCACCACATATCAAATACCGGAAATAAAATCTATGGATCTGCATATGGTAACCAATTGCGCCGAGCAAAGCAGACAGGTATCTCAGTTTCGAGACATTACAGCATCCTTTTATTAAAGTAAAACGCTTCCCCAATGCAAAATGCCTGCACAGAAAATAATCTGCACAGGCACCTTGTCAGGAAACGTTTAACTTTCCGTATCTAAGCTGCGGATCGTATATTGTCCTTTTCCCATATGTTTTGATTGATATAACGCTTTATCACCGCATCGGTAAAGTGTGTTGTAATCTGTTCTTCCCTGATTATAAATACAACAACCAATACTGACGCTGATCGGTGTATTATGTACAGAGGCAATCCGAAGCGCCCTTATTTTTTCATAGAACCTGTCCAGCTTCTGTCTGCAAACAGTTTCGTCCGCGCACTTAACACTATACACAACGAACTCGTCCCCTCCCATTCGAAAAAACACATCTTCTTTTGAAAAAAGGGATCTAATTACCTTTGCAACCTCTTGCAATACCTCATCGCCGCTGGCATGTCCAAATGTATCATTGATATACTTAAAATCATCAATATCGAGAATACAAAATGCTCCATACACCTCCTGTTCAGCGAGATGCATTATTTTTTCTTCACCAATTCCCCGGTTATAAATCCCCGTAAGCACATCAGTCTGAGATTTCTCTTTGAACTTTACATAGTTTTCCACATTTTCAAGTCTGTCATCCAGGATAAAAAAATTAACCCCTGTAGCCAGAAAATAAAACGCCACTAAATCGATAAAGTCTTCTAAAAACAATTGAAAATCTTTAGCCAGGTAGTTACAGATACAGTATATAACCGCAATAACCGAGATATAGAGACACACCCGACAGGGTTTATCCAAAATAAATAGAGGAAGAATACCAATAAATATCATAATTGTGATAGATGGCTGCGTTGGGTCCAGGAAGGTTCCCAATAAAATTGCCATTATCATAACCGGGGTTATCACTCCATAAAAAGCAAGAATAATATGCCGGATCCTTTTCTTCTGCAGCCTGCCAGCCAGGAAAAAAATGGCAATAAAATAAAGTGCCAAAATTAAAAACTCCGTTTTAAATGTAACAACATCCTTCAATAACAAGGAAAATAGTAAGACTGCAACGGAAATAACAACCCCAACAACAGAAAAGTCCTTTAAGCTTTTATAATTTCTACTCCTGATCTCTTCTGCATATAAATCAACTGTTTTTCCTAAAAAATTATTTTTTAGTTTTTGGAACATCCATGGTCTCCTTTGTGCCTTATCTAAATATCGTATTCTAATACCACTTCTTCGGTTCAAACACGAAGTTAAAACTACAATTGTACCACTGCAATTCAAGATTTTATCGCTGCGGTACCAATAGTATAACATAATCCCTAAGAGTTTACCAATATTTATAAGACAAGTCCCGGAATGAAACATCCACACCTAAATAAATAAACGAAATTAAAAATGCCGGTTGACCTGTTACTTATACTTACACCAGGTCAGCCGGCATTCTTCTTTGTCCGGTATTCATTATACTGATTTTAAACTCTATTTTACTGTAACCGGGACTTCTTCTTTAATTCCGTTACAGATTACCCGGATAATGGTATTTCCTCTTTTAATACCTTCTACCTGTCCACTTTTTGACACCTTTGCTATTGTATGATCATCGCTTTTGTAAACAATTCTTTTATTTGGTTTTGCATAGGCCTTAAGCTTAACGGTTTTTCCCTTTTTTACGCCAACACTCTTCGTCTTGACTTCTAAAGAAGGTTTGCTGACTTTGACGGTACATTTCGCTTTTATGCCATTTGCTGTAGCAGTAATTGTTACTCTGCCTGTCTTCCTGGCAGTCACAGTCCCATTTTTAACCGATGCCGTTTTGGAATCACTGGTAGTCCATTTAACCTTATTGCCAGCCATTTTGACACCGTTGACCGTTGCAGCGAGTTTTGTTCTGGTAGTAATTTTATCATAAATGGTAATGGATTTATGGTTCAGTGTAATTGTTGGCTTCTTCACCTTAACACGGCAGCTTGCTGTAAATCCGTCTTTTACCGCCTCTATGGTTACTGTCCCTTTTCTTACCGCGGTTACTTTACCATTTTTAACCGTAGCAACTTTTTTATTGCTTGTCTTCCATACTACAGATGAACCACTCAGCCTCTTATTATTCAGACTGGCTTTTAATGTAATACTCTTTGGAGAGCCTTTCAAATAAAGTGAAACAGATGATTTATTAAGTGTCATCGCCTTTGCTGGCTGTACCGGCTTCTCCGTCTCTTTGGGCTTTTCCGTTTCCCCAGGTGTTTCTGGCTGTTCAGTTTCCTGGTTGTGATTATTATCATTATATTTTACATTCACTGTAACACCGCTGTAAGATGTTTCATTCAATTTTTCATCCAGAAGTTTCATTGCCCCGCTCGTTCCAAATCCCGGAACAACTCTCAGCCCCTTTATGGAAAACAGACCCAGTTCCGCTGTCTCTCCTTCTGAAATTGCAATTAGGCGGTCTGCGTAAAAAGTGAATGTTGTCTTTTTCGGTTCCCTCTTAACAATTACTTTCTGGTAACTGGATGCAGCCTCATCTGACCACTCCATGCTATAATCCTGTACATCCTGATCCACGGTTATATCAAACTGTACGGAATTCGCTTCTCTGTCCCAATTATGTATTACTATCTTATACTGATCCTTAATTTCTGTTTCCACCAGTTCCACAACCGGGTCAGGTGAAACTGCCAAAACAGTCACAGACCAGAATATGGATAACATCAATATAATAAATAAACTTTTTCCTATCCTTTTTTTCATTTGTATCTCTCCCTGCTGCATCAATAAATGTCAGAAATCAGACCATTAGTTGCCGTACAAATCCATTACCCTCTGCACCATAGATTCCACATCTGATTTTGTTACTGCCTTATCGGCCCCATCTATATCACTTTTTTTCAGTACTCCTACCCTTTTCAGATTTTCCACATCTGACTTTGCCCATTCAGGAACAGAACTGATATCTACATCTTCCTTCTGCTTTTTACTTGCTTCCGGCTCAGGCAGTGTACCAAATGCCCTGCTTACAATAACCAGCATATCCATGCCGTCAGCTTCTTCCTTTTCCCGGTCTTCCAACCCCTTCAACAGTGAATCCCTTCTAATTCTGTTGCCATACTGGGCAGCAGTTTCTATCAAAAAGTCTGATGCCTCACCTAAAGTCATCTTCTCTGTCGATGCCTGAGAATCCGCTGTTTCCTGGGTTCCCTGGGTTTCCTGAGGCGCTTGTGTTTCTCCCGTTTCCGGAGACTTCTGGGTTTCTCCAGCCTTCTGTGTCTCCTGGATCTTTTTCGTTTCTTCCGTTGTCCCACTTTGTTTTGCCGAAGGACTGCATGCCGTGATACCAATTGCACAGCCCAGTAAAATTCCAGTTAATACAGCTGCCTTTTTTGCTTTCAAATTAAATTCCTCCTTATATTTAAGCTTCCCTAACACTTATTATATGAAATTTGTAGGAATAATCAAGTAAAACCTTTCTTAACTATAGAAACAGTTCTCCATATAGAGCTTTTACCTTGTTCCGTGATATAATTATCCAATAGAATTTTATTCAGTGGAAGGAGCATCAATATGAGTTTCATAATTCTTGAACTGCTGGTGTTTAGGTGTAGTATACCGTTAACGGCGGTGTCAGGTGCGGTGATGTTATTGCCAGATGCGGAAACTCCGGTAATACAACGGAGCCCCACATCCATTTTCAGGTGCAGAACACTGCCCAAAAAAGATGATATCATAAAAAGCTATATTTACAGAGGATTATTAGTAAAAAACATTGAAAATGAATAATTTTCTGTTGCCCTAAAAGGGCAGGCAAAAAGCCGTGACTTCATCAAACCGTCACGGCTTTTGTTTGTAACCCTCTTACACAATAGCTCCCCCGCCATCTACTACAATAAACTGTCCCTGCACGTAACTGGAGGCATCACTGGAAAGATAGAGTACGGTTCCATTCAGTTCTCCCTTTTCTCCCGGGCGCCCTGCCGGATTCATCATGGAATATCCCTGTAAGAACTTCTCGGATTTAAACAGTGTTCCGCCTGTCATCTCTGTTTCAAATAAAGCCGGTCCTATTGCATTTACCGTAATTCCATATTTTGCATAAGAGCATGCCATGCCTTTGGTCAGACCGAGAACCGCAGACTTGGATGCGTTATAGGAATGGCGGATAAACATATCTCCTTTATCCGCGATGACTGCATTGACAGAAGCAATATTGACCACTTTTCCATATTTGCGTTCTTTCATCTGAGGAATGATATATTTGGACATAAGGAATATGCCTTTTACATTAGTATCAAAGGATTTATCCCATTCTTCTTCTGACAGGCTGTCTACGCCGCCGCGCACGGCAATTCCTGCGTTATTTAACAGAATATCGATATGTCCAAAGCGATCTAATACTTGCTGCACCGCTGCTTTTACACTTTCTTCATTTGTCACATCACAGCTGGCAGCCATTACGTTTCTGCCTGTTTTCTCAATATCAGCTTTTACCTGATTGAGCTTTTCTACACGCCTTGCAAGGATTGCCACATCTGCTCCAGCCTCTGCATAAGCCAATGCTGCATCAGCTCCCAGTCCGGAACTGGTTCCTGTCACAACTGCAACTTTTCCTGTCAAATCAAATAAATTTTTCATAATATACCTGCCTTTCTTTCTATTAAATAATATTAAATCCGCCCTGTTTCCATAAATGCGGTTCTGTCATAACGCCCTGTAAGCAAATAAGGAATCACAGCTTCCGCGTCTAAATTTTCCGCCAGATTCAGTTTATGCACCAGCAGGCTGTTTTTAGAATAAGCTCCGCCAACGATGGTATGAACCGGCAGTTCCGCCCAGGGATCATCAATGCTGGATTTCAGATCCAGTGAGACCAGTCCCGGTTCCCAGGATTGATAATTGTATTCGCAAAGGTTCATCAGCAATGCTCCATTACGGAAATGGGACACGCCATCTTGATCCGGCTCCCTGTCAAAATGGTAATAAAATCCGCCACCATAGGTCTTCTTTCCTGCTTCCGGTGCCTGGTACAGTGTATGGGTCAGAGGGCTGTTATATTCGCCAAGCTCCATAGCCGCCTCTACCAATTGCGTTCCTCTTCTGGTAACACTGGCAGTCACCAAGCCGCCACTGCGCCGGATGACAAATTCCCCACCCAGTTTTTTGGGAATGCTTCCATTGTCACGCCCACACTGGACAGCCATTTCTGCTCCGGGTCCTCCAAGCACCAGGCCAAGGGGATACAGTCCTAATGTTTTACCATATGTGGCATAAACACCCAGAATAGCTTCATAATAATCGTCTGCAAAGGTAGGATTTTTCACATGGCAGATGGACAGGGTAACCACCGGAATGGAAAATGGTTTCAGCGGCGGAGGCAATAGTCTTGCAATAGCTGCCGGATCCGACAGATAGCTGATATACAGCCCTTCCTGATTATCCATTAGAGAAATCTTACCAAACTGAGAAATTTCATCGGAAGACAACCTGAAGCTTGGAACTTTTTTCTTTTCTGCAAACAGTTCCCTGCCAGCTTCATATCCGGTGCGGACAGCAGGGGCAATGGTTCCGTCCTTCACTGCGCTTCCCACTACCTTAAGTTCAATGTTCTTATCCCTCAGCACCTCAGCCAGAGAGGCATCGGGGCAAAATCCCAGGGACAGTACAACTGCCTGTGCAAACACATCCACCTCCAGATGATCCTCTGTCCTCTCCAGTACAACACCATTGGCTTGAACCTCTTTTAAGGCATGCCCAAGCAGAAACTCCGTTTCATACTTTGCCAGGCGTGTGCAGACGTCCGCCACATTAGTATGATTGCAACCTGGCGCCACTTCGCCAAGCATATCCACAATTGTTACTTTATTACCCAGGTCACCCAGATATTCAGCTGTTTCCAGTCCCGTCAGCCCTGCTCCGATTACCACGACCCTTTTCTCTTTCAGATTTGCTTTACCACTGAGTACTTCTTCCACGGTATATACATTTTCGTTGTGGATACCCGGAATCTTTGATGGCACTACCGATACAGAACCGGTTGCAATGATCACACCGTCCGGCTTACATTCCATGATTATTTCAGGAGTTGCCTCTGTATGCAATCTGACTTCTACTCCCAGACGTTTAAATTCTTCCCGGTAATAGTCTGCAATCCATTGCATCCGCTCTTTCAGAGGCGGTTTTTTCGCCAGATTAATTGTGCCTCCCAGTTCTTCTTTACGATCCATCAGCACAACTTTCACACCGCGCAAAGCCAATGTCTGAGCTGCGCACATCCCCGCCGGCCCCCCGCCGACAACCACAGCCCGATGTCCTCCGATATCCCGGGGCAGTCCGCTGTACTTTCTCTCTCTCGCCAGTCTGGGGTTCAGTGCACATTCCGGCGGAAGCCCCGCTGCATTATATTCATTCAGGCTTTCAAAACAGCGCAGACAGGAAATGCATTTACGCAGTTCTTTTTCTCTGCCTTCCTGTACCTTCCTTCCCCATTCTTCATCAGCCAGCCACGCACGCCCCAGAGAAACAAAATCTTCTACGCCTTCCTCCAGGAATTTCTCAGCTACATCCGGTTCACGAATTGCAGATACGCCTATTACCGGTATTTTAACATGCCCCTTTACTGCCGCCAGCAGATCATGCCGCCAGCCCTGTGCAAAAGAAATCGGTTCAATACAGGTCATTCCTGTTTCATAAAGGCCGCAGCTTGCATCCAGGAAATCGATGCCTGCCTGTTCTAATGCCATGGCGATCTTAATGCCATCCTGAAGGTGAATATATTCTTCGGTTACACCGGTCTGATTCAGAAACTCCTCCACGGAAAGGCGCACCCCAACCGGGAAATCTGCTCCACAAGCTTTTTTGATTCCTGCTATAATTTCCTTAATGATTCTCAGACGGTTTTCAAAACTGCCTCCATACTCATCTTCTCTCTTATTGGTATAAGGGGATAAAAACTGCTGTAACAGATAACCATGGGCTGCATGAAGTTCCACACCGTCACAGCCTGCTTTTTGTACCCGGACTGCACCATTTATAAATTGCTGTACCAGTTGTTTTATTTCTTCCGTAGCCAGAGCACGGGTCTCCTGCTGCAGGTACTTACAGGGTATGGCAGATGGGGCTGCCACCGGCTGTCCGCCCATCAGCGCCGATACGGTTTCCCTTCCCGGATGATGCAGCTGTATAAAGATTTTAGTTCCGTGCTTATGTACCGCATCTGCTAATCGGGAAAGGGGCGCAATGTGGCGGTCTTTGGTTACCGATAACTGCCTCATAAGTCCTGCTCCATGCCCGTCATTGATTCTGGTAATTTCCGGAATGATGAGTCCGGCACCACCGATTGCCCTTGCTTCATAATATGCAATCATATCATCGGTAGGGGTTCCGTCCAGATTCGCCAGCCCGATTCCCATTGGTGACATGACCAGGCGGTTTTTCATTTCTACATTTCCGATTCTGCCTGATTCAAATAGTTTTTTGTACATACCATTACCTCCTTCATTTTCAAATACACTTCATCCAATGAAATAACCATATACCAGATGCAAATGTTTTTCAACGTGTACGATGAATGATAAATATTTGACAATTTGTGCACCATACACTATACTAATAACAAAGCTTGCTTTTCTACCAACGATCCCCTTCCAAAACTCCCTGTAAAGTGAGGTAATCCTATGACATTTCCACATCTGATCCAACAGCTGAACGATGAATTTTCTATTCATATTGTGTCCTCTGATGAAGACTGGGAGATACAGGATATCGCCCTTCTGGATTCCCGGCAGAAGGAATTTTTACGCAATACGCTATACTTTGGTTATGATCACCAAATGAGCAGACATAATAGTCCCACTATCCAATGTATCCTGGCATGTACCGGTGACGTTCCACTGTGTCTGTCATATTCCGGCAACTGTGCCACAGTGGAAGAAGCCTCACTGTTCGCTGTTTTTAATTATGCAAAAACAATGATTGAAGCAACCCGAAGCAAAGGATTGTATGAAGAGCTGGCAGCTCTGGCAGACAGTACCCGTTCAATGGAAGCCGTGTTAAATGCCGCTTCCATCCGCCTGGGTAATTCACTTGTGCTAAATGATATTAATTTTAAGATAATTGCCTCTTCTACCTCGATCCCTGTCATAGACCCCCTCTGGAAGTCCAATATCCGCCAGGGCTACTGCAATTATGATTTTATCGGTGCAGTCCGCCTTCTGGAACCGCTTAAAAATGCCGCCCAGACCACCGATGCAGTAGAGGTCTCTTGTACGGAATCCCCCTACCGGAAATTAAGCAGCAAAGTATTCCACAATGGCATACAGGTGGGATTTATCCTCATGATTGGGGGCGAATCTGCTATCCTGCCTGTCCACCGGGAAATGCTCAGTACCTTGAGCCAGGTCATCAGCTATATTCTCGCCCACTATATGCCGGATTTATTTCCGGTTACCAGCCCCCACCAGCAGTTGCTCTATGACCTTTTGATTGGTGCCCCCTCCGAAGAGATCGCCTCCCGGCTAAACGGAATGGCTTTCCCGCCCAAAATGTCTGCCCTCTGCATCAGCCCCACACAATACCTGGGAAGCCGTTATCTCAAGGACCACACCGTCAAAAATCTGAAGAGAGTGTTTCCCGGCACCCATGTTACCTATCATAAAAAAAACGTGATAGCCGTAATCCCTTTGGAAGAGGATGCAGACATCCGTGCCGAACATTTAGATAAACTTACGGAATTTTCCAAAAAGGAACATGTAAGAATCGGAATCAGCAATGCTTTTACCCAAATCAAGCATTTTATGCTGCATTATGAACAGGCGAATTCCGCCCTTGAACTGGGCCTGAGACTTGCCCCCGGTGATAACATCTGTTACTATCTGGATTACCAGATTTTTGATTTGTTTTCCAACATGAAATCCCCGGAATTTCTGGGCCGTTTCTGCCATCCTGCACTGACGCTGTTAAGACAATACGACCATAAAAATAATACACAGTTCTATCAGACGCTTTGTACCTATCTGGACTGTGGATGCAGCATTAAATTTACATCTGAACAGCTCTTTATCCACCGCAACTCACTGGTCTACCGCCTGAACCGAATCACTGATGTATGCCAGATTGACCTGGATGACACACAAACCTGCTTTTTACTGCGCCTTTCCTTTTTGATTGACAAATATAACGGGTTGAATCAGGAGCAGCTGATGTCCAAAATGTTTCATTGCAAATCCTTATAAATTGCGATATAATTACTTTAATTGCTATTCAGACAGAACCAGGAGGTGAGATGTAGGTATGAAAGACGACCAATACGAACAATTAGCCGCAGTTTTACGACCAATGCTGAAAAAAAACCTGATCCAGACATACGAAGCCTACATCAATTGCAGTAGAGCAGGTCACTATATTCGCAAAAATATATTAAAATTAAAACACGATGATCTCACCTTAGAGAAAATAATTGCCCACGCAGTAAAGGAAGCTGCCTCTGAATCCATTGACGTGGAAGAAGCCATCCGTAAATTGCGTGAATTGCGCCGGGTTTATAAGCGAAACTGGTCGGATACCATTCGTGAAGAAGTTATGGATCCTGATAATTTAAAACCCCGTAACCCCCAACTGCTGCGCAAAGAAGCTGAAGCAGCTTACGATATCAGCATTTATAAAAGAACTGACCACCGTAAATCGGTAGAAGCCCGCATGCGGGACCGATATGAAGAAATTGAAAACTGGAGAGCAGACGTAACCGCTTTGATTACGGATTTCCATTTTTACGGCGGTAAACCAGCTAAATCTCAGGCGAATGCATTTATACATGACATCGCCCTAGAATCATTGATTATTGTCAACCGTGAATTCAATGGTTCTTTGGAAGGTTACACAACAAAATTCCCTATGGTTTACATGCAGGCTCCGATCTTCAACTATCGGAGTACAAATCTGGATTTTGAAGTTGAAATCCTGCAGAATGAAATTCGTCTTTTCAACAGCTATGACTTTGAAGGCGGAAATGTCCGGGTAGAAATGAGTACGGAAAACCTGGATCTTCCTTCTGTAACTTCGGCAGATACTTTAGAAGAAATTAAATCGAAATATAATATTAATACCATGACAAAGCGGGATCTGGATATGAAGGACCGGGAGATTTTGAACTGTCTCTATACCATGATGTCCGCAGAAACAGTTCGTACCAGGTTAATCACTGGGAAATTGAAAAATCTGGCACGTTTGGTATTTAACATTGAAACTCCCCGTAAGAAACATCTGGACGATATTAAAGAACGGCTCTTTAAGCTGCAGGACTACAACTATTCGGTGACCATTACAGATAAGGAAACCGGCAAAGAGGCTGAAAAGCTTCAGTTAAACATGATCGTTACCGCACGTGTCTATGAAGACCACGGTGTTGTTTATTTTGAAGTTCAGCCAAGTGACCAGATGATTAACACTTATATACAGAAAAAATATGTCAATATTCTTTCCCAGAGCTATCGTCTGATTGATTCGCCTCAGACCAAGGCCATTCTGGTTATGCTGCAGTCGGAACGATTAATGTCCTATATGAACAACAGCCTGGACGCCACATTTACTTTAAATTATTTTCGTGCCCATATGAAGCTGCCCCGTATGAATCCCGCGGCTTTGAAAAAAGAGCTGGACAAACATTTAAAGATTCTAAAAGATAAGAAGATTGTTGTGGATGAATATATGATAAAGCGTGCTGAAATCGATGTCCATTTCACACCTTTGGAAGACCGGGAACTGATTGCTTACGGTGTGGAGCGCAACCTTCTGGCTGAGACAAATATTATTGATGCAGAGTACACGGTAAAAGCTTAAAGTTAAAGATTACTTATTAGACTACAATACAACTCCTTAATTGAGGTAAACCCATGAGACATTTACGCACCTGTTGTCATCCAGACTGACAGGTGCTTTTTTTGTATATTTGTAACGAGTAAATTTATGCATGAAAATAGAAGCAAAGCATTATATTCCCTTGATAACAGCTATCACGTTATCATGAATTTTTTAATTGCTTTTTCTGAAAAAATCCCCAAATTGCCAAAACAAGGCTCACATTATAAAGGTACCTTACTTTTTTTCAAAAAGGTATTGACAAATTAGTAAGGTACCTGTATTATATTAATCAAGGTACCTTTGTAATTTTCCAATACACCCTGGAGCGTGTTTTTAAATGCTTACTGGCACACTCTGGAACTCGAATTGAAAGGAGAACAATTATGAGCGAACAATTTAAAGATTTAATGGAATTATTTATAAGAGCAGACGCACTTCTGCACCGATATCAGGGGACATATTTTCGAAACTTTGGACCCTTTGCCAGTCCACATAAAGGTCAGGGACGTGTACTCTCACTCTTAAAACTGCAACCTGAAATTACACAAAAGGAGCTGGGATACTTATTGGACATGAGGAACCAGTCCCTGGGAGAACTCCTGGGTAAACTGGAACGAAGTGGCTATATCACCCGTACTCCTTCCAAAAAAGACCGTCGGGTCATGAATATCAAACTCACTGAGGAAGGAGCAAAAGCCGCTGAACAGTTGGACGGCAAGCAAGATGATGTAAACCAAATCTTCTCATGCCTCAGTGATGAGGAACAGGCTGTATTAAGTGATTATCTGGAGCGGCTTATCGATGCCTTAGAAAAGACATTTGAAGAATTGGGTATTCCGGAGCATGAGCCTGGCCGTCCCTGTGGACATTCACGTCCACATCCCCACGGACACCCCCACCAGCGGGAACGGGACTTCGGTGGCCCTATGGGATTTGGCAAACCTTTTGCATCCGCACATGATCCAAGGGCATCTTTTATGGGCCATCCGGGTTTTGAGGGTGCTCCAAAACGCCCGGTGGGATATGGATATGAAGAAACCGGGTATGCAGAACACCCAGGCAGGCATGGACGCAAGGACTTCTGTGAATATGCTGAACATCCCGGCAGGCATGAGCACGAAGACTTTTCCGGTTACGCTGAACATCCCGGCAGGCATGAGCACGAAGACTTTTCCGGTTACGCTGAACATCCCGGCAGGCATGAGCACGAGGGCTTGGATAACATTGTTGACGATTCCCACATTAACTCAAACGACATAGACACCAAAGATCGCAATGCAGAATAACGATACAACAGAAACAAGTAAACATTATTTTCAGGCAGTAAAGGGGTGATCTTATGTTTACAAGTATTGTACTATTTCTATATGGCCTTCAGTTTCTAATAAAGGATTCGTTTAAAAAAAGCAGACCAGAAATCAGCCTGCAAGCCACTGTTCATAAAATAAAACAGAGCACTGAAAGCGAAATGAATATAATAAAGAATTTTATTGAAAGACTGGCAGCTATAATTTTAGGAGAGCAGATGGGCATTTAACATCTGCCCTTCTGTTTTTTTGTAATTTAACCCGTAACTGGGCTTGTTTCCATATCATAACAGTTGTCATCTTTGTTCGTAATAACTTGCCATACCCCCTAAACTTTTATATAATTAAAGCATAGGAAAGGGGGAATGACCCATACCGGAAAGCAGGAGATATTGTGCATAGCACAGGCTGTTGCACAATGATAAAAAAGCAGCCTTTGCTATTTCCAAAACTTTTAGGTGGCGCATGATGTGCCCCAAATGTATTTGAAAATTGTGGAGGTTAAAATGAAGATAATAAAAATTCCAGATAGCGGCAAAATGAATGTAACTAAAATTCAAGATTGTGACAAGATGAATTTTATGGAGCTTCTTCTTCTTGCAGATGAAGATGTAAAAATGGTAGAAAAATACTTACATCGGGGAGAACTGTTTGCATTGTACGATGATGGCTTAAAATCTGTTTGTGTGGTTACCCGGGAAAACGAAGATGTTTGTGAACTTAAAAATATTGCCACTTATGAACAATGGCATGGCAAAGGATATGGGCGCAAACTCTTAGACCACATATTTTCCTACTACAAGGATAACTTTACATCGATGCTTGTGGGAACCGGTGACATCCCATGGATATTGCAGTTTTACCACAAAAACGGCTTTCGATTTTCTCACAGGGTTAAGGACTTTTTTATAGACAACTATGATCACCCAATGTTTGACGACGGGATTCAGTTGAGAGATATGGTTTATTTAAGTAAATTCTTATAACATATTCTTATATCGGCAATAACATCTGAAAGTTGTTAGACAGGATGGAACTCTACAACCTTAAAACCAGACCGATCCGCAACGATGGTCTGGTTTTTCTAATATCTAAAATAATAATACTTCTATGACGCCCGTTCACCTTTCATGCGATAAACCCGGTCTGTAATATTCATCGTGGACTGCCTGTGTGACACTAGAAGAACGGTTCTTTCCCTGCACGCTTCCTGCAAAGACTTCAGTACAATTCCTTCGTTTAAGCTGTCCAGACTGCTGGTTGGCTCATCCAGCAAGAGAAATGGTGCATTGTGCAGAAATGCTCTGGCAATTCCAATTCTCTGTCGTTCTCCCCCTGACAGGGTATCTCCAAGTTCACCCACCGGAGTATCATAGCCTTTGGGCAGTTTTTCTATAAACTCATGAATGGATGCTTTCTTGGCTGCCGCTATGATATCTTCCCGTCTGGCATGGGGATTGGCAATTGCTATATTTGCCCCGATGGAATCATGAAAGAGATAAGTTTCCTGGATTACATAGCTTTCCATGTTTCTTAAATCAGATGTATTGATATCCCTGACATTTTTATCTGAGATTTTCACACTGCCCTTTTGCACATCGAAGAATCGCATCAATAGCTTTAATAGCGTGGATTTACCGGAACCGCTTTTCCCATAAATTCCGATGATCTCCCCTTGTTTTATTTTCAGGGAATAGTCCTTTAAGATCTCTTCCTTGCCATAAGCGAAGGAAACCTGTTTGCAGCAGACATTGGAAAAGCCGGTTGCTGCTTTCCCTGCCACTTCTTTGATCTCAGGTTCTTCTTCCAGGAGCGATAATACCCGCTCGCCGCTTGCCAGTGTTTGATTCAGATTATTAGACAGGCTTGATAATGCAGCAACCGGTCCAAAGGAACCCATCATGGCAATGGTGCAGATAATGACTCCGGTAAAATTGCTGTATCCTGAAGTATAGGCATACAGCATCAGGAAAAGCATGCTGAAAGAAAATAAAAGAATCACAAGATTAGTTGCCGCACGGGAACCGCCCTCCATTTTCTGTAATTCTTCCTGCTCCCCGGATAATTTTTCCGACTGCTCTCTCATGCGTTTCTTTTGCTCATCCCCACGCCCATATTGAATGGTTTCATGTAATCCACGCAGATTATCCAGAACAAAACTGTTCATTTCACCCAGATCATTGCGGTATTTCATGCCTCTTGAGGAACCTCGTTTTGAATTCCAGAGGGGAAGCCACACTCCTACTACAAGGTAGCCTGCAAAAGCAAGTATTCCTGCCGGAAGATAAAAGTACCCGATAAAGAATGCCATGAACAGAGATGTTAAAAATGCAATGGCAATTGGAGAAATCGTATGGGCATAAAATACCTCCAGAAGCTCAATATCACTTGTTATAATGGAAATTAAATTTCCTTTGTCTTTGCCCTCCAGTTTCGCAGGCGCCAGCTCTCTAAGTGCAGAAAATACTTTGTGGCGGATTATTGCCAGCAGTTTAAATGCAATATAGTGATTGCAGGCCTGTTCGCCATAATGAAGGATTCCCCTGCAAATGGCAAAGGCGATTAGCAATCCAAAAGTGGCAGTCAGTGAAAGCAGATTCTTTTCACCCAGGCCATGGAGAACACCCACCCCTGCCAGTATTGTCAGAAAGATTGCAAAGAGATACCCCACAACACCCAGCAAAATTGCCGCTGTCATTACGTGAAGTAGTGGTTTGATCAGACCGATCAATTTTCCCATAATTTTAATTCCGCTTCTACGATGCATACTCTGCTCCTTCCTTCTGTCTGTACTGTTCCAACTGCTGTTGGTTTTCGTAAAGTTTTGCATAAACCCCAGAATTGCCCAACAAATGTTCATGGGTTCCGGATTCTGCAATTTTCCCGTTTTGAAGAACGTAGATGTAATCCGAGGAAACTACATTTTGCAGCCTGTGAGATATCAGCAGAACGGTTTTGCGCCCGGCAAGGCCATAGATAACTGACATAATCCGCTCTTCACTCTCAACATCGATATTGGAAGTTGCTTCATCAAAAATATATATTTCCGAATCATGCAGCAATGCCCTTGCCAGCGCCAGTCTCTGCTGTTGTCCACCAGAAAGGTTAGAACCTTTTTCCTGCAGCTTCGTCTTTAACCCCTGACCACTATATAAGAACTCGTACAGGTCAACATCTTTTAAAACCTGATCCATCTGTTCTTTAGATGCCCTGGGATTTCCCATAGCCAGGTTTTCTTCTACCGTGCCTTTAAATAAATAGCTATTTTGCCCAACCATGGTAATATGTGACATCAGACTTGCTTCTGAAATATCCGATAGTTCTGTGCCCCCGATGGTAATGCTGCCTTCGTAACCTTTATTCCTGCTGGTCAGAATAGCCGCCAACGTACTTTTTCCACATCCAGAGTTACCTACCAGTGAAATAATACTACCCCTGGAGATTTTCAGATTAACGTGATCTAATATCTTGCGCTCACTGTTATAAGAAAATCCCGTATCTTTGAATATGATAGAATGATCCTGGCTTGGTACTTCTTTTTCTCCGTTCTTTGCTTCCGGCAGATCCAGAAGCCGAAACATCTTATCACTTGCCGCCATTCCATTCATTGCGATGTGAAAGAATGAACCCAGAACCCGAAGGGGAATAAAAAATTCAGCAGCCAGCAGAATCAGTGTAACGGTTCCGGCTAAACCTATATTTCCGGCTAAGTATTCACGGACTGCAACAATCATTCCAATCGCTGCCCCGCCATAAGCAACCAAATCCATTACACTGATAGAATTCAGCTGCATGGTCAATACCCGCATAGTAATGCGCCGGAACTGCTCAGACTCTTTATCCATTTCTTCTGCTTTTTCCCCGTCAGCCTGATAAATCTTAAGCGTTGTAAGCCCCTGCAGATTCTCTAAAAAGCTGTCTCCCAGCTCCGTATAAGAACCCCAGTATTTATTCAGAAGCTTTTTTGCAAATTTCTGAACGCCCATTATGGATGTCGGAATGAGCGGCACACAGATAAGCAGTACAATACATGCTTTTAAACTGATAAAAGACAATACTGCAAATAATGTCAATGGTGCCAGCAGACTGTAAAATAGCTGCGGCAGGTATTTTCCGAAGTATATTTCCAATTGCTCCACGCCTTCTACCGATACCTGAACCACCTCTGCGGTTGAGATTTTTTCCTTATAGGAAGCACCCAGACGCAGCAATTTTTCATAAATCTTTTCTCTGATTGTGATCTTTACATCTCTGCTGGCGCGAAAGGAAGCTTTTGCCGCAAGCCTGTCGCAGCCAAACCGAATGAATACCGATGCTGCGAGGATACAGACACTGACTACCAGAAGCTGCGTGCCCAGCTTCCCGCTATATGTTTTTTCAATCAAGTTTCCAATAGTTATTGCTGCTGCTATGTTTGCAATGAGAGCCACCCACTGCCACATTACATTTTGTACGATATATTTTTTTGATTCCGCCAGTAATCCGACTAATCTTGTTTTAATCATGGCGTTTTGCCTCCTTCTTTTTTTCTCTCAGGGTACACCACAAATGGTGCGATGCCATAAACGGGCATCTCTGTATCTTTTTCTCGGCATACTTGAGCAGTACCCGGCATTCCGGGCACAATCTATCCCGTTTTGAATCCACATCTTCTGATTTCCTGTTGCCAGGGCTGCCATTGCTGTCATCGCCCGTCACATGATTTTTCCTGCAATACAGACGAATCATCATACTGACTGTTTCCTGTTCCCGGAGACGCTTAAGCTCTCCTTTGCTGCGTTTCCCTGTCATATTATTCCGTTAACTCCGTTCTGTCTGCTCCATAATCCATTTTTCTTTTACTGCCCGGTATTGTTGCGATACGAAAGAAGAAATAATAATATTTAAAGATTACCAACAGGACAATGACTACTCTTCCGGGAATATTATGCATCATAAAAAATGCAAGCGTCAGCATCGCGGATACCGGTAAAAGGATGAAAAGCTTTGTCTTAAGCGTCATAGCCCGGTTTTTGATAAAACTGTCCAGATGCTTTCTGTAAAGTCCTGTGTTCATAAACCAATCATGAAACCGTTTGGAACCCTTAGCAAAACAAAATGAGGCTACTAACAAAAATGGTGTAGTGGGCAGTATTGGCAATATTACCCCAATCGCCCCAATTCCAAGACTTATAAATGCAAGTATCAGCCACAGTAATTTAAATGGATTTTTTTTCATATACGCCTTCCTTCCTTTTCCCAACTCTTTATTCAATATTTGTCTTCCGAATTAGCATAAGCTAACTTATCTACGCTATAGTTATATATTAAGAAACAGAAACTGTCAATGCGAATAAAAAAGTGTTGCATACGCGCAACATAATCTGAATCAGGCTAAAATCACTGATGATTTCAACATCTTACTGTTGTGCAAGTGCAACACCTGGAATCTTATTGATAAATTTTCTCGCAACTGCCGGCGGAATGGCATACAAGAGGGAACGTTTTGTAATGTTCTATCAAATGCATTATATTGGGGTTTAGCTGAGGAAGGGACGCTTTGTGTAATATAAGTAGTGTGCGGAAAGATGGGCGTGGGAAACTGATATGGACTCCGTCAGCTTGCCGCAGAACTGGTATTTTCTAACCTTTGCGGAGCGCTTTTTGGCGGCACGCGGGCATTCGCTCCGAAATCCTGATGCATTTCGCAGCTCAGTGCCCGCTTAGTATCCG
>OATB01000336.1_pt1 | contig 38983 bp, 46 predicted proteins | sample 1494941 | NCBI WGS metagenome assembly OATB01 (sample SAMEA2579931, study PRJEB22360) | human gut metagenome | reverse complement strand
GGGAAGGTTAGAAAATGCCAGTTCTGCGGTAAGCCTTCCAAATCAATGTCCTGGTCCGCCCCCTTCTCTTTCCGTACACAACCTCCATCTACAAAGCGTAATTAATCAGCGAAATCCCAATATAATGCATTTACTAAAACATTACAAAACGTACGCAGTAATACTATCACGCACTTAATTACAGGAGATTTTACGATAAATCCGTTTTAATAATATATGCGCTACAACAGCCGCCAATACCTCGGCAATTGGAAATGCAATCCATATTCCCAGTGCCCCCATTGATCTTGACAGAAAATATCCCAGCGGAACCGTAACAACAAATTGTCTGAGCAGGGAAACGATCAGTGATTCCTTTCCTCTTCCCAGCGCTTCAAAAGTACCGGAATTCACGATGCCAAGGGATGAAACCAGGAATCCCAGGCTGATTACTCTCAGTGCTTCCACACCTATCTTCATCATGTCATCTGTAGCGTCGAATAACATCAGAATCTGCCTTGGGAAGACAAGGGCTCCAATGGTTCCGATCAGCATAACGCAGAGGACTACCAGAAGGCTTAAACGTACCGTCTGCCTCATACGTTTCTTCTCGCCGGCTCCATAATTAAACCCAATAATAGGCCTCATCCCCTGAACCACACCATTCGCAGGCATATAAATAAAGGTCTGGAGCTTAAAATATATACCCAGTACAGCCACATGAAGATCCGAGAACCTGGATAAAATACCGTTTAATATACTCACCAGCAGTGACGGCAACGCCATCATAATTGTCGAAGGGATACCCACAGAATAGATTTGTTTGATTATTCCCTTATCAAAACTTATATAACGGAATGAAATTTTAATTCCGATATCTTTCTTACGGTAGACCAGCACATACAGAAGAAACGCGCAGATCTGTCCGATAACCGTTGCGATTGCTGCTCCTTTTACCCCAAGTGCCGGAAAACCCAGGAGACCAAAAATCATAATAGGGTCTAATATAATATTAATGATACAGCCGCTTGCCAAAAGTGCCATCGTGGTTACCATATCTCCCACTGCCTGAAATATCTTCTCCATGCTGATCTGCAACAGGCAGCCAAATGCCAGACAGAGTACAATATAAGAATACTCACAACCCCATTTTAAAATCGTGGCATTCTCTGTAAACATACTTAAGAATGGTTTCGTAACGATGATACCAACTGCGCAAAACAAAACTGCATGAATCACAGTAAGCAGCATCCCAATGGACGCCGTCCTATTCGCCTTCTCAAAATCTTTTCTGCCAATGCTGATGGAAATGGCAGAGCTTATCCCAACGCCAATTCCGACGGCAACGGATACCACAATATTTTGCAATGGATATACCAGTGAAACTGCCGTAAGTGCCTCCGGTCCCAGTCTAGCCACAAAGATACTGTCCACAATATTATAAAGTGACTGCATCAGCATAGAAAGCATCATAGGTACCGCCATAGACATCAACAGCGGAAAAATAGCCTTTGTTTTCATTTTATCTTGATTTATTGCCATAACTGCTCTTTCCTCCTCTTAAAATCAAATACCATTTAACCAGAACCTGCTTTTATTTATGCCTTATTGAAAATCGCAAAGAAAAAGCCATATATTTTCCTGTTTAATTCAGAAACAGGCAAACATATAGCTTTAAAAGCATTCTATTAAATAAAACTTAGAAAATCATATCATAAAATATTATATTTGGCAAGATTTCTTTCTATGCCGGAAAACTTACAGATATGAAACTTACAGACATCTACGAAACCCACAGATATGAAACTTACAGACATCTACGAAACTCACAGCCATCCACATAAAGCGCTGCAAAGAAGATGCTGCCCGGAAGAAAATGTCTTCTGACCAGGCAGCATATTATTTTTAGAATAATTTTTCTACTACTGCTCTTGATGTTCCTTCATTATTGAACTTGCAGCTTTCATAATTTTTCTCATAAAACTCCTGATATAACAGATCTATTAAATACAACTGGCTTAGTTTTGCCGTCATGGAACCGCCCTCTAACGGGCCTTCACTGGAACCGCATAATAAAATGGCATCCGAATATGATGTCAGCGGTGATTTCTGAAAATGTGTGATGCATGCAATCTTTGCGCCTGCCGATTTTGCCACTTTTGCAACATGTATGTTGTCTTTGGTTGCACCTGAGTATGATATAATTACAATCAGATCCTCTTCGGTTGTCATGGACGCTGCCATGGCCTGCATATGAGGATCTGTAATGCAGATTACCTTATTGGTAATTCTTAAAAATTTATTCCTTGCTTCTTCTGCAGTCAAAAGGCTGTCTCCTATCCCAAAGAAGAAAACCCTCTTTGCCTGGTCAAACATCTCCAGAATTTTGTCAAAGTTATCTCTGCTCAGAAGCATATAAGTCTCTTTGATTGCAGCTAAATGTAATTGCAGAACCTTTTCTGCCATCTCTCCCAGGCTGTCATCAAACCGTCTGCTCTCCAGCACTGTCTTGGTACTGCTGCTAGATGTAGCTCCCTGGCTGAGTGACAATCGCATTTTGAATTCCTGGTATCCCTGCAGTTTCATTGTCCTGCAGAATCGATATACACTGGTATCGCCTACTTTACAGGCATCTGCCAGATCCGTAATCGACATGTACAAAACCTTACTCTGATTCTTAATTACGTAATCCGCCACCTTTTTCTCCGCTTTTGTAAACTGATTGTAAGATGACTGAATCTCTAAAATGATATTTGTGTTATCCACCTGTTCACCTCCTTGGTATTTACTCTCAATCTCCCTTTAAATCCAAGGCTATCTGTACAGCCCCCAACAATCCGGCTGTATTCCCTAACTGTGCCTGTCTAATATTTACGTCACGATAGCTCTCCATGACATTATTATACAGAATGTTACCGATTTTATCCAGTATGTATTTTTGTTTCATGACTCCTCCGCCTAAAATTATGCAGGAAGGATTAAAAATGTGTGTAAGAGACACCAATCCAAGCACGATTTCTTCGATCCAGGCATCAATAATACCTGCCACCTCAGGATCTGTGCGCCTTTCAAATACTTTTCTCCCATTGCAAAGGCTCTCATCCAACATCATTGCGCTCTTAACTAAAGCTGTTGTGGAAGCATACCGCTCATAGCAGCCGCTGAAAATATCTCCGGATGCATCCCTGTCTCCGGGATGTATCACAATACCGCCAAACTCTCCTGCTGAATAACTGCTGCCTTTATAGATTTTACGGTCAATCACAATCGCTCCGCCCACACCGGTACCATAAGTCAGACACAGGAAATCCGAACATTCCCTACCTGCTCCAAAGTTAGCCTCTCCCAGTGCAGCGGCATTTACATCGTTCTCAACTGCTGTGGGAACGTTAAATCTTTCTTCCATAATCCGCTTCACCTCCATTCCCGTATAACCGGGAATATTGGAATTGGCATACCGGATACATCCTTTCGCAGAATCCACCTGCCCTGCCGTACTGATCCCTATCCGCTCAAATCCCTTGTATTGCTGAAGTATATCCATTGCTCTTTCCATTACCCAGGCACCGCCGTTTTGTGCATTTGTATCAGATTCCTTTATATTGCATAAACGCCCATCGGAAAACTCTCCTGATTTAATAGATGTTCCGCCGATATCAAGCACTGCTATTTTCATATAGATTCCTCTCTTTTATCACCTTACTAATTATTTACTGCAACCTTGATTACACATTTTTTCAGATACCGCTGTTCATTTTCCATAATTCCGGGCTTATGCGGCTCTTCTCCCATGCAAATAATAAATCTGCCAGGTCCCATAATGCAGGAAGCAGACCTTGCACAGGAAACTGTGCCAAAATCTGTCTTCTCATCAAAGCTCTCCAGGGTTTCTGCTTCTCCCAGACCAATTTGAATGATCTCTGTTCCCTCTATATCAATTTGTATATCCATATATTTTTTATGAATTTCAAATTTACCTTTTTCTTCCTCCTGGGCCTGGGCTTCCATTACATTTGCAAATACATATTCGCCCATAATTTCTGTCCTTCCCAAAGGTAATAAATCCAGTTCATTCGCAGCCAGAAAATTAACTGCAAGATCCAGATATCGGCTAATGCCGCGGTAACGCTGTATATTCTCTAAATTGTCATATATCATCTTTTGATCCCTTTCTTAATCTGTGTCGAAACATGTATTAAAATAACATTTTGAACGTAATTGGCAAAAAGAAAGGGAAACCATCTTTTCACATTATGATATTGCATCATATTCGTGTTTTGATAGCTTCCCTTATCCCTGTCAAATCAGCCCTTTACTGCTCCCATGGTTATTCCCTGTGTAAAATATTTCTGGAAAATCAGGAATACTGCTACAATGGGAATTGCAGCCAGAGCCGCGCCTGCCATAATCAGTCCATAATTCGTAGAAAGTTCTGCCTGCATAGTAGCCACACCAAGGGGAATTGTCAGGTTCTTTCTGGAAGACAGCATAACTAACTGCATAAAGTAATCATTCCAGGTATTAATGAAGGTAAATATCGCCAATGCGGCAAACCCCGGCTTCACAATTGGAAATGCAATACTGCTAAATGTACGAAGTTCGGTACAACCGTCTATTTTTGCCGATTCCAGCAGTTCTGTAGGAATATTTTCACTGAACTGCTTCATCAGGAATACGCCAAAGGGCCAGCCAATCAGCGGAAGGATAACCGCCGCCATGGTGTCATGGATTCCCATCCAGCTGATCATATTAACCAGGGGTACCAGGATAACCTGTTTAGGCAGTGCCATTGCACCGATAAATATCGTAAATAAAATCTTTTGTCCATAAAAACGTTTTTTAGCTAAGACATATCCGGCAAGTGCCGATGTCAGGCAGACAGCCAGCATGGTAATCAGCGCGATCAGAACACTGTTTAACAGCCATCTTGCCGCAGGATTTTGCACCAGCAGCCTTTGAAACTGCTCAATCGTCGGATTGGTGGGCCACCACTGTGGTGGTATCTTCACTGCATCCCCCTGTGTCTTGAATGCACCTGTCATAATCCAGTAAAAAGGAAAAACAAAGATGATGGTCAGTATGCTCAGAATAACAGTTGATACAATTGTAAATGGTGTTGATTTTTTGTTCATCTTTATGTCCTCCCTCCTAATATTCTACATCGCTGCCCAGGAATTTAAACTGAAGCAGGCTGATGACACCGATAACCACGGTTAAAAATACACCCATTGCATTGGCATATCCATACTCGGACAGCTTAAATGCTTTTTCATACAGGTAATACATAATCGTCGTAGTGGCAAAGTTTGGCCCGCCGGAAGTCAATAACTGAATGAGCGAGAAGCACTGGAAAGAGTTAATGGTTGTAATTACTACTATGTAAAGTGTTGTGGGAAGCAGGCTCGGCCATTTAATTTTCCAGAACACCTGGAATTTATTAGCGCCGTCAACTTCCGCTGCTTCTACCAAAGATTTGTCAATATTACCCATTGCAGCAATATATAAAATAATTGGCTGACCAACTGCAGTTGTCAACAGGATGATAATAATTGCCGCAAGGGCATACTTCTTATCTCCCAGCCACATAATATTCTGATTTATCACATGCGCAGATTTTAAGGTGTAATTTAAAATACCGGAAAGCGGATCATATATCCATCTCCAGACTACAGTTACGGCAACCGTACCCGTAACAACAGGAAGGAAAAATACACATCTGAAAAATGATCTTGCAAATGCTTTTCTCTCATATGTCTGTGAAGAAACAAATAACGCAAATGCTACTACAATCGGAACTGAGCCGATTACGATAATAAGTGTGTTGACCAGTGATTTCTGAAACGTTGAATCCTGAATCATTGTGATGTAATTATTTAAACCTACAAAAGTAAACTCCTTCATTGTATAACGGAAAAAGCTGGTGAATACCCCCATTATCATAGGTATTAATACAAATATTATAAAAAAGAGTAACGCTGGAGCCAGAAAACAATAAGATACTATTGTTTCTCTCATTCTTAGCTTATTTACTTTTTTCATGTTTTCCCTCCAAATCCCATAAGTGTATATAAATAGATGATTTTACAGATCAGGCACTGCAATTATGGTGCTAATATCCAATTGCAGCGCCCTCTGTAATTTACTCTGAATTCTTATTTCGCTGTTGCTGCCGCATTAGTAATGGAAGCATCCGCCTGCTGTACAAATTCATCTGCTGCTGCCTGTGGGTCTTTATCTCCATTCATAACTGCCTGAAGCATCGGGAACCATAAGGTTCTCATTTCGGCAAATCCGTCGATGGTGTTGTAATATGGTGAATAATATTTGGTCCAGCCTGCCAGAGTTGTCATTCTTTCGTTATTGTACAGATCTCCAAAGGACTGGCGAACCGGGAAAGCACCTGTTCTGATTACATCTTTTGGTCCCCATTCACTGTCATCACATACGAATTGGATAAATTTCTTAGAAGCTTCAATCTTGGCATCATCTCCGTTATTAAATACACAGAATCCGTTTACCAGGTACTCTAATGCCGGAACACCGTCTTCGGATGGGAAAGGAGCTTCGAGATACTCTACTTTACTGGATTCTAACAGCTCTTTCTGTGTTTCAGGCTGTGCAGGAGACCATAAGAGAGTAAAGGATGTCTGTCCGTTTGCAAAGTTCTGGATGTCATCACCGCCGTTATATGCGGAACCATTCATTAATGTACCGTCATCAACTGCTTTTTTGATATATTCAAGAGCTTTTACACCATTTGCATCGTTAATTGTGTATTTTGTAACAGCATCATCTGTAATAGAACTGCTGTAGAGATTTGATACAAATGCACGGGTTCCCTGATCGCCGCCCTGTCCGCTGCAGAATACAGAACCAGGATTATATCCTTTGTCATGTAAAGCGGTAATTACAGTTGTGAAATCATTGGTTGTCCAGCCATCTTTGATTAAATCAGCAACGCCTGCATCTTCTGCCATCTGTTTGTTAAATGCCATATAAAAAGGAGCTGAGCTGATTGGATACATATAAGCGGTGTCTCCTGCTTTACATGCCTGAAGGAGCTGATCGTTTCCAACATCTTTTACAAAGTCTTCGGTGAACATATCATTTAATTCTGCCAGCTTGCCACTCTTACCATAGTCAATGATACGTCCGGGAGCATCAAATAACACATCACAGATTGTTCCACCTTCAATTGCCGTTACAATCTTTTCCGGTCCTGATGTAAAGTCAATTGTCTCCAGTTTGACTTTGATATCCGGGTTTGCTTCTTCAAAGGCATCGATAATTTTCTGTTCATATGATCCAAATGCATCACCCGCATTTTCCTGTGTAAATGTAGGGAATGCCCACCAGGTAATCTCTGTTGTACCGCCGGCTGAAGCTTCTTTCGTTTCTGCTGCCTGTGTATCATCTGCTTTTGCATCAGTTGCTGCCGCTTCTGATTTTGCTTCAGTAGCTGCATCTGTCTTCGCTTCTGTCTTTGCCTCTGTCGTTCCTGAACTTGAAGATCCTCCACAGGCTGCAAGTGAAAGTGCCATAGTACAAGCCAGTAAAAGTGCTATTGCTTTCCTTTTCATATCTTTTTTTCCTCCTTAAAATAGTTTAATTTTAGTTTATGATAATTAACGGCCTTGTTAATTATTTCAGGTTAATTGCTTCCACATACCGCTTAGTGATATCCATCGGCCTTGTGATTGCTGTTCCGACAACGGCTGCAAATGCCCCGGTTTCCAATGCCTTTTTTAATTCTTCGGGGCACCAGATCCCTCCTTCTGCGATAACGGGCTTTTGACTCTCTCTTGCCAGTGTTTCCATCATTTCGTAATTCGGAAGCTGTGTTCCTTCCGTATATGGTGTATAACCGCTCATTGTTGTCCCAATGAAATCAAATCCGATTTCTGCAGCATGAAGCCCTTCTTCTATGCTGGAGCAATCAGCCATAAATAACTGATCCGGATACTTTAACCGCACCTCTTCAAAAAATTCATCCAGAGTCACACCATCCGGCCTGAGCCTTCCGGTTGCATCAGCCGCAATAATCTCAGCCTTACATGCTACCAGCGCATCAACCTCTTTCATGGTAGGCGTTATGTAGATCTCACACGCTTCGTAATCCTGTTTGATGATTCCTATAATAGGAAGATTTACCAGCTTCTTAATCTCTGTAATATCTTCCACTGTGTTTGCCCGGATTCCGGACGCACCTCCCAGCATCGCTGCATATGCCATGCGAGACATGATATACGAACTGTATAGAGGTTCTTCCTTTAATGCCTGACAGGATACGATAAGCCCTCCCTGGATCTGATCCATTATCTCCTTCTTGGTCATCCATATCCTCCTTTCCCTCCGCTCCCAAATGAGCAGATCTTAATTCTAAACTTTGTTGTTCTGTCCGATAAATAGACTATATCACATGCGGGTAAATTTTTCAATATCTTTTTTAGAAAAAAAATTTTTTCTTTTTTCATTGTTTTTTTTGTTCAACAATGATATAATCACCATATAAAAGAAGTAACAGCTATCATAATTCAACAATATTCGACAAAGAGAGGGAAAATCATGTCAAAATACGATGTATCACGTTTCAAAAATGTAACTGTAGCTTTAAACACTCCTTTTACAGCTTCGGGAGACATTGATCTGGATGCTGCAAAAAAACTAACCCGCTACTATATTAAGAAAGGTGTTAAGAGCCTGTATGTATGCGGCAGCACCGGCGAAGGTTTTCTGTTGGACAGCAGCGAAAGGAAAAAAGTTGTAGAAGCTGTAACCCAGGAGGCCGGTGATGAAATGACCATTATCGTTCATGTGGGCTGTGCAGATACCCGCCATTCCGCAGATCTGGCAAAGCATGCCAAAGAGGCTGGAGCAGACGGAACTTCCGCAGTACCAAGTGTCTATTATCATGTCAGCGAAGAAAGCGTATACCGCCACTGGACTGCAATCACTGAAGCTGCCGACCTTCCTTTCTTTATTTATAATATCCCGCAGCTCACCGGATTTAACCTGTCTATGGGATTATTCAATCGGATGCTTGAAAATGAACGGGTTGCCGGGGTCAAGTGCTCTTCTGATCCCTGCCACGATATCTTAAGGTTTAAGCAGGCAGGAGGCGAAGACTTTATTGTATTTAACGGTCCGGATGAACAGTTTTTAGCAGGCAGGCTAATGGGCGCAGATGCAGCCATCGGCGGTACCTATGGAGCCATGCCGGAATTATACTTAAAGTTAGATGAGCTTATCCGCCGCGGTGACATCCCTGCTGCCCAGAAGCTGCAGGTAATGGTAACTATGTTCATTTACCGCCTGTGCTCCTTCCCCTCCATGTATGGAGCTTGTAAAACCATTATCCGTATGGACGGTGTAAACATTGGCGATCCCAGACTGCCGTTCCTCCCGGTTGATGAAAAAGATCCTGAGATCAGAAAGCTGTATGAAGACATCCGCGCGGCAGTAGAAGAAACAAAGTGCTGGTAATACCTGCATTCAGGGTTTCAGCGGCAAACCCTGAGAGCGTATTTTGAAAACTGCTTTCCGGCAGCTGGTAAAAGAAAAGAGCCATATACATTGAAGTAAAACTTCACTGCATTATGGCTCTTTTGTCCCGAATATTCTATTGTAATAAGAAACACCCCATGCTACACTCAGATTATTATATTTACATACGTACAAGGAGGTTTTATAGTGAAAAAACATATTGTATGCTTCGGAGATTCCAACACTCACGGTTACTGCACTGAGACAAACGGCCGTTTTACCGAAAAGGAACGCTGGACCTGCCTTCTGGGCAGATATCTGGGAGATGATTATCTGATCTGCGAAGAAGGACTGAGCGGAAGAACAACTGTCTTTGAAGATCCCCTGTTCGAAGGACTGAACGGTTTATCAGCCATCTTTCAAAGCCTAATGACCCATGAACCTGTGGATCTTCTGATTCTGATGCTGGGGACAAATGATACTAAGGAACGTTTTGGCTGCAATGGAGAAAACATTGCAAAAGGCATGGAACGACTTGCCAAAAAAGCCATCTCTGTCACAGATGCCTGGCATAATGGCCCTAATATATTGATCGTTGCCCCCGCCCCGATTGAAGAAGGTTATGATTCTACATTTATTGCTGATGAAATGGGAAAGGGATGTGTGGAAAAGTCCAGATCCCTGGCTTCTTATTATCAGGATATCGCCAAAAGACTTGGCATGCATTTTCTGGATGCTTCTGACATTCCAGGTATCTCCATGCATCCGAAAGACCACATGCATCTGGATCAGTACAGCCATATGCTCCTGGCAAAGAAGCTCGCATCACTGATTCCGGACATGCTGTAGATTTTAAACATTAAAAAGCCCTGCTTCACGACGGCAGGGCTAAAAAGGAAGGAGTTATGAAAAAGTTTATATAACAATTCTTTGTTTGTTATGCTTATATCATAACTTCTAAATGTGTACTTTCAATGATGAACAATTGAACGTTCTATGAAAACTCTGAAAACATTTTATTCATATTTTATTCATAAAGCGACATTAAATTACGGTTACTTTTAATTTGGTAGTTTTCTTATTATATGTCTTCACAGTTACATATGTAGTGCCCTTTTTCTTTGCCCGCACAAGGCCTTTTCCTGACACAGATGCCACCGCACTGCGCTTAGAGGAATATGTAATCCGATTACTTTGGGACTTTGAAGATAAAATTGGTTTAATCTGATAGCTCTTACCTCTTTTCAGATTTATGGAAGTTTTCTTTAATTTTATTTTTGAAGGTTCTTTTTTTACTTCAACGGTACATTTGTCTGTCTTCCCGCTGCCTGTGGTTACAGTAATCGTTGCCTTTCCGGGTTTCTTCGCGGTTATTTTCCCGGAGGAATTAACCGTTGCTACTCTTTTATTAGATGTGGAATACTTTTTGGAATCGGTACATCTTCTGGGTTTAACAGAGGTTTTAAGGGTATAGGTCTCTTTTGCACCCAGAACTATTTTGGAGGTACTAAAGCTGATCTTCTCTGCTTCCATAAAGGAATAATTCAGATCACAGTATCCTTTATCTGTATTTGCTCCCGGAACATTTCCTTTTTCAGTATACTGCCACATATCATATGATCCGGTAAATGCTGGTTTCTTAATTCCATAGCTCCCTACCCAGATTTTTATGCCCGAAAGCTTAGACCAGTCGAAATCATTGATCAGACGATAATCAGAAGAATAGATCATAGGCGTATAGCCTGCTTTTTTAATTTTATCACAAAAAGCCTTTGCAATCGCCGTGGTATTCTTTTTTCCCTTCTTAAACGTACCGCTCTGTTCGATATCGTAGACTACCGGGTACTCCAGCTTCCTGCCTTTTAAAATTTTCAGACAGTACTCTGCCTCTTCTTTCGCCCCTGCTACGGTAGTGGTACAGCAAAAGTGATAGACGCCTCGCTTTATTCCTGCATTCCCTGCTCCACTGTAATTTGCTTCAAACTGCTGATCCAGATCCTCTTCGTAAGTACCTGTCTGTGCACCGTCTCCTGTCTTCAGCATTGCAAAAGAATATCCCTGCTGCTTCACACTATTCCAGTTTACAGTCCCGTTATACCACGATACGTCAATTCCCCTGATATTAGATGCCGCCGCCTTTGCCGGTAAAGGAAGCAGAACTGTCAAAAACAACACAATCAGGAATTTTATAAGGCAGCACTGCATTTTTTTCATAATGATCCTCCTGTCAACTGCATGTCCTGCTGCAGATTATATGATTATTTAATTAAATACCAAATCGGACATGCTTAAATATTACACTTGTAATTTTTTATTCTCCTCATTATAATAACCTTTATTTCCCATTATGTCTATAGTTAATTTTTACAAATCTAACCGGAGCTCTCCTGGTGTCTTTCCCGTTACCTGTTTAAAAATATAATAAAGCATAAATAAAAAACACCATATCTTCCAATTAACATGAAAAATACAGTGTTTCCTTTATGCTATTCCTTACCGGCATTATTACTCCGGTATTTCACATTTTTTCACTCCAATACACTCCGCCATCTGCCGGACAGCCCGGTAAACGATTTTTTTAACATCCGTTATACTTTTCTGATCATGTATCAGATAGATGGGATCATCCTCTGTCTGGAACAGTTCATTCAGACACATCCCCAATGGATAAATACCCTTGATACAAACGACAATCAATTCCGTACATATCTTTTTATTTATAGATAATGAATTTTTCTTTTGTTCAGAGAACTCCTCATAGATCAAATCCAATACATTTTCCGCTTCATCTGCATCACCTGATTTCAGGGCACTCAAAAGCTGGCGCTCCCTTTTTATGGGAGAATGGTATTCTTCATCCTCAAACATCAGATTGCTGATAGACACAATATTGTGATTCTCTTCTAATGTAGTAAACACCAATGCATTCTTTGCCTGGTTGGCACAGCCATAGATACTTTCCAGCCCTTTCTGTATCTCACTGATGCCTATTGTGCAGGACAGCTGGAATTCCTCCTCCAGACGATCGGAAACCATCTTGGTTACCTTTTTCATATTTTCATTTAAAATAATGTACAAAAGGTTATCAGCAAGATAACTGATCACCAGCATAATTTCTCCCGGCAGATAATTCACCGTAGCTGCCTCAAAATGATATTTCCGAAAACATTCTTCTATCATATGGACAATGGAATCCGAAACTGCCTCCTGCTCCTCTATTCGAATTAGAATCACCTGGTATTTAGTTCGCTCGCCATGCCCCGTAAGCTTCCGGTAATCCCGAATAACTTCATCCTGGACAGGAATCTGCATAATCAGCTGCTGAAAGAGCTGAATAGTCAGCATATCCTGATCCTGGTGCGGCTCCTGACACATTTCCTTTACCCACTCCATTCGCCGCTTGCTCTCCTCGATCCGGCAGGATACCCTTTTTACAGCTTCCATGATCTGCTCTTGCGACACCGGCTTAGGCAGATATTCCTTTACTCCAAACCGGATGGCTTCCTGGGCATTTTCAAATTCATTATATCCGCTTAAAACAATAAACTTCGTATCTATTCCCATACCGACCGCTTTTTCCATCATTTCCAGACCATCCATTATGGGCATGTCTATGCTGGTAATCACTATATCCGGCATTTCTTTTTGGATGATATCCAGGCCTTGTTTTCCATTTTCCGCTGTTCCTACAAGCTTGACGCCGCACTGCTCCCAGGGCAGCGACTTTTGAAGCCATTCTAGAACAGATTGTTCATCATCTATCAAAGCCATTTTTATCATGATTCCTACTCCTATCTCATAACAACTAACAATTTACCTCATCCATAATACCAAAGATGACAGGAAAATGCAAAAACATTCTTCATTCCACCCAAAAATTAAGCTTGTCTTCACTATATGCTATCTTGCATCCTCTTTGTCCAAAAAAGTCATCTAAAGCCTGATACATATCCCTGCCGCACATTTCCCCGCCTTCACTTCCAAGGGGTTCTATCCAAAAGGACTGTTTGCCGCAGGCATCTCTAATGTGCAGTTTAAATGCCAGTTCCTTTTCCTTCAGCATTTGATTGCATTCAATGATATCCTGAATCGATATTATTTTCATCTCTCACCTCATACTTTTGATCTGCTGCCTGTTATCTGCTAGCGTGTTTCAAATCGTTTTCTGCCAGTTGGAATTCACACCATTCTGACAACGCACACTGCCCGCACATGGGCTTCCTGGCTTTGCATACTGCACGTCCATGGCGGATTAACTGAATATTGATCCGAATCCAATGGTCCTTTGGAAGCACCTGTTGTAATTCCAGTTCCACTTTCAGAGGATCCGAATGGTGTGCCCATCCCAGTTTGTTGGATATTCGGTTCACATGGGTATCTACCGTAATCTCAGGGACACCATATGCATCTGACATAAAAAGGTTGGCTGTCTTTCGTCCTACCCCTGCCAGTTTCATTAAATCTTCACGATTGTCCGGTACCTGCCCATTGTAGTCTGCTACCAGCTGCTGGCAGCATTTTTTCATATTTTTTGCCTTACTGTGGTAAAGTCCGATGGTCTTAATCATACCTTCCAGCTCTACGATATCAGCTTCTGCCATCTCTTCCACTTTCTGATATCTGTCGTAAAGTGCCGGCAGTACCAAATCCACCTGGGCATCCGTGCTCTGGGCGCTCATCATAATCGCCAGAAGCAGCTGCCAGGGCTCTTTGTGAAGAAATCCATCCTTCTCCACCCCATAGATTTCATCCAGTTTATCTAATACGTTTTCTACCTGTAATTTTTCCATCATAATCCCGTCAACGCTTCTCTATATACATTTTCCACCTTTTCCTTGGTTGGAACGCCTTCATGCACCTTTTTGTCCCCCACATAAAATGTGGGTACATACCAGTAATCCAGAGAATCTGCAAGCTCTTTTTCCACTGATTCATCTGCGATTCTTACCTCAACCTTCCCATATTCGGGATGCTCTGTTTTCAGTTCCTCCATAAGTGCCAATGCCTTATGGCAATGCGGGCAGTCTTTTAAAATCATCATCAATACTTTTTGCATGGCAGTCTCCTTTTCTTCTGTTTTCTTTCACTATACCATAAAGTGACCTTTTTCGCCATATTCACTTCATGGAAAATGTCATCCTAAGATACTGGTGAAAGCAAAACTTTAATTGCCTGGTCAAAAAACCCATGATACAATAATAAATAAATATTTCCGGAGGTGCTTATGAAACATATTGAAATAGCTACTGCAATTATAAGGAAAGATCACAAAATTCTGACTACCCGCAGAGGTTACGGACAGTTTATAAATCTCTGGGAATTTCCGGGAGGGAAAATCGAATGGGGCGAAACTACCGAAGAAGCACTCATCCGGGAACTGGTGGAAGAATTGGCAGTAGAAGTAATTCCGGAGCAGCTGTTTATGACAACGGAATACGACTACCCCGATTTTCATCTGACCATGCACTGCTTTCTTTGCAGTATAAAAAAAGGCACCATTACGCTGCTGGAGCATAATGATGCAAAATGGCTGGATAAAAATCATCTGGATACTGTGGAATGGCTTCCTGCTAATAAACCTGTTATCGATGGATTAAGAAAAATGCTTACTCTTTAACCCATCCGTACTTTTACAAATAAAAAACACCAGCCCCAAGGCTCATACGTCCAAAAAGCTAGTGTTTAGTGCGCCTTCAGGGGCTCGAACCCTGGACACCCTGATTAAGAGAAATCGGTATCACTTTATAATAAAAGTAATACTTTTCCATTATAGTAATACCTTTTAGTTATTATAAATAAGATATTCAGATGGGGTCGTATATGTAATTTTATCTTCTGTTCTTGTATAAGGAACATTCATTTCTTTTAGTGCTGTTTCCAAACAATCCATTTTAATTGTAACAAGTTTATATATTGTTTCTGAGTATTCATTTGCTTTGTCAACATCTTCATTGATTAAGGCATCATAGAATTTATCATATGCTTTGTACACTTCTATTTCTGAATTAACGTATAAATCCAATTTTTCATTTACCGTAACAGATTGTAAGTCAGCTAGTCTTTGAGCATTTTCGTTTTTGTATATCTTAAATTGCTCTACATTTTTTTCATTAATCAATTTTTGTATGTCTTTATTTTTTATAGAATAATCTTCTACAAACGCCTGTTCATCCTGTAAAAATTTATAGTCTTCTGGATTAAGATCGTAAAATATATTATGTGCTCCGTTTGGTAAATAAGTATCTAAATTCACACTGGCTCTTAAATCTTGTAGAATTTCTTGTGTAGGAACATATTTTACTGTAATGATAATTAATAAAATCGTTTCTATAAGAATAATTATATTTTTCCAAGGAATTTTGTTATTATTTCTTTGATAATTATTATAATTGTAATTTCTTAACGGTACGTTCATATGCTCTTTTCTCCCTTAAATATATTGCAAGATGGTTAATTTATCTTTTGTAACTCTCTGTACATTAGACATAACTCACTCCTCCAGTGTTTTTAATATTGTACAGTTGTATCTCAAATATTGTCTGGATTTGGATAGATCCAGAAAGTCCGCACAACATATTTGGGATGCAATACAAATAACTAACTCTTGCCATTTTTTTTAGCCAGTCCTGGAGGACAATGATTCTGTTTTTTCTATTTCTTTATATTTTTCGGCTGCATCTTCTAATCTTGCAATAAATTTTATTTGTTCACGTTCAGGTAAAAACGAAAAATTTTCAAGCAATTCTTTTTCATTTTCGCTTAAATTATTAGTCTCTACTCCTTTAATCCCAGTTAAGATCCATGCGATATCTATCTTGTAAGTTCGGTATAACGATAATAGTACTTTTGTACCTAGTAAAATTTTATCATTTTCACAGTCTGATAATCCTCCCTGGGAAATTTCTGCTTTTTCACATACCTCCTTCATTGTTAATTTGTTTGATTTTCTCCATTCTTTTAGCCTTTCCCCTATTGTACTCATTTTTCCTCCTTTTTTCATTTTAACGATATTTATACTTGACTAAAATTCGTTATACTGATATAATTATTATATAAAAGTGATACCTTTTCACTTATTTAATATTTAATTATAACATGTAAACCGAGGAAATTACAGAGTATTTTGTAAGGCTCATATACCAGATAAAATGCAAGGAAGGAAAGGTAAAGATATGTTAAAGAAAATTTATGGATTTGAGAATTATTTAGTAGTTGATAATGGTTCATGGACAATTGAACAATATCGGGATAAAGATGTTACTTATACTTGTAACATTTTAAGAGACGGTACTGCAAATGTAATCGTCGAAACAACCGATAAGTTTCCGAAACTTGTAGATTCTTATACAGTGGAGGCGGCATAATGGCAAAAAATATTCAGAAATGTGTACGGATGACAGAAGAAATTTTCTGTTATTTGGATAATTATAAAGGTAACGGTTTTAATGAGAAGTTTGAGAACCTGGTGTTGTTTGCATTGGTGGAAGAAAATGCAAAAAAGAAACGCTTGTTGGAATTAGACGCTGAGATTGTACAGCGAGAAAAGAAGCTTCGTCTTTTATCCGATAAGGCATATCAGTTAGATCGAAACTTGTACCAGGCACTAAATTTAGAAAAATCCCTCCAGGAACTTAAGGAGCGGTTCGTTGATATAGCAAAAGATTAAAATTAGAGAGGGGCTAATTTATGAAGCTAAAAGAATATACATCGGTTATTTTTGATAAGGTTGTTATTTATAAAGAGATGGAGATTGGCGACTATATTGATCTTTATAAAGGAGAGAGGTTGGGTATTCCAGAAAGAATACTGGATATGGAAGTAAGAAGTATTGGCGCAAAGTCAAAGAACACCTTAGATATCTTAGTTAAAATAAATTGATGAAGTAGCGGCAAGCCAACACGGGCAACGTAGGCGCCCGTGAACGTGCACCGCACGTTGAACACCAACAAATCAGTAAGAAGTGCCGCCTTTGACAGCATAGATTCTTTTTCAATAGCCTACAGTTTGCACCCTCCTGGCACTTCGCTTGACCAATGAATACCAAAATTATTCCTGGTACCTGGATGCCTGGGCGATAACTGGGATGCATAAACAAAGAAGTCTCTGGTTTTACCGCCTACTTTGTAGGTGTTTATATAGATAACTATGAATATATTCCGCACAAGCTAATATGCAATGCGTGGGTATCAATAAAAATTTAAAGGAGGTTCTTCTACTATGAATGAACAAAGAATTTTATTAATGTTTTGCAATGCCTATGATATTCCGGCACAAAATGGACAGTCTGGTGCAAAGGGATGTACCCTTAACTATTATTTTATCGGTAAGAATTGTGACCAACTAATAAAGATGGAAGACCGATACAACAGTATTGGCTACCAGCGGGCAAAATGCAGTATAGATTTTGACAAACGGGCAATGATTCCGGCTGCCCCTGCTATCTATGACGCACAATTTGAAATGAGTGTTGGAAGCGATGGAAAACCCGTTTTAAAGGTTGTTGACCTTAAGTTCGTTGGTGATGTACAAATTTCTATGAAACAGCCTGCTTCGCAAGCCAAGTAATTATTGTATCTCATTTTCATTCCGCAGCTGTCCCGATCGGAAATGGCAGCGTATTAAATGTGAGATACAAATAAGTTTTTGAAAGGAGTCTGTTATGCCGGAAGATGAAACAGGAACACAAATCCCAGAATCCCCAGAAACGTTTGATTACACACAGACTTTACAGGAAATCAATGAGGGGGTGCAGGCTGTTGGATTACATGTTACAGATTTGTATGGATTGTTTGCAGTTCCTCCGGATGATACTGTTTTTTCTGGTTACGTTAATTCTTTATCTTATATGCAGTCATCCCTGGGAGAAATAAATATAAGTCTTGATTCTTTACAGGAATCTATTGACGGGCATTTGGCAGTTATTGAAACTGCGGTTAAGAAAAGTCCGGTAACAGATAATACAAAGCAGTATGAAACAATTATCGCTGATCTGAAAGATACTAATCTGCATCTTACTAATATTACAAATATCAGTATTTGCATAATGGTCGGTACGGGTGTCCTTGCCGGGATACTTCTTGCAATTATATGCAGTAATTATATACGACATTAAAAACTGGGGTAATGAGGTGGTATCTATGTTATTGGCAGTTGAAAGCCTGGAACTTGGCAGGTTGGTTGAATTAATGGTTTCACTTATTCCTGTTGGTTTTCTGCTTGGCTTTTTTTGTTTACTGGTCGGGCTTGGAATCTCTGGGGTAATGAAAATATTTAAAAGGGCTTGACCCGGAAAGGAGCATGTATGGAGGGTATTGTTACAGCATTAACAACTCAAATGACCGCAATTGGTTCTTCAATTACTGGGATATTAACCAGTTCTCTTCCAATTGCATTACCGATTATCGGCGGTGTACTTGTTATTACAAAGGGCATCGGAATCTTTAAGAAAGTTACTAATAAAGCTTAGGAGGGTCAGACATATGGCAGATATCGTAACCGCATTAACGGAACAAATGACAACAATAGGTACTTCAATTACTGGGATATTAACCAGTTCTCTTCCGATTGCATTACCGATTATAGGTGGTGTGCTTGTTATTACAAAAGGCATCGGGATTTTTAAGAAAGTTACAAACAAAGCGTAATGGGATTATTTCTCATAGGGGGGGAGTCCCCCCTATTTTTTTATGGAAAAGGGGGAAGAAATATGAAGTTAAGTAAGCGAATCGCAATCTATGTGCTATGTGGTACTTTATGTATGGGGTCTGTTTTTGGCGCTTATAGCCAGAGTGTCCGGGCATCTGCTGTCTTGCCTGTTGCATTTGCGGTAGAAGAAGTTATTGGTACCGTTCTTAGCTTACTTGGGATAAAGTTTGCTTGGGATGCCGCTGGAACGGCTGGTGAAAACTGGGATAAATATACAGAATGGGCTGGTGGTCTTCGGGAGGATATTCTTAACACCTGGCAAAAGACATATGATGCAGATATATATAAGCAATTAGCTAAAGAATTTGACAAGGCTTTAGATTCTGGTTTAACAGGTCTTATTACTATTTCTGGTAATGTATGGACAGCTTTAAAGGATTGGGCAGACGGGGTTTATAACTCCCTTGCTGTTCCCGGCGGTTCTGTGGAACTTCCAGCATTTACGGGTGTGGGCGGTTCTGCTAAGTTAAAAGCTTCTATAAATCAATATCGACCTACAGAGTATAATGCTTTATCAATTAATACTACCGATAATATTTTACGCATATGTGGATTTGTTGCTGATCAGCATATTACGGTTTTTGCTTCTTTAAAAGAGTCTGCTTATAGTGACACAAACTCATATACTAATGATTTGCAAGGTTATTATTATTTAAATGGAGTTAAAACGGGACAAACTGAAAATGGATTTACTGTTGATTACCGCAATAGTAAATATGGTATTATTTTGGCTAGTATGAGTTTTTATGTTTATACGTTTTTGTCTGAATATCAGCATGCTTTTCCTTTGTTCAAAACGAATGAAGAATATATGGAATATCTTAGTACTGGTGCCTTGCCGGATTCCTATGTAAAACCAAATATCTCTATAGGGGATGCTGATTCTTCTGATCTTACTACGGTGGATGGCGTTAATAAGTTGTATGACCGTGATAAAGCTATAGGGGCATATGATGTACTTACACCTGGTCGTGTTATTGGGAATACTGGTACTGTTACTGGGGATGTTACTGTAGATACTGCAAGGGAAGATGCTATTGCAGGTGTTTGGGCTGGAGATATCCCCTGGGTGGATTTTATGGATAATATCGGGGCAATTCCAATAGACATTACGACGGATTTAGTTATAGACAAAGATGATGGGGCTTCTGGGGACGAAAAGATTGAGGATAAATATACACCTCCTATTGCTCCGCCAGCTGATATGAATTCCTTTACAGCTAATTTGCGTGGGATATTTCCGTTTTGCATTCCATTTGATCTTGTTGATGCTTTTAAGGTATTTACAGCAAGCAAAATAGCACCCGTGTTTTCTATTCCTTTTAAGGTTCCATCTCTCGGTGTTGATCAAAAGTGGGAAATAGATATGTCTAAATTTGAGTCTGTTATAGAAATATTCCGGGTTATGGAAACTATTGGCTTTATAGTTGGACTTGTTCTGCTGACCCGAAATATTATTAGAGGATAAGTGAGGTGGCAAGTTTATGGAGATTGTAACAAAGTTCTTAGAACCAATTTTAAAATTACTTCCAACCAGTCCATTCCGCTCTTTTATTTCAGCTGTTTCAGATATTCCATTCTTAGGATATCTTAATTATTTTATACCAATAGATATTTTCATTGCTGTTGGTCAGGCTTGGCTCGTTTCCATCGGGATATTTTATTTATACAGTATCATACTCCGCTGGATTCGTGCTATTCAATAATGCATCTCGCTTTCTCTCCGGATCCGTTCCGATCCAAACCTGCAGCTTAATGAGTATGAGATACAAAACAGGAAAAGAGGTGGCGTTATTGATTATTTTATATAGTGGAACTCCTGGTTCTGGAAAGTCGTTGCATGTTGCATCAAATTTGTATTGGTGGGTTCGGTCTGGTAAACCATGTGTTGGAAATTTCGATATTAATTTAGACCGGATTCATACAAGAAATAAAAAAAATTACCTTTACTTGAAAAACCATGAACTTACTCCGGAAGCGCTTATAACATATGCAGATGAATTTATTAAGAGATCAGGAAAAATAAAAGAAGACAGCATTTTGTTGGTAATTGATGAATGCCAATTGATGTTTAATGCAAGAGATTGGTGCCAGAAAGGGCGCAATGAATGGTTACAATTCTTTACACTGCATAGGCATTTAGGTTTTCGTATCATTTTAATCGCACAATTTGACCGGATGATAGACCGCCAGGTACGTAGCCTTATTGAATATGAGTATGTTCATCGTAAAGTTTCTAATTTTGGTTTTGGCGGTAAAGTAATATCCATGCTGGCATTAGGAAATTTATTTGTAAGTGTAAAAATATGGTATCCGATGAAACAGAAAGTTGGCAGTGAATTTTTCCGGGCAAAAAAAATGTATTATAGGCTTTATGATACGTATGTGCTGTTCGACCGCCCGGATTGAGGAAGGGGGCTGGGGGCCCCGCCGAAAGCCGGACGGAAGAACTAGGACACAAATATACAGCAATTTTATAGATTGCTTTTGCACGAGTAATCCCCTGCACCACGTACTTGTACTACGTGGTCTATAAAACCAATTGAGATACATGTCTCGATAGCCTTAATTACTGAGAATTTTACCTGTTTTAGTTATTGGGGAAAAGCCTGTTTCCCCAGAAAAAAATAAATAGCTTATATGAGATACAAGGAGGTGTAAGTTTGATTCCAGTACGGGAATTTTCCAAAACTCAAATATTTCAAGATTTTGATAGTAAACAACATGAATATTGGTTTGATTTTAAGAAGTCTAAATTTTTACATAATGTTGACACATTTTACTATAGTGTAAAATTTAGAAATGACTTTACTGCTAGTAGTAAAGATTCTGATGTTTTAGAATTAAGAGAGTATTTTAAAAAATTGCAAAGAAATTTTTATGAGGGTTTTGACACAAGTGTTAGTGTTTATTTTGAAGAATTGGGTAATCTGAATTTATTGCCTTATAACTTTAGTCGTTTTTATACAATTTGCCTTGAGAAGCCGGAAGAATTTCATATATTTATTGCCCCTAAAATTCCGAAAGGTAGCGGCGATGAAGCTGTAACCAGTGAAATCATAGTGCAAATAAGAAGTTATATGCTTTGGATGTATGGTATACATGAAGCTTTTAAACGCTCGTATGCTTATGTTTGTGGTATTGCTGCTATGTTTAATTTACAGATAGATTACGTGCAGGAAAACAGGGTTGACTATTGCTGGCATTCCAATTATTTGTCGAATCCGGAAAAGTTCTTCTCAATGGAAAACTTTTATAAAATGAGGGTTGACAGGTTTAAAGGCGCTCATTTCAATACAGAAAAATGTGGGTCTGAAGATTATCTAATAGATTACCTTGCATTGGGTAAACGTGGTCAAAAATGTTTTGTTAGAATTTACTTAAAAAGCAAAGAAGTTATAGAAATGGGTTATAAACCTTTTTTCTTTAAAGTTTGGTTATTCCATGGACTAATTAATCGGTACGATTTATATTGCTATGAAAAGGCATTTAAGACAGGTAAATGGGACTATATGGATATTGCAAGATTAGAGTATTATGCAGAATTTGGTAGTAACGAGCGCTATAAAGATCTTTGTATAGAATATATTCGTAAAAATGAGTTTCGTCTCAATGTTACGGATCAAATCCGGGATTTAGCTAATTTTCTTACGCCAAAAATAAACCTTATAATGAATGTTGAATACCAGACCATGAGGAAAGCATCTAAGTCTTTTCCGTTAATTCCCCTTAAAGATAATAGCCATTTTAAAGAAACTGAACGTATATATACTTATTTAGATAATCGGTATATGATTTCAAGATACCTTACTTCCCATATTTTCAGGTTAGTTGAGCCTGTTGGGGATGCTCGGAAAAGCCGTCGGGAAGATTGTGGTTTTTGGAAGGAATTACGAAAAGCTGTTATGCCGGATATGTTTATACCAAAACAGGAATTACCATTTGTTCGGCAATACAATAGAAACTTGTCAGTAGACGTCCTAAAAAGACAAATTATAAATAAATCAATTGTTTTGGGTTTTTATAATAAGGGAATTAACGAGGACGTTCCCTTACAAGATGCTATCCAAGCAGTTTTTACTATGAATGATAATGATATGGAGATGGCAATGCGGTATAAACAGAAAAAATCCAGACAGTATTCTGACGACGAACTGTCTGGACTACGAACAAATTATACCAGTTGCAATTATATGTTGGTTAATGAATCTACTGGCGAAATCTATAATAATGATAGCATAGATAATTCGCTTTTACAAGGGGGTAGGGAAGATGGATTATAAGAATTATATAGAAGAATGTAATGAGATGGCTATTAAAAAACGTAATAATGATGAGTTACAGAAAGTTTATTCTGATTTGAATTTTGAACAAATGGCCTTTCAGGCTCAAGAGTACTTGGACTACTTAGATTATGTTAGCTGTTTGTTTGACGAATAATAATAATTGTATCTCGCTCTTCTTCCGGAGCTGCTCTGATCGGAAAAGGCAGCACAACCATAATGAGATACAAGAAAGGTTTGATTATGAAAATTGGTTTGATTGCTTTTATATTTGTTCTTGGCATTCGTGATGCAATTTTTAAACATCGTATAGAAAAAATAGGTAAGCTTTGTAAAGAAAATGCATGTAGAGAAGAAATAGAAAAAGTATGTAATGTAGATTGTTTGAATTCACAAGAATGTGAATATTGGCATTGTCGATTTTATGATGAAAAGGAGTGGTTAATATGAGTATTACACTAAAACAGGCATACGATCTCTTTATGAGTGATAGAGAAACTTTCTGTGCTCCTAAAACTTTAATATATTATAGAGATAACTTGAATCAATTTTTTACCTTTATTCATAACCAGTATGATTATGATATAAATACCTATGATTTAAACGATCTCCCCAAATCAATATTTGGAGATTATGTTAAGTATCTTAGGCAACGTGATTGTTTTGAGAATCATCCTTTTACACCCTCTACAGGAATTAAAATAAAAAACTCTACTATTCGTACTTATTCCAGGGCTGTAAAAGTATTTATATCGTTTTGTAAGAATGAAGAATTATTAGAGTCCAATTTGAAAATTACGAAGTTACCAAAAGATGACGCTAAACAAGTTGTCCCTTTATATTCAAATGAGGTGGAAAAAATAGATGATTTGTTTAATGATCGTACAGAATTTGGTTTACGGAATTTCTGTATTGTGCATCTTATGTTAGATGCCGGGCTCCGGTCATCTGAGGTTGTTAATTTGAAGTTAGAAAATTTGTTGTTTGATAAAAATGTTATTGTTGTAGAAGATTCCAAGTATAATAAGTCTCGGGTTGTATTGATGTGCCCTCGCTTAAAGAGTCGATTATACAAATATTGTATTATGCATAGATCCTATAATGCCGACTCTCAGGAAATTGGCAAGCAACACGTATTTATGCAAATACGGGGACAGGATTACATTAATATTAATGTCATTAAGCAATTTTTTGCTCGCCTGAAGCGGAAAACCGGCATTGAGCGCCTACATCCGCATTTACTCCGGCATACCTTTGCAACTTCTTATATAATGGGCGGTGGCAATTTGGAAATGCTGCGGTTGCTCCTTGGACATTACGACTATAACGTAACCCGTAATTATCTACATCTTGCTAACCAGTATATGATGCTCAATGCAGATATCTATAAATTAGACTCTGTATTTTTCAAAACTACCTATTAAAACAAAATGTATCCCACTTTTTCCAGCCGGCTTTACCTGGCTGTGAAAAAAATGGGATACATTTTTTATATTTCTTAGAGTCCTAGATTCTACTATATTCGACGTTGAAGCAATAAAAAACACCAGCCCCAAGGCTCATACGTCCAAAAAGCTAGTGTTTAATGCGCCTTCAGGGGCTCGAACCCTGGACACCCTGATTAAGAGTCAGGTGCTCTACCAGCTGAGCTAAAAGCGCTTGTCTATATTTAGTTTATGTTGAGGTAATTCCTCAACGCAAGGGATATTATATTATATAATTTCCGGAATTGCAAGTATTTTTTTATAAAAATATAAGAAATATTTTTTTGTATTCCCTTGAATGATTTCTGTAAACCATTTATAATGGATATAAACTAGGGAAAAATACGCGTAAAGCGACAATTTTTTTATAGAAAATTATTAAAGAAATTTGAGGTGCACAGGTAATATGGACAATGAAAAGTCAACAAAGCATCAGGCTTCACAAGAGTACAACAAGCATACGCTATTAAGAAGGAAGCACAGAAAAAAAACCGATGATATTGCCGCTTCGGCAGATCCTGATGCGGAAATAGAAGCTGGTTTGGATGATTTTATAACAGATGAATCTTCGAAAGAAGAACAAACCCATCAGGCAGAACAGGGAAACAGGAACGGTACCTCAGCTAAAAACGAATGTAATTGTAATATCGCCCATGAACCTTATGATCCGGAAAACCCTAACAGAAAGTTTCATGCCAGCAACCGCTACTTCACCATATGCGTTTACGCTATTGCGGTCATATTTTTTGGAGCCATTATCGTCAAGGTTTTCGTTTCTCTGGATGGTACCTTAAAATTTTTAAAGGATGTCACAAACATTCTGATGCCATTTTTCATCGGAGCATTAATCGCATTTATTTTGAATCCGGCTGTTAAAAAGGTATATGAGTTTTACCACAAGATCTGCAGGATCGGCAACAAATCGGTATGTAAGGGATTATCCATTGCTACTACATACATTTTGCTACTGGGACTGATTATTGTCACACTGCTCTTTGTAGTCCCCCAGATCGTAGAAAGTATTACAGAGTTAGTGAACTATGTTCCCACAACGGTTGATAATGTTTACCACTTCTTTGATAACCTGGAGGAGCATTTCCCGAACCTGGATGTGGAGGTAATCAGAAAAGCAATTAATGATGCCATTCCAAATTTCATTACCTATTTAAAGGATTTTGCAACCAATCTTGTCCCGGCACTTTATACTGTATCTGTTTCTATTTTACAATGGATATTAAATGTGGTTATTGCAATTATTGTATCGATTTATATGCTTTCTGACAAGAAACCACTGCTGACTTCTATAAAAGGAATTATTTATGCTTTTGTTCCGGTAAAACATATCGGTTCTACAATTGATACACTGAAAACGTGTAACCAGTTGTTCAGCAGTTTTATTATCGGTAAAGCGATTGACTCCCTGATCATCGGTCTTCTCTGCTTCGTGATCATGAGTCTCTGCCAGCTGCCCTATGCCGTTCTGATCAGTGCAATTGTAGGCGTAACCAACATGATTCCTTATTTTGGGCCATTTATCGGTGCCGTACCGGGTGTCTTAATCATGTTATTGGTAAGTCCGATTAAAGCTCTGATCTTCGCCATTCTGATTCTGGTACTTCAGCAGTTTGACGGCCTGATCCTGGGTCCCAAGATACTTGGTGATTCTACCGGATTGAAACCCCTTTGGATTATCTTTGCCATAACCATCGGCGGTAGTATTGCAGGGGTTCTGGGAATGTTCCTGGGCGTACCTGTCATCGCTGTATTGCGCTATCTGCTAAATCGTTTTCTGCAATACAGGCTGGATAAACGGAATTTTAGGAACAGCCAGGATTTCAATATTGAATAAGTTTAAGGTCTACTCATATTATTAAAAAGAAGGGGTAATCCGCCATTTGGCAGATTACCCCTTCTTTTTATCCTCACCCTTTAATTTACTGCTTACTTCATCCACAGACTTTTTAATTGCCAGTAACTGCCGGTCCATGGTTGTTTTATCATTGAAAAACCGCTCTACTTTTTGTTTCAGGCTTTTATTCTTAATCATGCCTTCTCACCCGTCATAAGCATTTACTATAGTATATTCCAGGTCTTGCATCCTGTGCGCAATTTTACTTTTCTCTGGATACAATCATCTTATGAATCGGATTTCCAAGTGCTGAAAACTTTTCTTCATATTCTGTCATGACATTCCCCTGTGACAACACAGCATCATGATGGAGGTCAAACGTGCATGCCTCCAGGTTCCAGCCCGCTGGTTCCACTTCTTCTAATGCAAAATCAAAAAGCCCTCTGTTATCTGTTTTGAATTCTACTGTTCCATCAGGGGCCAGAATTTTATCATAACGGCTTAAAAACTCTCTGGAGGGGAGTCTTCTCTTTGCATGCCGGTCCTTTGGCCATGGATCCGAGAAATTCAAATAAATGCGATCCACTTCATTTTCCCCGAAGATTTCCGGCAGTTCTCTGGCATCTATACACAGGAAAAATAAATTCTGAAGTTCAGTCATAGTTTCTCTCTTTTCCAATGCTCTGAGAAGAACACTCGAATACCTTTCGATTCCCACATAATTTATTTCAGGATGATCGAACGCAAGCTGGGTAATAAACCTTCCTTTTCCCATTCCAACTTCTATATGAATTGGGTGATCATTGCCAAATGCTTGTTTCCATGCGCCTCTCGCGGCTTTACCATCTTGGATTACATAACTGCTATTTGCAATAATTTCATCTGCTCTTGGAATATTTCTTAATCTCATAATTTCTCCGCATGAAATTCATGCTTCTCCTCACATTAATATTTTTTTCTGAAGTTTTCAAAATAGTCTTTTGTAAACATTTCACAGTTGCCAAGCCTTCTAAGAAGCACTTTTACTGTATAGCCAAAGATGATTGTAACACAAAACTTAATAATATACAAAAAATAAATTATATTTTTTTTAATTTTGGTAATTTTATTATAGATTTTTTTTGAAAATGGTGTATGATTATATAATGAATATTGAATAGATAGGAGGGCATGAATTATGGATATGGTTGTGAACCGATTATCTGAAATCGAGGCAGCATCTGTCAGGATTATCGATGAAGCAAACGCTCAGAAAAAAGAGCTGGACGATGAGCTTCATGATGAATTGCAAAAATATGATGCCGAAGTAGATGCAGATACCGAACGGAAGCTTAAGCAGCTGCAAGCAGATCTTCAAAAGGAAATGGAAAAAGACCTTGCCAAGTTAAAGACTGAAACTCAGCGTTTGGTAACGAATCTGGAAGCTGATTACAATTTAAACCACAAAAAATTAGCTGCCGAGGTATTAAAAAAACTAGTAGAGGGGTAATCATATGGGAAACCTGTTAGCTTACAGCGGGACCACCACCAAAATACGTGCAATCAGAAGCCGTCTGTTTACAGAGGAAAATTACCGTGAACTGGCTTCTATGCCAACTGTCACTGATGCCCTTAGCTTTATAAAGAAGCATCCCGGTTATCACGATTTGTTTGCGCACGCGGATGAAGCGTCTCTGCATCGTAACGACATTGAAAAAACACTGCAGAATGCCGTATATGTGGATTTCCAGAAAATCTACCGTTTTGCCACCGTGTATCAGCGTAAATTCCTGGATATGTACTTCAAGCGATATGAAGTCGCTATACTGAAGAGTTGTCTGAGAATGGTATTTGACCGCCGTGGCCTGGAACTTGATTTAACGATTTTCAAAGATTTCTTCGAAAAGCACTCTGATATTGACATCACCAAATTATCAAATTGTTCTACAATAGAAGAACTTGTTACAAATTTAAAAGGAAGCATGTTCTACGATTGTCTGAACAGGCTGTCTAATGTTCCAAACCCAACACTTTGGGATTACGGCATGGCTTTGGATTTATTTTATTTCAGGAAATTCTGGAAAGAAAAAGATAAGCTCTTAAAGAAGGATGCATTAAAAAGTGTAACCGCAGCCTATGGTACTAAGATGGACTTACTTAATATAGAATGGATTTTCCGTTCTAAGAAATACTATAATATGTCTGGTCCTCAGATTTACGCATTACTGATCCCTGTTCAGTATAAACTGAAAAAGGCAGATATTCATGATCTGGTAGAAGCACCTACAATGGACGAATTCGATACTGCTCTTAAGAAGACTTATTATGGAAAGCATTATGAAGGCTATGGCGTAAAAACAATTGAACCCATGTACAATAAGATACGTATGAAGGTTCAAAGGAGCAATGCTGAAAAGGATCCATATTCAGTAGCAACCATCATCTCCTATCTCTATGAGAAAGAGCATGAAATTGACAAACTTACAACGGCTTTAGAGTGTGTCCGTTATGGCATTGATCCAAACGAGACACTAGACTATATTCTTTAAGGCAGAGGAGGTGTAACTTGTGATTGTCAAAATGAAATTTTTAAGTATTACGGGACCCAAGGCAGATATTGACCGTGTGGTAAACGAATACTTGTCCAAATATGAAATTCATTTGGAAAACGCCTTATCTGATTTAAAAACGGTTGAACATTTAAGGCCATTTATGGAAATTAATCCATACCGCGAATGGCTCCTGAAAGCAAATGAGTATGCTGAGCTTGTAAAAGATCCGCATTTCACTACAACCAAACATATCACCCTTGAGAAAGCACTGGATGTTGTGAATGAACTGGATACCAAGATCGGAGATATCCGGACAAAGCGTAATGAACTGGATGCCAAAAGGGAATCCTTACGTGCATCCCTTCAGAAAATTGAGCCATTCCTAGAATTTCAGTACAACATACATGCCGTATTGGAATTCAAATTCATAAAGTACCGCTTTGGTAAAATCGCACATGATTACTATACAAAACTCGAAAGATATGTGTACGACGATTTTGATACGGTATTTTACAAATGCCACACCGATGAAGATTACGTATGGGGCGTCTACTTTGTACCTGCCTCTCAGGCATCCAAGATAGATGCGGTTTATTCTTCCATGCATTTCGAACGTATTTATCTGCCTGATGAATATGCAGGAACGCCTAAAGAGGCATATGATGAGCTCAAGGCAGATATTGATAAGTACAGCAGCGAAATTACAGCCTGCAATGAAGAAATCAGCCGCTCCCTTACGGAACACAAGGAACTGCTTCTTCTCGCCCAGGCGAAGTTACAGGCACTGTCCACCAACTTTGATGTCCGTAAGCTTGCAGCCTGCACCAAAGAATCCAAACAGACATTCTACATTCTGTGCGGCTGGATGTCAGAAGAGGATGCGAGATCTTTCCAGCAGGATATTTCAGAGGATGAAAATTTATACTGTATTGTAGAGGACGATAACAATAATATTGTGAATTCGCCTCCCACCAAATTAAAGAATCCCAAGTTGTTCCGGCCCTTCGAAATGTTTGTCCGCATGTACGGGCTGCCGGCTTACAACGAAATAGACCCTACAATATTTGTAGGACTCACCTACGCATTTATCTTTGGCGCCATGTTCGGAGATGTAGGCCAGGGATTATTGCTATTGATCGGCGGATTTTTACTGTACCGCTTCAAGAAACTGGATCTGGCAGCGATCATCAGCTGTGCCGGATTTTTTTCCACGGTATTCGGGTTCCTGTTCGGCAGTTTATTTGGATTTGAAGATGTTCTTGAGCCCATATGGCTCCGTCCGGTAAACCACATGTCAACAATACCTTTTATCGGCAATTTAAATACGGTATTTATCGTGGCAATTGCCTTTGGTATGTTCCTGATTATCGTAACAATGATCTTTCATATTATAAATGGTATTAAAGCAAAAGATGCTGAAAACACCTGGTTTGATACAAACGGTCTTGCAGGGCTGGTATTCTACGGGGCAATCGTTGCAGTGATCGTGCTTTTCATGACAGGAAACACCTTACCGGCAGGTATCGTATTAGTCGTTATGTTTGTCATTCCGCTAATTCTGATTGCTTTAAAAGAGCCTCTCTCCAAACTGGTTGAGAAAAAAGCTGACTTTTTGCCAAAAGAAAAGGGAATGTTTATTGTTCAAACCATATTTGAAATGTTCGAAGTACTTTTAAGCTACTTTTCAAATACACTTTCCTTTGTCCGTATCGGCGCATTTGCCGTCAGCCACGGAGCTATGATGGAAGTTGTACTTATGCTTGCCGGTGCAGAAAACGGCGGTTCACCCAACTGGCTGGTTATCATACTCGGTAACCTGATCGTTTGCGGTATGGAAGGTTTGATCGTTGGTATCCAGGTACTGCGTCTTGAGTATTATGAAATGTTCAGCCGCTTCTACAAAGGCACCGGACGTGAATTTAAACCATTTTCTAAAAAAGATAAGGCCGCCTAAGAAAAGACGCCAATCAAATTTAAATCAAAAATTGCAAAAGCAGTTTTTTGAATATAATAACATTTTTTTAATTTAGGAGGATAATATAATGACAACATTAACATCAATCGTATTAGTAATCGCATTGGTTCTCAGCATCATCGTACCTTTTGGAGCATTTTTAATCGGAGAGAGAAATAAAGGCAGATATAAAACTTCTTTGGGTATCAACTGTTTCTTCTTCTTTGGAACTATGGTTCTGGGTGCAATCCTGGCATTCGGCAGCGACGGTTCTACAGCAATGGCTGCAGAAGCTGCTGGTGAAGCTCTTCCTGGCTTATCCGTAGGCCTTGGTTACCTGGCTGCTGCTTTAGTTACCGGATTATCTTGTATCGGTGGCGGTATTGCCGTTGCTAGTGCTGCTAGTGCTGCCCTTGGTGCAATCAGTGAAGACCAGAGTATTCTTGGTAAATCACTTATCTTCGTAGGTCTTGCAGAAGGTGTCTGCCTCTATGGTCTGATCATCTCCTTCATGATCTTAGGTAAATTATAATTCTATGAAGATGTATTTAATCAGTGATAATGTAGATACTTATACCGGTATGAGACTAGCAGGAGTGGAAGGATGCGTTGTTCATGAAAAACCCGAATTAAGGGAAGCCCTGGAACGCACGGTTGCCAATAAAGAAATTGGCATCATCCTGCTAACCGAGAAATTCGGCAAGGAATTTCCTGAAATAATTGACGATGTAAAGCTAAACCGAAGACTTCCACTTATCATTGAAATACCGGATAGGCATGGTACGGGACGTAAGCCGGACTTTATCACTTCTTACGTAAATGAAGCCATTGGAATAAAATTGTAAAGAGGGTGAAGATTTTGACAACCGAAGAAAAATTAAAACATTTCGAAGAATCTTCCTTAGAAAATGCCAGAGAACAGGCAACTCAGATTATATCAGAACATAAAACTGCTCTTGAAAAAATCAAAACCGAGCACGTAACTGCTAAAAAACGGCAGGCTGCCCTTCAGATAAAAACTGAGACAGAAAGCTTAAAACGAGCAAATAATATGGCTCTTTCAAAGGAACAGCTTCAGATAAAAAGAGAAATAACCAAAAAGCATAATGAGTTAAAAGAAAAGCTTTTTGTAGAAGTTAAGGCTATGTTAGAAGATTATATGTCTTCTCCTGCCTACGACAAATTACTAGTTAATCAGATTCATGAAATAAAAGAACTGGCTGGAGAGGGAAGCGCTATCATATATATTGACCCTGCCGATTCTTCCAAGCAGTTAAGTCTGGGCGCCGCAACGAATGAACAGGTATCCTTATCCGAATATTCGTTTATGGGCGGCACAAGAGCAGTCCTTGCCGACCGGCATATTTTAATTGATAATTCCTTTGCAACAAAATTAGAAGAGGCAAAGGCAGAATTTACATTTGACGGAGGTATGGCCCATGACTAGAACAGGCATTATTTATGGTATCAACGGACCTGTTGTCTACTTAAAAGGCAACACCGGCTTCAAAATGGCTGAGATGGTTTATGTTGGTAAGGAAAAATTAGTTGGTGAGGTCATCAGCTTGACAACAGATACCACCACCGTGCAGGTATACGAAGAAACAACCGGCATGAAACCGGGTGAAGAAGTAATCGCTACCGGCGATGCTATCTCCGTAACGCTGGCACCTGGTATCTTAAATAATATTTTTGATGGTATTGAACGTCCTCTTAGTGAGATCGCTAAAAACTCCGGTAAATATATTAACCGTGGCGTAAGCGTTGACTCTCTGGATACTTCCAAACTGTGGGACGTACATATCACAGTAAAACCGGGCGATACCGTTTGCGGCGGTACTATTATCGCTGAAGTACCGGAAACTCCTGCTATCACACACAAATCAATGGTTCCTCCAAATATGAAGGGTACCATCTTAGACGTTGCGAAAGACGGACAATATACCATTAATGACCCAATTGTTACCATCCAACTGCCGGATGGCACAGAAAGAAAATTAACCTTGGCGCAGAAATGGCCAATTCGTGTTCCAAGACCCACTGAAAAACGTTATGCAGCAAGCAAACCCCTGATTACCGGACAGCGTATCATTGATTCCATGTTCCCGATCGCAAAAGGCGGTACCGCTGCAGTTCCCGGAGGTTTCGGAACCGGTAAAACTATGACACAGCATCAGATTGCAAAGTGGTCCAACGCCGACATTATTATCTACATTGGCTGCGGTGAACGTGGAAACGAGATGACCCAGGTTCTGGAAGAGTTCTCCGAACTGGTTGACCCCAGAAGCGGCAATCCACTGATGGACAGAACGACTCTGATCGCCAATACCTCCAACATGCCTGTTGCTGCCCGTGAAGCTTCCATTTACACCGGTATCACACTGGCTGAGTATTATCGTGATATGGGTTATGACGTTGCAATCATGGCTGATTCCACTTCCCGTTGGGCAGAAGCTCTTCGTGAATTATCCGGACGTCTGGAAGAAATGCCTGCTGAGGAAGGTTTCCCGGCATATCTGGCATCCAGATTATCCGCTTTCTATGAAAGAGCCGGACTTATGCAGAACTTAAATGGAACAGAAGGAAGCGTATCTATCATCGGAGCTGTATCTCCTCAGGGTGGTGATTTCTCCGAACCAGTTACACAAAATACCAAGCGTTTCGTAAGATGTTTCTGGGGACTTGATAAATCCCTTGCCTATGCAAGACATTTCCCGGCTATCCAGTGGCTTACCAGCTACAGTGAATATTTAACAGATCTGGGTCCATGGTACAAAGACAATGTAGATCCGAACTTTGTGGATTACAGAAATCAGATCATGGCTATTCTGAACCAGGAAAGCAGTTTAATGGAAATCGTTAAGCTGATCGGCGGTGATGTACTGCCGGATGACCAGAAGCTTACCTTGGAAATCGCAAGGGTAATCCGTCTTGGTTTCTTACAGCAAAATGCATTCCACAAAGATGATACCTGTGTTCCGATGACCAAACAGTTCAAAATGATGGGAATTATTCTTTACCTGAATAAAAAAGCAAAAGCCCTGGTTACCATGGGTATGCCAATGTCCATCTTAAAAGAAAGCAACATTTTTGATAAAATTGTTTCTATTAAATATGATGTTCCAAACGATCATCTGGAAAAATTCGACGATTACACAAGAGAAATCGACGAATTCTACAATGAAGTTTTAGCTAAAAATGCATAGGAGGGTTAATCATGTCAATTGAATATTTAGGACTTAGTCAGATCAACGGCCCCCTTATTGTATTAGAAGGAGTCCAGAATGCTTCTTTCGAAGAAATCGTAGAGATTACGGTAGAAGGAACTGAAAAGAAACTGGGCCGTATCGTAGAGCTATATGAAGACAAAGCAATCATTCAGGTATTTGAAGGAAATGAAAACATGTCCCTGAAAAATACCCATACAAAATTAACCGGGCATCCCATGGAGATCGCATTATCTACAGATATACTGGGACGTACTTTCAACGGTATCGGCCAGCCTATCGATGACCTTGGTGAAATTACACCTGAAGTTAAATTAAATGTAAACGGACTGCCGCTTAACCCGGTTACCCGTGAATATCCACGTAACTACATCAGAACCGGTGTTTCCGCAATCGACGGACTGACCACATTGATCCGTGGACAGAAGCTTCCAATTTTCTCCGGAAACGGTCTGCCTCATGACAGACTTGCCGCACAGATCGTAAAGCAGGCTTCTCTGGGTGATAACTCAGATGAAAAATTTGCTATTGTATTTGCCGCTATGGGTGTTAAATATGACGTAGCCGAATTCTTCCGTAAAACCTTTGAGGAGAGCGGAGTTTCCGATCACGTTGTAATGTACTTAAACCTGGCAAACGATCCTGTAGTAGAGCGTCTGATCACACCGAAGGTAGCGCTTACTGCTGCTGAATATCTGGCTTTTGAAAAAGGCATGCACATCCTGGTTATCTTAACGGATATGACTTCCTTTGCAGAAGCAATGCGTGAGGTTTCCTCCTCGAAGGGTGAAATCCCCAGTAGAAAAGGTTTCCCGGGCTATTTATACAGTGAATTGGCTACTATTTATGAAAGAGCCGGCATTGTACAGGGCATCAGCGGTTCTGTAACCCAGATCCCGATCCTGACCATGCCAAATGATGATATAACACATCCGATTCCTGACCTTACCGGTTATATTACCGAAGGACAGATCGTATTGGACCGTGAATTACATGGTCAGGCAATTTATCCGCCAATTAACGTGCTCCCATCCCTTTCCCGTCTGATGAAGGATGGTATCGGAGCCGGATATACCAGAGAAGACCATCAGGACGTTGCCAACCAGCTTTTCTCCTGCTACGCAAAGGTTGGAGATGCCAGAGCTCTGGCAAGTGTAATCGGTGAAGATGAACTTTCTCCACTGGATAAAATTTATTTGAAGTTTGGTAAAGCTTTTGAACAGGAGTTCGTTGGCCAGGGCGAAAACGAAAACCGTTCCATCATCGATACTCTGGAAAAAGGCTGGGAACTTCTTGGAATGCTTCCTAGAGAAGAACTTGACCGTATCGATACTAAGGTTCTTGATAAATACTACAAACCTGCCGAGTCAGAGGTGATTTAATGAATCCAAATACATTTCCTACGAAGGGTAACTTAATATTAGCCAAAAATTCTCTGGCTCTTGCAAAACAGGGCTTCGATCTGATGGATAAGAAGAGAAATATCCTGATCAAAGAGATTATGGGGCTGATAGACCAGGCGCAGGATATTCAATCACAGATTGATGAAACATTCCGTACCGCCTATGCTGCTCTCCAAAGAGCTAATATAGAGCACGGTATCAACTACGTACAGGAGATATCTTTCTCCGTACCGGTTGAAAATTCCATTCGTATAAAAACGCGAAGCGTTATGGGTACTGAAATTCCTCTTGTAGAATCAGACCCCATCGTAAATGAACCAACATACGCTTATTATACGACGAAACGGTCACTGGATGAGGCAAAAGTTTCCTTCGAGAAAGTAAAGGAACTGACGATCAGACTTTCCATGATCGAGAATTCTGCATACCGGCTTGCAACTAATATCAAGAAAACGCAAAAACGTGCCAATGCTTTGAAAAACATAACAATCCCTACCTATACGGATCTGACAAAGAGTATTCAAAATGCATTGGAAGAAAAAGAACGTGAAGAATTTACAAGACTGAAAGTTATAAAACGTATGCATTCGAAATAGACGTAAATATGACAAATATTACTTCGTCATAGCATACAAAATCAGGTGTCCATATCTGTGCAACATACATAGATATGGACTTTTCTTTTGCTTTTTTATGAATAAATGTTGACATTTACTTCCAGATGGGCTACTATTTTAAATGAAGTGTAATATTTTTGTAAAGTATTTACACACACTCGCAATAATTAAAAGCGTGAAAATAGAAAATGAAAATATCAAAGGAGTATAGTGATGAAGAAAAAAATTCTTGTCGTGCTTTCCCTGGTAGGAGTAATAACTGTGTCTATGCCTGCCCCTGATGTTCAGGCGGCCTGGAAAGTTACGGATCAGGGACGACAGTACACAACGAATTCTACACTTGGCTATGCAACTGGCTTTAAGAAGATAAAAGGAAATTGGTACTATTTTGATAAACAGGGCATCATGAAAACCGGCTGGGTCTATACAGACCGCCAATGGTACTATTTAAAAGCCGATGGAAAAATGGCTAAGAATATGTGGATTGGAAATTTCTATCTAACAGCTGACGGTTCCATGGCTCGTAACACCACGGTAAATGGCGTCGAGTTTGATGCCTACGGAAATAAAGTACTGACTACGGGCGGAGATTCCGGTACAAGCTCCAGCTCCAAAAAGAAGAAAAACGGATGGTACCAGTCCATAAGTGAAAAGACCTGGTATTATTATAACGACCAGGGCGAGAAAGCCAAAGGCTGGCTTACTCTTCCAAACGGAAAATATTACCTGGATCCTGAAACCGGAATAATGGAAACCGGCTTTACAAAAATAGGAAGATCTTCCTACTACTTCAATAAATCAACCGGCAAATTACAAACAGGGTGGTATAAAGTAGGCCGCAAGCGCTACTATTCCTCTAAATCTGGTATTGTAAAGAAGAACCGCTGGCTGAGCAAAAAAACAATGTACGCCGGGAAAAAGGGCGCAATGGTAACCGGATGGGCAACCATTAAGGGGGAACGCTATTATTTCAGCCCCTCAACCGCTAAGAAGGTTACAGGCTGGCAGCAGTTAGATAGCAAATGGTACTACTTCGATAAAAACGGCGTTATGGCCAAAAATAAATGGGTAACTTACGGCCCAACCAGAAAAAAATGTTACCTGCAGAGTGATGGCAGTATGGCATCTGACCAGTGGATAGGCAAATATCATGTGTCAGCAAGCGGATACAAGGATGGACAAACACGCAGCAGAGGCCTTTTTTACGAAAACGGGAAAACTTATTATAACGACAAAAAATATAATAAGGTATCCGGCTGGGTAACGGTTGACAGTAAACGGTATTACTTTGGCAGTGACTTTGCCGCAGTAAAAGGCTGGCAGACCATTGATAATAAGAGATTCTATTTTGACTTAAACGGTGTCTTGCAGACAGGCTTAATAGATATTGGAACCCATACATATTATTTCAATACTGACGGTTCAATGGTTTCATCAACAACAATTATGATTAACGGCATTGCCTATGCATTTGATGCTGACGGGGCATATATTGACCCGGATATACCTGCAGATGCCACAAAAGGCGAGCAGATCGCCGCTTATGCCAAGAAATTCCGCGGCAACCCATACGCTTGGGGCGGCACCAGCCTGACAAACGGCGCAGACTGTTCCGGATTCACCATGAGCGTAATGAAACACTTCGGAATATCCATTCCAAGAGTTGCAGAAGACCAGGCAAACGGCTATTCACCCTGGGGCGGCATCTATAACAAAGGAAAATCCGTGATACCAGATGAGAGGCATCTTCTCCCCGGAGATCTGGTATTCTATTACAGCCCTGTAGGGCATGTAGGAATCTACATTGGTAATGGACAGATTATTCATGCCAGCAATGCAACAACCGGCATTATTATCTCTAATTTTGACTATACCAAGCCAGTTTCGGCAATGCGTTACTGGGCATAGTTAAGTAAATATTTGTAAATACAAAAACAGTTTGGAACCAACTGATTACAGTTGGTTCCTTTTTTTGGTGATTTGATAATCTCTGGATGGTTGTCTCTTGGTTGATGGTCTTTTTGATTGTATCTGTTTTGGTTGTATCTGTTTTAATCGTATCGGTTTTAATTGTATCTGCTTTAATTGTATCTGCTTTGATTGTATCTGCTTTGATTGTATCTGCTTTGATTGTATCTGCTTTAATTATATCTATTTAAACGCAATTATAGGCTCATACAGGTACGTTTACATTTTACTGGTTAGAAATACTTTGTGTATAAGTAAATTGGCTAAATGAGGCGTATTGGAGTTTACAAGATATATAAGACATTAAATTGGGGTTTAGCTGAGAAATGACGCTTTGTAGATGGAGGTAGTGTACGGAAAGAGAAGGGGGCGGACCAGGACATGGGTTTGGAAGGCTTACCGCAGAACTGGCATTTTCTAACCTTCCCGAAGCCCTTTTTGGCGGCACGCGGGCATTCGCTCCGAAATCCTGATGCATTTCGCAGCTCAGTGCCCGCTTA
>OATB01000334.1_pt1 | contig 39184 bp, 40 predicted proteins | sample 1494941 | NCBI WGS metagenome assembly OATB01 (sample SAMEA2579931, study PRJEB22360) | human gut metagenome | reverse complement strand
CAGGGCTGTTTGTTTTAACGATCTTAATGTTTATCGGTGCATCACCGGGATCTACCGGCGGCGGTATCAAGACAAGTACTTTTTTTGCATTGATGCAGGCAACCAAAAGCTCAGCTACCAACCAGCACAGCTCTGCATTTCGGCGTAAGATTCCCACAGAGGTAATAACGAAAGCATTTATCATTACCTTTCTTGCATTGCTGGTAGTCTGTACCGGAACATTTGCACTTTGTATTTTAGAACCAAACTGTTCTTTTATCCAGTTGTTTTTTGAAGTGACATCTGCATTTGGTACAGTAGGACTGTCTACCGGAATTACTCCGGACCTGTGCGTGGCAAGTAAAGTGGTACTGATAATTACGATGTTTATCGGAAGGCTTGGACCGCTGACGATTGCGTCTCTGTGGGTATTTAAAGAAACTTCCAATGTCAGCTATACGGAAGAAACCATTATAATAGGCTAACGGCATTATGGATGTACAGCCGGATGAATGTACTATTGTAATTGAAAGAAAAAGTAGAAAGCAAAAAATAGAAAGGTTAACATTATGAGAAAAAGTAGAGAAACATATTCATATGGTATTATTGGTCTTGGAAGATTTGGAACTGCACTTGCTAAAACACTGGCTGAGGCAGGAGAAGAGGTTATTGTCATTGACAATACTGAGAGTAAAGTAAAAGAACTCAGGCAATATACAGAAAATGCATTTGTAGCTGAGACGCTTACCAAAGAGGTTCTGGAAGAAATCGGAATCCAGAATTGTGATACAGTGGTAGTCTGCATTGGTGAGAAAATTGATACCAGTATACTCACCACACTCAACGTAGTAAGCCTGGGAGTTCCCAGAGTTATTGCTAAAGCCATCAGTCCTGATCAGGGGGCGGTTCTTGAAAAAATTGGGGCACAGGTGGTATATCCGGAAAGCGATATGGCAGTGCGCCTTGCCAACCGGCTGCTTGCCAACAGCGTATTAGATTATATCTCCTTAAATAATAATGTGGAAATCACAGAAATCAAACTATCCGGTTCCCTGGTGGATAAAAGTATTGTTGAAGCGGACCTGCGTAAGAAGTTTGGGCTTAATATCATTGCTATTGAGCGGGGGAATAAAACAGATATCGAGATAAACCCCAATTACCGTTTCTCAGAGGGAGATATTATTGTGGTTGTTGGGAAAAAGGATAATGTACAGAAGTTTGAAGATTCTCTGAATTAATTCAAAATTAATATAGCTTGACATTCCACCGCACTGGAGGGTTTACAATAGGTGTAACAAGGAGGCGGAACATGTATAAGATAAGTGAATTTTCTAAAATCACCCGGTTGACGGTGAAATCTCTGCGGTATTACGATGAGGAAGGAATTTTAAAGCCATCCTGCAGAGGTGACAACGGTTATCGATACTATAACGGGGAAGACTTTAAAAAAGCAGAACTGATTCAGTTTCTCCGTGATTTGGATTTTGGCATTGCACAAGTAAAGGATATTTTGAAAAACTGTGAGAGTGCAGAAGATTTGTCCTATTATCTGGAAGAAAAGCAGGAAATGCTCCGCAGGCAGATTCAAAAAGAAAAGGAACTTATCCGCCGAATGGACCGCTACTTGAAACCCAAAGACGCGGAGGTGGAATTTATGGAATATAAAATTGAGCTGAAAAGCTTTCCGGCAATCACGGCTGCATCCATGAGATACCGGGGAAAGTATCAGGATATGGGAAAATATATATCTGATATTTATAAGGAAGTGAAAGGAAAAGGAGCCGGAGAACCATTTTGCTGTTATTACGACGATGATTTTAAGGAGGAAGCAGATATTGAAATCTGTGTACCTACAAAAGGCGTCGTTGAGGGAAAGAATATCAGTTCCAAACAGCTGCCGCCAGTTCCAAAGGCAGTCTGTACGACACATACAGGCAGCTATGAGGAGCTGCACAGAGCTTATAAAGCGCTGCTTGACTATGCCAGAGATCATGGATTAACCTGCCTGACCCCATCCCGGGAAATATACCTTAAGGGACCGGGAATGATCTTTAAGGGCAATCCCAATAAGTATGTGACCGAAATTGTAATACCTGTTCAATGATCAGAAAAGGAATTGGAGTATCTCAGGATGGGATTATGAGAAGGAAGCATGAGGTTCTGGAAGAGAATAGAAGCATTAAACCGTATCAGAAGCTGCAAATGCAGCCTACTGGTGCGGTTTTTTGATATGGTCATATGTTGAGAAAACAGACTTACCATCCACTACAATAACAACAGCAAACCCATTGCCAATACAATCTGCATAGTTCCCACAAGACCGCCATACAGCATGGATTTTGGACCCTCATTCAGAAGATCCTGGAATTTTACCCGCATTCCGATTGCGGCAAGGGCAATGATTTCAAATTGTCCGCTTACTAATTTTGCTGCTTTTACCAGGGGAAGTGCAACGATGTCCAAACTGCTTATGATACTGAGGATAAAAAATCCAATAATAAACCAGGGTATACCACAGGAAATTTTTTTGTTACCAGGTTTCTTTTGTTTACCAAAGAAGAGCTTTTCACCATCTTTTACATTCATTTTGGAGAAGGCCAAAGCTACCACAACCAGAAATACAATTCGGATAATTTTAAAAATTGTTGCCATCTGTACCACATCGTCATTGATAAATTTTGCGGAGGCTATGACCTGGCCGATAGACTGCAGAATACCACCTATCATACCGGCAGTATGTATAGTCTCATTGTGATAGAGTAATCCTGTGATGACAGGAAGGATAACCATAAGAAATGTGCCTGTTATATTTACAATGGTAATGGATATACCTTTGTCTTTTGCATCTGCGTTAACTACCGGGGAAATGGTCCCTATGGCTGAGGAACCGCAGACTGCATTTCCGGCACACATCAAAAGGCAGAATTTTTTACGAAAGCCCAGCCCCTTGCCGATGAGGTAGGTACCGGTGATGGTTAATGCCATTTGCAGTGCAATAAAAATAATACCATAAATGCCAACACCAAGGATATCGGAAAGGTGCAGAGTCAGTCCGGTAAGAACGATGGAATATTCCAGCAGCCTGGATTCCGAGAACTTACATCCTTTATTCAGGGATTCTCTGTTTAAAAAAGTATTGCCGCACAGGATGCCAATGCCAATGGCAAACAGGGCAGAGCCGACAGCAGGAACAAAGGAACTGATCAGCTGGGCGATGGAGGAAATAACCAGACAGACTAAGAAACCCGGGATTAAATCTTTCAGTGGTTCGATAAATTTTTTCAAAACATACACTCCTTCATATATTTAATTTTCAATTCCCGTTGATTTTACCATCATTTGGTTATAAAATAAAATTATTAATTTTTATTCAATTATAATATAAATTTATAAGGAGATCTATGTTAGATTATAGGATCAAAACGTTTCTGGAATTGTGCAGATTAAAAAATTATACAAAGACGGCACATTTTCTGCACATTACCCAGCCAGCAGTTACCCAGCATATTCAATATCTGGAGCGGGAATACAAAATCAACCTGTTTGACCATGAAGCAAGAGAGCTTGCCCTCACACCAAAAGGGCAGTTATTCTATTGGTCTGCCCTGACGATGGAGGCCAACAGCCGGAAGATTCATGAATTAATGCAGCAGCCATTGGCAGCCGCAAGGTATTTTCGATTTGGTGCTACCCTGAGCATTGGAGAGTATCTGATGCCGCCGATTTTAACCGCGTATCTGAAGGAATATCCTCAAAACAGATTGTCCATGCTGGTTGAAAACACAGAAATATTGCTGAAGAAACTGGATGAGGGAGAAATTGATTTTGCAGTGGTTGAAGGAAGGTTCGATAAGGATGCCTACAGCCATATTCTTTTGGCAAACGAAGGTTTTATTGCGGTATGCTCCAGTAATTTCCCAGTAAAAGAAAACATGCTTATGGATGAAATCATTGAATATCCGCTAATTATCCGTGAAAAAGGTTCCGGAACCAGATGGATTTTGGAGGATATACTGGCTGAGCACAATTTAAGCATAGGGCAGTTTAAAAAGTTGAATGAAATGGGAAATTTTGCGGTAATCAAACATCTGGTAAAGGAAGGGCTGGGCTTGACCTTTGCCTATGAAACGGTGGTGGGAAAGGAAATCAGGGAAGGAATCTTGAAAAGAGTGGACATTCAAAATTTTCAGGCGGCACGGGAATTTAATTTTGTTTACTTAAAAGACAGTATTTTTGAAAAAGAATACCTGGAATTTTACAGGTATTGCATGCAAAAGAAGGGAGGAAACAGCGATTATGAAAACTTATCATGATGTAGAACTTACAACAATGGTTCTGGTTATCAATACCCCAAGGAAAGAGGTACTGCTGATCAATAAGACAAAAGGGGAATGGTGCGGATATGCTCCTCCGGGAGGGCACGTGGAGCCCGAGGAATCCATCGAGGACTGTGCCATCCGGGAAGTAAAAGAAGAGACAGGACTTAATGTGTGGAATTTAAAGTATAAAGGCCTGGTCCACTGGATAGACCTGTCTGACTATTCCAGATATATGGTGTTCAGCTACATCACAGAAGATTATCAGGGAGAGCTGTCAGGTGTTTCTGATGAAGGTATGGTATCCTGGGTACCAATTTCAGAATTTGACCACATTGCGTTCGCCCCTGGATGCAGAGAGCGGTTTGACCAGTTATTCTTTAAAGAGGGAATTGTTGAACTGTTTGGCAAATGCTGACTGCTTTAAAGGGCTGGCTTTCCCGGACTACTTTTCGCCTATCACACACAGCCAGCCATTTCGTGGGTGTTTACGAACACGGATTTTAGAAAAACCAGCCTCCTGCATTGCTTTTTTTAGTCCGATTGCAGAGGGGATATGCATTTTCAGAAGAGCTGTCACTTCGGCATACTTATCCGTGTCATCTTCTTGCTGTACCATTTCACATATAACGGCAAATCTGCCTCCGGGTTTTAAAACACGAAGAACCTCTTTTAGGTCGGACTGGATGTCCGGCCAGAAATATATGGTCTCAATGGCAGTTGCCAGGTCAAATACGTTGTTCCTGAATGGCAGGTTAGAGACACTGGCTTTTAATATATCAGCCCTTCCATTTGCAATAAAATAGCTGTTTTCTTTCAGTGCACGTTCAATGCAAAGGGGAGAGTAGTCTACACCGTAGACTTTTCCCTGGGGAATTAATTTCAACAGGCGGCGTACCGCTTTACCGCCACCGCATCCGATATCCAGTGCCTTGCAGTCAGGTGCGGGATCCAGCTGGTAAAGTGCCCATTTTGTCAGCCTCGCATGTCCCAGGTTCATTTTATGAATCATCAGACTGCCCCATGTCCCTTCCGGGCGCCGGGCATTTTTCGTAAGTTTTTTTATCATATTCTGTGGCTCCTTTTCTGGAGTATTTTCCAATACTTATGTTACAGGTTTCTAGTGCACTCTTGTTTAAAAGTTTGTACAATCCATTATAAAACGAGGAAGGAAGTGTGTCAACTCCAACAAAAAAGGTGGTTCAATTATAATCTGAGGAACCACCTTTTATTCAGTAATGTAAATTTTTAATTTTCAGGTACATTTTTGGGTGACTTTTTACATCTTTTTTTCATTTTTAGATTTAATTTAAGCTTTTCCGGACGATTTGGATTCTTTGGGAACCAGCCCTTGGAAACCCGTTCTTCTTGCTCTTTTAATTCTACGATGCTCCAGAAACAGGCAAAACTTAAGATGCTAAACAGGGCGGAGAACATGGTATTTTCTATATTTACAGTAATAACTAAGCATAAAACTCCGGTGAGCAAGAAAAGAGGCCATATTTTACTGGAAAAGTAATATTCTCCTTTCACGACAATGGGATGAAATATGCCAATGATCAAAAATGCAAATAAACCAATCAGTAAACCTTCTAAATACATAAATTTTTCCCTCCTTTATATGAGAATTAAAGCTGGTTGGATGCTGCCTCTGGCGATTTGCCACAAATTATTGAAATGCCAAATTCACCATAGCCTTCGTATGTACGGCTCCTTTAATTATTTTTGTGGACAAAGGTGTCAAGAGCCTCTTCTAAAAATTTATCCTGTAAAAGTATCGGTTCTTCTAAAGCGACTGTCTGAGTGTGGTTAACCGGGTTTTGATTCCGGCATTTTTCTGATGGTGAATGGTAATCCTGTGTACACCGGTTTGCCCCCGTATGGTACCGGTTTGGCTGAGAGCCATATTGATAGTGATGTGGCATGGCAAGTCTCCTTAATTAAAATATCGCTTTTTTATTATATGTAATAGAACAAGATATGCAGCTTGTCTTCCTGATATTTTGTATAATTCTTTCAGTTAAGTATTGTAAAGCAGGTTGGTGCATTGTAAAATGATGGTATATGATCGGAATATCCGATTTCAGGAGGGATAAAAAATGCAATTAAGACTATTGGAACAAAGGTTTTGCGTGTGTAAGCTTAAAACTGGGGGAAAGATCCCATATGAAGAAGAATTTGTATTTACCGGTAAAACGGATGAAGAACTGTCACTTGTATGTCCGGAGAGTAAAGCTCCTGATCAATTTTTGGAACGGGAAGACGGCTGGAGGGGATTTCGGATTGAAGGAATATTGGATTTCTCCATGATCGGGGTGATTGCGAAGATTTCAAAGCTGCTGGCAGAGCATGAAATAGGGATTTTTGTAATATCCACCTATCATACAGACTATGTTTTTGTAAAAGAAGAAAATTGGGAAAAGACAGTTACACTGTTAAAAACAAACGGATACGGGATCGGATAAGAAGGAAATGGAAGAGATAAAAATCTTCCATTTTTTTGTTTTGTGACCTGGTCACGGAAAATGTAAATCAGAACGATTATAATGGGAGTTAAGATAATAACAGGTGAATCAGTGAGATGCCGGATTCGGCAGAAATGAAAAATGATCAGAATAGAGGTAATGATATTATGAGTAAAAAAACAGTGATTATCGGAGGGGTTGCAGGTGGGGCTACCACTGCTGCGCGCCTGAGAAGACGTGACGAATCAATGGAAATCGTGGTATTCGAAAAAGGGGGCTATATCTCTTATGCAAACTGCGGCTTGCCTTATTATATTGGAGATGTAATCAAAAGCCGTGATGCGCTGCTTTTACAGACCCCCCAGGGGATGAAAAAGAAATTTAATATTGATGTGCGTATCTATACCGAAGTGATAAAGATATATCCGGAACGTAAATGTGTTTCGGTTCGGAACCTTGAAACCAATGAAACTTATGAAGAAGCCTACGATAACCTGGTTATTGCCACAGGATCATCTCCCTTAAAACCGCCTATTAAAGGAATTGACGGAGAAGGAATATACACACTCTGGACAGTACCTGATACTGATAAAATCAAAGCATTTGTAGCAGAAAAACATCCCAAAAAGGCGGCAATTATTGGAGGCGGTTTCATCGGCCTTGAAATGGCGGAAAATTTACATCATGCAGGAGCAGAGGTAACGATAATCGAAATGCAGGATCAGGTCATGGCGCCTATTGACAAAGAAATGGCACAACTACTCCACGAAAATATGCAGATGAACGGTGTGGAACTGATACTGGGGGATGGGGTCTCTTATTTTGAAGATCGTATGGGCAGAACTGCGATTGCCCTTGGCAGCGGAAAAGTGATAATGGCAGACCTTGTTATTTTATCAATAGGAGTTCGTCCCAACAGTATGCTGGCTCAGGAAGCAGGGCTGCATTTAAATGAACGGGGCGGCATCGTAGTAGATGAAAATCTGAGGACTTCAGATCCCGATATCTATGCAGTTGGAGATGTCATTCAGGTAGAAAATTATGTACTGAAAAATCCGGCGATGGTTCCCCTTGCCGGACCTGCAAACAAGCAGGCAAGAATCTGTGCAGATAACATAGCCGGAGATAAAAAAGAATATCATGGTTCTCAGGGAACCTCTGTTGCTAAGGTATTTGATTTGACCGTTGCTGCAGTGGGGGTAAATGAAAAGACCCTGAAGAAAATGGGCAGGATAAAGGGAACAGATTATGAAACCGTACTGATCAACCAGAAATCCCATGCCGGATACTATCCCGGTGCTACTCAGCTTACTTTAAAAATGCTGTTTGACATGGAAGGTACGATTTTAGGAGCTCAGATTATAGGCCAGGACGGCGTTGATAAAAGAATTGATACATTGGCAGTTACCATGCGTTTACACGGTAAGGTATTTGATTTGGAAGAATTGGAACTTTCTTATGCTCCGCCTTATTCCTCTGCAAAAGATCCGGTAAATATGCTTGGATATACAGCCCATAATGTTCTGGACCACATGGTATCCTTTATGGAATGGGAGGAAATGGATCGTTTACAGGAGACAGGGAAGGATACTGCTTATACAATCCTGGATGTGACAGAGGAGATGGAACGCCTGGTATATCAGATTCCAGGATCTTATCACATACCCCTGGGAGAATTAAGAGATAGAATGAGTGAGCTGGATAAAAACAGTATGATAATCGTATACTGCGCAATCGGCGTCCGGTCATACAACGGAGCCAGAGTACTGATGCAAAATGGTTTTAAAAACGTAAAAGTGTTGTCCGGTGGTACCGGTTTCTATAAATCCATGCATTATCAGGACAGGGAAGAATGGGAGGATTCGAAAGAAATGGCAGAGAAAGAGGTAAAAGCTGCGCAAGTAAATACCGCACAGGCAAGCACCGGGCAGGTAAATACGGAAACCGTTCCGGTGCAGAAAGAAATGAAAATTCTGGACTGCTGCGGTCTTCAGTGTCCCGGTCCCATAATGAAGGTAAATGAAACACTTGGAAAAATGGAAGAAAACCAGGTTCTGCAGGTATCTGCAACGGATATGGGATTTGTCAGAGATATTGATGCCTGGTGTAAAAGAACAGGAAACACGCTGGTGAATTCAGAACGCAGGGACAGAGAAAATATTGTCTATATTAAAAAGGGAACCAACGTATGCCAGGGAGGATCCCTGGAAAATGCAGCCACACTTCCACAAGGCAAGACGTTAATCGTATTCAGCGGTGACCTGGATAAAGTTCTGGCTTCCTTTATCATCGCAAACGGAGCGGCTGCAATGGGCAGGCCAGTCACCATGTTCTTTACTTTCTGGGGGCTGAATGCACTGCGTAAAACAGATAAACAATCTGTAAAGAAACCTTTTATCGAGAAAATGTTTGGCGCCATGATGCCTAGAGGAACCGGCAGATTAAAACTCTCCAAAATGAATATGGCTGGAATGGGAACCAAAATGATGAAGAAAGTAATGAAGGATAAAAATGTGGAATCCCTGGAAGAGCTGATGCAGCATGCAATGGCAAATGGGATAAAGCTGGTGGCTTGTACCATGTCAATGGATGTGATGGGAATCACGAAAGAAGAGCTGATTGATGGTGTGGAACTGGCTGGTGTGGCATCTTACCTTGGAGATGCGGAAGAGTCGAATGTGAACTTGTTTATTTAAGTGATTGATTACGGTTTCTCCATACAGTTATAAAAAATTTTGACATTTCGTGAAAATAATACTATAATAACTGTCGGAAATTCAACAGGAGGAACATATGGCTAAAAAACGACATTTAAAAAAGAAAAACAAGATGATGACAGGAAATGTCATTGAAAATGAAACACGGGAAGAAATAGGTAAAGTATCAGGTATTAAAACAAAAGAAGCGGCTGTAGCAGCAGAGCAGACAAAAGAAGTTCAGGCAGATGCTGTTAAAAAGGAAGTGGCAGAGGCTAAAAAACGTACATCAAAGAAAATGAATTTTTATGTTCAGTTTCAGGATGCCGAATATAATGAACAGGATATCATTGCCCAGGTGAAGAAGCTCTGGAAAGATGCCGGCAACCGTATTGCGGATTTGAACACAATGGATATCTATGTGAAGCCGGAAGAAAAGATGGTGTATTATACAATTAATGAAGAATTGAGTGCATCGTTTGCACTTTAAAAACAGGTGGACCCGAAACGGATATGTTTTGGGTCCACCTGTTTTTAGAAGAAAATGTATCATTTTTTTGCTTTATAGAAGTGCCTTTAACCTTTGCTTATCCAGAATCCGGATACCGCCTCTGGATAATTCCACAAATCCCTCCGATGAAAAATACTTGAGCATTCTGGAAACAACCTCTCTGGCGCTGCCTGTATATTTCGCAATCTGCTCATGTGTCATTTTGATAATATCTGATTTTGTCCGAATGGTTTCGTCCAGCAAAAAAATTGCAAGGCGCTTGTCAAAGCTCATAAATAAAATCTGCTGCATAGCCCACATCACATCTGAGAAACGCTCGGTTGCCAATTTGTAGGCATAAGCTTCCACATGGATATTTTCGTCCATCAGCCCGGAAACAGCAGCTGAGTTAATCTGAAGTATTTCACAGTCTTCGGCAGCGTCAATATATACATCGAATGTAATAGTATGAAGCACGCAGGAAGCGGATAAAATACAAACCTCCCCTGCGCCCAGCCGGTATAGTGTTACTTCTTTTCCTGTTTCCGAAAGTAAATAGGTCCGCATAACCCCGCTTTTAATGATGAGCATTCCAATACAGTCATTTTCACCAAAGTGTATATGACTGTCCCTTGCATAGCTGGTAGTGACTGCATTCCTGGCAAGCGAATTCTTCTGTGAGGTGCTTAAGTGTTCCCAAAATGGCAGGTATTTTTCTAAAAGCTGTAAATTTTGTTCCAGATAATCCATAATAACTCCTTTTTGAACTATTTCTCACGCTGGTAAGCAATCCGTTTTGAACCGTCTTCCAGATAGATGGTCCCGCAGTGGATAAATCCGTTTTTCTTTAAAGCTTTCTGCATGGGAAGATTATCGTCGTGAGTGTCAATTTTAAGGTTGCCGCACTGCCGGAAACACCATCCAAAAATAAAGGACGCTACTCCTTTGGTATGGGAGGCAGATGTTATGCGGTGAATTACCCCGTATGGATGTTCATTTAACCAGCTTCCGTCTGAGATATTACGGTAAGCAGGATCTTCCCCAGTTTTAAAATAAAAGGTCCCGGCAATTTGTCCATCATGAATGCAGACATAACTGCAGCCTTCCTCAATATCACAGCGGACAAGTTCAGCAGATGGGTAAGTGTCTCCCCATTGTAAGGGGTTGCCGTTTTTTGCCATAAAGTCTCTTGCATCAGCGTATAGATGCAGCAATGTATCTAAATCTTTTGGGGTACTTTTTCTGATTTCCATTGATTCGATTCCTTCCTGTATTTATATTAAAAATAAAAGATTGCGGATGACTCCTGCAATACTATATTTTCATTTTATCTTATGAATTACAAAAGAACAAGCCGGAGTTAAGTAGAAAAAATAAATTCCAGTAAAACCACAACCGTTATTAAAGGATGAGCTTTCATATTTTATGATGTTACTGCTAATAATGAATAATAAAATGTCATATAGCATACCACGGAATTCGGTATTTTATGTAAAAATTTTCGTTTTTTTAAAAATAAATGGGATTCTTGTCATTGCCCTATGTCGAAAACTGCGGTAAAATGGAGACATGTCATTTTTGGAAAGGGACACCTGTTATGTGGCAGCAAATCATAGATTATTTTACAAATAACATGGATACTTATCTGACGGCAGCATGGGAACACGTGTGGATCAGTTTACTTTCTCTTGTGATCGCGCTGGCGGTGGGAATACCGGCAGGCATATACTGTGCACACACTAAGAGATTCCGTAAATGGATTACAGCATTCTTCAATGTGCTTCGTATTGTACCCAGTTTCGCAGTTTTAATTTTATTAATTCCCATTATGGGCACTGGTGTAAAACCGGCTATGACTGCACTGGTCATTCTGGCAATCCCACCCATTCTTATGAATACCAATGCTGGATTTGAAAGTACGCCGGAATTTATGCTGGAAACAGCAAGGGGGCTTGGTATGACAGATAGGCAGATTTTTCAAAAAGTGAGAATCCCTCTCGCTCTGCCGTATATACTGATCGGTACTAAGACGGCATTAGTTGAAATTATCGCCAGTGCAACGCTGGCTGCATATATTGGCGGCGGAGGGCTGGGAACAATCATATTTACCGGCCTTGGATTAAACAGGACGGATTTACTATTGATTGGAGGAATTTCAGTGGCGTTGTTATCCCTCTTTTCCGGGTTCCTGGTGACAGCAGCAGAAAAATGGATAGTTAGATATCGTTAAAATAGTTAAGGAGAATGAAAATGAAAAAAGGAAATAGAGTTATAAAAAAAGTATTAGCAGTTTTTTTAGCGGCATCCATAACCGCTTCATTAGCCGGATGTGGCGACAGTAAGAGTGACGAAAAAAGCATAAAGGTAGGGTCAAAGGATCTTACGGAGAATCTGGTTGTAGCTGAAGTCTATGCTCTGGCATTGGAAGATGCAGGTTTTTCTGTGGAAAGAGTCATGGACATAGCAGGCTCCGTAGTCCATACCTCTATCATGAATGGAGAAATTGATCTGTATCCGGAATATACCGGCACCGGTTTGATCTCTATTCTAAAGATGGATCCGATGACGGATGCACAGCAGGTGTATGACACCGTAAAGGAAGAGTACGAAAAGCAGTATAAACTGATCTGGCTAGATTATTCCCAGGCAAATGATGGACAAGGTCTGGTTATCCGCACTGATGTAGCAGATAAATATGGAATTAAAACAATTTCAGATTTACAGAAAAATGCTTCGGAACTTCGTTTTGCTTCCCAGGGAGAATTTGATCAGAGGGAAGACGGGATGCTTGGACTGGAAAAGCTCTACGGGCCTTTTGAGTGGAAATCATCAAAAGTTTATGACGGCGGCTTGAAATATTCTGTATTGGAGAATGATGAGGCAGATGCAGCTCCGGCGTATACAACAGAAGGGCAGCTGGTAAAAGACGAATTTACACTTCTGGAGGATGATAAAAAGCTCTGGCCGCCATATAATTTAGCTCCGGTTGTACGGGAAACAGTGTTAAATACTTATCCGGAAATAGCAGACATTTTGAATAAAATCAGCGCTACTCTGGATACGAAAACCGTTACGAAATTAAATGCCGAAGTAGATGTGGTTAAACGGGAATACGAAGAAGTGGCGAAGGAATATTACGACAGTATAAAATAATGCAGCTAACGGAGGCATTTACGTGAAAAAAGCAATCCAATTTATAAATGTGAGTAAAAAGTTTGATAATACCGGATATTTAGCAGTGAATGATGTAAGCTGCGAGATCGGTCAGGGTGAATTTATAACAATTCTGGGATCATCAGGATGTGGGAAAACGACTTTACTGAAAATGGTGAACCGCCTTTATGAACCGGATGCAGGATCAATAAAAATTTTTGGTGAGGATATCAGCTCCAAAGATCCGGTTCTTTTAAGAAGGGAGATCGGCTATGTAATCCAGCAGGTTGGACTGTTTCCCCACATGACCATAGGAGAAAATATCGCTACGGTTCCAAGGCTTCTAAAGTGGCCGGAGGAAAAAGTACAGGCAAGAGTAAAAGAATTGCTGGAAATGGTGGGGCTTTCATTATCGGAATATGGTAAAAGATATCCTTCCCAGCTATCAGGAGGACAGCAGCAGAGGGCAGGGCTTGCGAGAGCTTTGTGTGCAGATCCTCAGATTATGCTGATGGATGAACCATTTGGAGCTATTGATGCCATTAACCGTATGAATCTTCAGGAGGAACTTTTAAAAATTCACAGAGTTTCCAAAAAGACGTTTTTATTTGTGACGCATGATATTAATGAGGCATTTAAGCTTGGCAACCGTGTTATTATCATGAATGAAGGTAAGATCAGGCAATTTGACAAGCCGGAAGTAATCGCACGAAGCCCTGCGGATGATTTTGTTAAATCCCTGATTGATTCCACTCGTAAACAGGAACAATTCTGGGAGGCGTTTACATGATCACATATCTGGTAAAATACCATGATAAATTATTGAATGCATTGGTTCAACATATTACAATCGTCTTGATTACCCTGGTATTGTCAGTGGTTCTGGCATCGCTTTTAACCATTTTGGCTGTGTATTTTCAGTGGTTATCCAGGATTCTCATCGGTTTCTTTTCCATGATTTATTCCATACCCAGCCTGGCATTGTTCGCAATTTTAATACCTGTGACAGGGCTTGGGAGGAATACGGCAATTATTGTACTGGTGATGTATAACCAGTATCTGTTGCTGCGTAATTTTATAGATGGACTAAATCAGGTGGATGGATCTGTGATAGAAGCCGCAACAGGAATGGGCATGAGCCGGATGCAGATTCTGGTAAAAGTACGGATTCCGCTTTCTCTGCGCCCGCTGTTTACAGGAATACATCTGGCGGTGGTATCTACGATAGGAATTGCAACGATTGCTGCAACAATCAATGCCGGAGGACTTGGCAGTATTCTGTTAGACGGTCTGCGTACGTTAAATGTGAACAAAATTTTGTGGGGAAGCATTTTGTCGGCAGGGCTGGCTATAGCAGTGAATGCAGGACTTAGCAGGTTGGAGAAACATATGGCAAAAGATAGATGATATGGACAGGGGACTGGCAAAAGAGAGCAATTAAAATGTATTAATTAGCAGACGGATGCTTTATAATAGATATAAGCAGTCCAGAAACTGATATTCACAATATACATGCCCATTTTCTTCTGGGGCGTGCAGAGGCATCATGCATTTTCAAACACGTTCTAATACAGGGAATTCAAAAGGGAATGCAAATATATTTTGGAAAGGAAAAAGCATATCATGTTGGAATTACCGGAAAGCCATGTGTTGGCAGATCAGTTGAATAAAACCATAAAAGGAAAAACCATTAAAAATGTTATTGTAAATCAGTCGCCGCATAAATTTGCATTTTATTTTGGAGATCCCGGGGAATATGCCAGTCTGCTCAACGCAAGGCAGGCGGGAGAGGCATGTGCACTGGCGGGGCAGGTTGAAATAGCGTTTGGCGATACAAAACTACTCTTTACGGATGGAACAAATATCCGCTATTTAAAAGAAGGGGAGAAACCACCTAAGAAGCATCAGTTTCATGCAGAATTTACAGATGGTACGGCGCTGGTCTGTACCGTTCAGATGTATGGAGGAATCCATGCATTCCGGGACGGGCAGAATGATAATCCCTATTATCTGGTGGCAAAAGAAAAACCCACACCATATATGGAAGCATTTGACCGTACTTATTTTGAATCTCTATATAAAAATGCAAAGGAAAACTTAAGCGTAAAGGCATTTCTGGCAACGGAACAGCGAATCCCCGGATTAGGAAATGGGGTATTACAGGACATTCTCTTTCATGCAGGGATTCATCCTAAAAAAAGGTTTGCTAATATTGATGAAATGGAACGTGATACACTATTTAATAGCCTAAAGACTACATTAAAGGAAATGCGGGAAAAGGGAGGCCGGGATACGGAAAAAAATCTGTTTGGAGAGTATGGCGGCTACCAAACTTATCTATCTAAGAAAACTCTGCAAGAGCCTTGTCCAAAGTGCGGCGGCTGGATCAATAGACAGGCATATCTGGGAGGGAATATCTACTTTTGCCCAAAGTGCCAGCCGTTGGAGCTAGAGCGTGTTTAAAAATTCATTCCCGCCATCTGTACGCCCCACTTTGCGGTATATTTGCCCCGAATTCAGGTTACGTAGCCCGCTACGCGCCCTTCATCCGGGACAAATCTCCCACAAACTGTGACGTACATTTGCCAGAAAGCAATTTTAAAACACGCTCTAGTGTACTGCCACGCTCTAGGGTAGGATAAGGTATTAAAAATATAGGAAAGTATAAAGACAAGTCTTAACATTTGAGATTTGTCTTTTTTTAGATATGATGATTATAGATTAATATTTGCAATATATTATATTGCTAAAATCGTATAAGTATGATATAGTGTTTATATCTAAAATAAATTAAATTCTGGTCATTTCGGCCGTATGATCCCATTAAGTAGAAAAAGATGTTTATTTACAGAAGAGAAGGAAAGTAAATGATTGGCATAGTTCGTGCGAAAGCATTGTGGCGGAGTACGGCAACGCATGCATTATACATAGCCTGAAGGAAAACAATTCAAATCGCGCGCTGGTCATTATCTTTAATTTATACACAAAGGACAAAAGAATGGAAATGTTGCGCAGTTGAAAAATCAGTGTATAATGGAGGTATAGGAATGGATAAATCCCAAGGGGACCCTGTGACAGGTCATGTAAATAGAAATTATAAAGATCGGTTATTCAGATGTATATTTAAAGAAAAGAGCGATTTGCTGGATCTTTATAATGCAATAAACGGTACACAATACGGCAATCCAAATGAATTAGAAATTACAACAATTGAGGACGTAGTATATCTGGGAATGAAAAATGATCTTTCCTTTATCATTGATGATATTATGAATTTGTATGAACATCAAAGTTCTTTTAATCCTAATATGGGATTGCGTGGCTTGGTATATTTTGCAGAATTATATCGCAAATATCTTGTGATAAATAATATAAATATATATGGATCAACAAAAATCAAACTTCCGGTACCACAATATATTGTTTTTTATAACGGTAGTGAAGAGGAGCCGGACAGGAAAGAAATTAAGCTCACTGAGCTGTTTTATCCACAGGAGAAAGCTGGAAATCCGGCAGTGGAATGCCTAGCTATTATGCTTAACATTAATTATGGCCATAATTTAGACTTAATGGAGAAATGCAGGAAACTAAAGGAATATGCATATTTTATCAGTGTCATTAGACAATATCTTCATAAGGGTGTAAAAATAGAAATGGCAGTAAATAAAGCAATTGAAATATGCATACAAAAGGATATATTAAAAGATATTTTGCAGAAAAACAGAAGCGAGGTGTTAAATGTGATCTTAACAGAATTTGATGAAAATCTTTATTCAAAATCGCTGCGTGAAGAGGGGAGGGAAGAAGGACTAAAAGAAGGAATGAAAGTATTTATAGAACTCTGCCAGGAAATCAAAATTTCAAAAGAGGAGACTAGAAGTAAGCTTATTGAAAAATTCAAATTACAGAAAGAAGAAACTGATGAATATTTAAATAAATATTGGAAGTGAATAAACAAGAACAGCTCAGTACCAAAAGGTCTGTCCTTAAGTGCAAGACAGACCTTATCGTTATTATTCTCCAACATATAAATTTCTGGATTTCAGTATCTCCAGAGTGATTTTGCTTGCCATACTTCCATTTGCAAAATCCTCCCCCTGAATATTTGTTGCAAAGAAGTAGGTGTTGCCGTTTTTTTCTAGAAAGCCGATAAACCACCCATTTACATTTTTGCCATCAACATCTCCGGTTCCTGTTTTGCCATATAGAGTCGTGCCATAGGAAGTGGAGATATGGAGTGCATTTTTTACAGCCTCTATATTTTCTTCTTTAAACTGCATATCATTACGGTACATGGCAGATAACTGTTCCACCTGTTCGATAGGAGAAATCTTCAGGGATGACTCCATCCAGTAACGGGAAATCCCGCCGGAAAGATCCTGGTTTCCATAAGCGATTTCTTGAATATAGTTTTGAAGTGCCGGTAAGCCTGTTTTTTGATCTACTGCCTGGAAATACCAGTTGACCGAGTTGGACATAGCAGAATTCAGGTTGTGATCCTGATTCCAGGATGCAAAAGGATATTCGGTCTGATTCCAGGAAATAGTGGAATCTTTTGGAGTGATACTGCCTGACTCTAAACCAAATAGCGCACTGTATATTTTATAAGTAGAATCCGGTGACACTCTTTTTGAACTGGCATCTTTATTATAAATATTCCAATAATCCGCATTTTGGTCGTAAAGTACGAAACTGCCATCATAATCCTGAAAATAGGAGCTTAGATCCTCATATTCAGCATTTGTATTGTGAAAATCGTATGAATTGCCTGAAGATGCACCAAATGCAAGAAGCGGGGCACTTCCAATTACGATTGACAGAGCCAGAATAAATATCAGACAGCTCTTTAGCTTTAACCAGTTGCTTTCCGGGTGAAAAGATGCAATATGGATGATACGCATTTTAATCTGTTTCTTTGTTCCGCCCATCCCTGCGGCAGATGAAAAAGAAGAATGGGATAAATTCTCGGCAAAATTCAGTAAGGTATAACCATAATCGGCGTAACTTTTTTCGTCAATGGTCCGTAATACGGCAGCGTCGCATGCCACTTCTCTGTCATTTCGCATTTCTTTAAGCGCCAGCCAGACCAAAGGGTGGAACCAGTATATGATCCTGGCCAGGCACATCAGATAATTTACCGCGATATCACGGTGTCTGTAATGCTGCAATTCATGCAACAGAATAAAACGGATATCCTTATCCTGTAATCCCGAAATCATCTGGATAGGCAGTACTATACAAGGTTTAAATAATCCAACTGAAATTGGAGATTGAATATAGGCACTGCTGCATAAACGGATGTTTTTGGTGATACCAATCGCAGATCTGCATTCATGATAGATATTTCTGACCTGCCGGTTCTGCACGGGCAGAGCAGATTGAATGACCTGCCGGATTTTGAGCTGAGAATGCAGTGTCAGTATTGCCATTATTAGAATACCTGCGATCCAGATAAATAGTAGCAGATAATTCACAAGAGCAGGAGTCTCATGATTGACGGTAACGGTGAAATCCTGCATCCAGTTTGCTGCCGTGGCAGCAGCAACCGTGCCGGTATCTATGGCTGTATTTCCTGCTGGATCTCGGGAAGCCCCCAATTGCATGAACCATTGCCAGATTCCGTTAAGTCCGCCTGATTTTATTGGAACAAACGGCAATGCCAGTATAATCAGCAGTAAAAACCACAAATTGTACTGAACCCTGAGAGACAGGTGTTTCTTGCAGAGCTTCTTAACCATCAGAATAATGGATACGCAAACCAGTATGGCTGCGCTGATAATTAAGAATCTTATGCCAAGTGTATCAATCATGGTTTCCTCCATTCTGGGATTTTTTACGCAACAGCATTTGCAGATCCCGGATTTCATCATCGGATAAGGTATCTTTTTCCAGGAAGTTAGTCATCATAGAAGTTAAATTCCCATTATAAAACCGTTTCAGAAAAGAATCATTTTCGTGATCCAGATATTCATCTTCCTGAACCAGTGGTGTATATACAAAAACACGGCTTTCTTTTTCGTAAGTTAAAGCTTCCTTCTGAACAAGCCGTTTTAATAATGTCTGAATTGTTTTTGGACTCCAGGTAGTAGTCTTAGTTAGTTTATCCGTTACTTCATTAGTACTGATCGGTGCATATTTCCATACGATTTTCATTACTTCGTACTCTGCCTCGGATATTTGCGGTAATTTTTTCATGAATGAATCCTCCTTAGATACTACATTTGTAATATAAACAGTATAGCTGTATTAAACGGCAATGTCAAGCCAGATATCCCTGTAGGATTGCCCCGTTGGCTTGTTATATATTGGTATTTATAGTTACTTTTTTTATGGGGATTGGTATGATGATCTGGGGAAAAAACATCATACTGGTGAAGTTTATATGAATGGCATTAATATGTATGAAGAAGCATCTGTTGATCTATAGAGAGTATGTTTGAAAATCCAGAAATTTAAAAGGATTTTTTACAATGAGGCTGGCAAAAGAAATCTAATTGCGTTATACTTGAAACATATTTATACAGGCAGGAGAATAAGAAAATGACAGAAAAATTATTTTACATAAACAGCTATATAAAACGATTTGAAGCAGAGGTGCTGGAGTGTGTAAGGCATGAAGATTATTATGAGATCGTATTAGATAAAACTGCTTTTTTTCCGGAAGGAGGAGGACAAAGCGCAGACCGCGGTTTTCTGAACGAAATCCAGGTATCCGATGCCAGGGAGAAAGATGGAATCGTGTATCACATAACAGATCAGCCGTTGAATCCGGGAACCCACGTGACTGGGGAAATAGATTTTAAGGAACGTTTTTCCAAGATGCAGCAGCATACAGGGGAGCATATTATTTCCGGTATCGTGAACAGGCGATTTGGCTATCGCAATGTGGGATTTCATCTTGGAAGCGAAGTTGTAACAATGGACTTTGATGGGGCATTCACTGAGGAAGAATTAGCGGAAATAGAATATCAGGCAAATGAAATTGCGGCTTCCAACAAAAAAGTGGACATATCTTATCCGGCTAAAGAGGATCTGGAAAAGCTGGAGTACCGTAGCAAAATTGAAATTGAAGGGCAGGTTCGGATTGTAACGATTCCGGAGGTGGATGTGTGCGCCTGCTGTGCACCTCATGTTAATTATACAGGTGAGATTGGAATGATCAAAATTGTGGATGCACAAAAATACAAAGGAGGAACCAGAGTCAGCATGTTATGCGGATTCCGGGCTTTGCATGACTATCGGATCAAAGAGCGGAATATAAATCAAATATCAGTAGTGCTGTCTGCTAAGCCAGAGTTATCGGCTGAGGCAGTAGTAAGACAGAAAGAAGAACTGCAGCATGATAAAGAGAGGATGATTTATTTTCAGGGAAAATATATAGAAGAAATAGGAGGCAGAATACCATCATCAGAAGACGAAGTTACAGGGATGCTTCTCTTTGAAGAAGACCTGGACAGCAGTATGATGAGAAAATATGTTAATCTGTCCGTCGGGAGAACAAATGGGATCAGCGGGTGTTTCGTGGGGGACGATCAGAATGGATACCGCTATGTACTGGGGAGTGAGGTCTTGGATGTAAGGCTTATTTCGGGACAGATAAACCGGGATCTGAAAGGAAAGGGCGGCGGTAAGCCTGGGATGGTCCAGGGATCTGTAAATGGAACGAAGGAGCAAATATTAGAGGCGATTAAGCGGGCGCTGTCTGATTCTGGAATAGAAAGGAAATAGAGATAGAAAGGAAGCCACATTGGCAGCAGTATTGCAGGAATGCCTGTGATATGCAATGGGTATAAGCATGAAGGATGTAATTATAATTGGGGCAGGGGTAATTGGTTCTTCTATTGCCAGGGAGTTATCCAGATATCAGATTGATATCTGTGTCCTGGATAGAGAACCGGATGTGTGCTGCGGTACTTCAAAGGCAAACAGCGGAATAGTCCATGCGGGGCATGATGCAAAACCGGGCACGTTAAAAGCCAGATTAAACGTTTTAGGTAATCAAATGATGGAGGATACAGCCAGGGAACTGGATATACCATTTAAAAGAAATGGTTCTATCGTGCTGAGCTTTTCAAAAAGTGAGGCTGGCAGTCTGGATATGCTCAGGGAGCAGGGTGAGCAAAACGGGGTAAAAGGATTGCGAATTGTTACGGGTCCTGAGATGAAAGAGATTGAACCTAATATTTCGGATGAGGTGCAGGCATTTTTATATGCTCCCACAGGAGGGATTGTCTGTCCCTTTGAATTGACAGCTGCCATGGCTGAAAATTCATATGCCAATGGAACATCATTTTATTTTGATGCCGAAGTCAGGGATATAGAGAAGCTTAGTGGCGGGTACAGGCTGGTAACAAGCAAAGGAGATTTTGATACAAAGCTGGTGATCAATGCCGCTGGTGTAAATGCAGACCTGTTCAACAATATGGTAAGCAGTAAAAAACTTGCGATAGTGCCACGAAAGGGGGAATATTGCCTGTTGGATAAAAAGGCAGGTGATTTTGTGAATTCCACGGTATTCCAGCTTCCCACCAATCTGGGGAAAGGGGTATTAATTACACCTACTGTTCACGGTAATTTAATGATAGGGCCTACGGCGGAAAATATTACAGACCGGGAAGATACCGCCACTACTGCAGAGGGAATTGCCCAGGTGATTGAAAAAGCGTTAAAAAGCTCTGAAAAGGTGCCTGTCCGACAGGTGATTACTTCCTTTGCGGGACTTCGTGCCCATGAAAAAGGCCGGGATTTTGTCATTGGTGAGGCAGAAGATGCGCCGGGATTCATCAATGCGGCAGGCATAGACTCGCCAGGACTTACCAGTGCGCCGGCGATTGGAGTTATGGTTTCAGATATGGCTGCAAATATTTTAAAAGCAGAGAAAAAGGCAGATTTTATAGCAGAGAGAAAAGGGATACGTTTTATCAGAGATATGGAAACAGAGGAGGCAAATGCGCTGATCGCAGAAAATCCTGCCTATGGAAGGGTGGTCTGCCGCTGTGAAACAATCACAGAAGGAGAGATTCTGGAGGCGATACGCAGACCGCTGGGAGCGAAAACGCTGGATGGAGTCAAACGCCGTACCAGAGCAGGTATGGGAAGATGCCAGGCCGGATTCTGTTCACCCAGAGTAACGGAAATTCTTGCAAAGGAACTTGGTATACCCCAGGAAGAGATCTGCAAGTCAGGGAAAGGTTCTAATGTTATTGCAGACTGCAAGAGGGAGGGGTAGTATGGAGTACGATATCATTGTAATTGGCGGAGGACCGGCGGGACTGGCTGCAGCAGTTGCAGCGAAAGAAAACGGAATCCGAAATATCTTAATACTGGAGCGGGAAAATGAGCTTGGTGGAATTTTAAACCAATGTATCCATAATGGTTTTGGTCTGCACACTTTTCAGGAGGAATTGACCGGACCGGAGTATGCAGCCAGATATATTGAAAAAATAATAGATTACCAGATACCATATAAATTGGAAACCATGGTGCTTTCCATTTCCGGTGATAAAGAGGTGACCGCAGTAAATCCCAAAGACGGGATATTCTGTCTGCGTGCCAGAGCTGTCATATTGGCAATGGGATGCAGGGAACGCCCCAGAGGTGCCCTTAATATTCCTGGATTTCGTCCAGCAGGTATCTTTTCGGCAGGCACTGCCCAGCGGATTGTAAACATCGAGGGCCGAATGCCTGGAAAAGAAGTGGTTATCCTGGGTTCCGGTGACATTGGGCTGATCATGGCACGGAGAATGACTTTAGAAGGAGCAAAGGTGAAACTGGTGGCAGAACTAATGCCTTATTCCGGAGGTCTGAAACGGAATATTGTTCAGTGTCTGGATGATTTTGGAATTCCTCTGCGTCTTGGCACTACAGTTGTGAAAATTCATGGGAAAGACCGCCTGACCGGAGTGACTATAGCAAAAGTGGACGAAAATAAAAAGCCCATTACGGATACATATGAGTATCTGTCCTGTGACACCTTGTTATTGTCGGTGGGATTAATTCCGGAAAATGAGCTGTCTGAAAATCTGGGGCTTATTATGGTGCCGGCAACGGTGGGACCTCAGGTGGATGAAAGCATGCAGACAAGTGTAAGTGGAATATTTGCCTGCGGCAATGTCCTTCATGTCCATGATTTGGTGGATTATGTGTCCCAGGAGGCTGCATGCGCGGGTAAAGCGGCAGCTAAATATGTTGCGGGTGAGCTTTGGGAAGATAAATCCATAGAAGTGATTGCAACCCAGGGCGTGCGGTATACCGTTCCCAAATACATTCATCCTGCATTAATGGAAGACTCACTGACTCTGCGTTTCAGGGTTTTAGAGGTATTTCAGAATAAATACATCAGTTTGTATTTTGATGAGGAAAGGATTCTGCACAAAAAGAAAAAAATAATGGTACCGGGAGAAATGGAAGAACTGAAGCTTAAAAAGTCCGATTTGATCAATTCTCCAGACCTTCAGTGTATTACCGTAAAGATCGAGGAGGCATAAGCGTGAAAGAAAATCGTTTTCAAACTTTTTATTGGTTCAGTTGTGCAGATTTCTCTGCGGTATTGCAGGAGGTGTAGATATGGAAAAAAGAGAATTGACCTGCATCGGATGTCCGCTTGGATGTGCTCTGACGGTGACACTGAAAGGGAAACAGGTGCTTGGGGTGGAAGGGAATTCCTGTAAAAGAGGTGAGGTATATGCCAGCAAAGAGTGTACTCATCCCACGAGAATAGTAACTTCCACTGTAGCAGTAAAAGGGGGAAGTATTGCCAGAGTATCCGTGAAAACTAAAACAGATATCAGCAAAGATAAAATTTTCAGTTGCATGGAGGCGATTCGGGGGATCGAAGTGCAGGCACCAGTGCATATTGGAGATGTGATTCTGAAAAATGTGGCTGGCACTCAGACCGATCTGATTGCTACTAAAAATGTATACTGAAAACCATTAAAAACAAAAGAAAAAACTTTAAAATTGTCTTGTATTATGTGGGATTTTGTTGTATTATTAAAGTATTAAATGGTGCGAAAATAAAAAGCAAAGAAGGGGTACAGGATGAATTTAGATGATTTTAATACACCCGGTGAGCATAAAATGCGTATCGTACAGGAATTGGTACCTGGAAAACAGGTAACGCTGGCACACGTGATAGCCAGCCCGGATCCAATTGTTTACCGGAAACTGGGATTAGACCCACAGCTGGATTATCAGCGTGCGGCAATTGGAATTTTAAGTATGAGCCCGGCGGAAATTTCTGTTATAGCAGGGGATATGGCAGTAAAGACAGCTAATATTGATCTGGGGTTTATTGACAGATTCAGCGGTACACTGATTTTTACCGGCAGAATTTCAGAAGTGGAAGCTGCAATACAGGCAATTAATAAATATCTGGAAGAAAAACTGAAATTTACCATTTGTGAGATAACCAGAACTTGATGAATTTTCAGACAGCTGAGAATGGTTGTCAGGGGCTGCGGATAGCGCTCGTGGATTACCTGATTATTTATGTAATGCTGTTCAGGATGTAAGAGAAGAGAAATAAATATGAAGAAAATTATATTAATGGGTAGAAGTGAGTGTGGTAAGACAACGCTTCGCCAGGCACTAAAAGGTGATACCATCCATTACCATAAAACACAATACATAAATCACTTTGACGTTGTTATAGACACGCCCGGAGAATATGCAGAAACTAACCGGCTGGGACGTGCCCTGGCGCTCTATGCCTATGAGGCTGATGTGGTTGGGCTTTTAATCAATGCAGATGAACCGTATTCCCTGTTTCCGCCCTGTGTCACGGCATGTTCCACCAGGCCGGTAATTGGAATTGTGACTCAGATTGATTCTCCTACCGGTGACCCGGATCAGGCAGAGCGCTGGTTAAGGCTTTCCGGATGTGAGACGGTATTCCGCGTAAGTTCCTATACAGGGGAGGGAATCTGGCAGATTCTGGAATATTTAAGAGATCCGGGTGATGTGCTGCCCTGGGATAAGAACGAAGCGGAAAAGCCCAGGAAGGTTCTTTCAACAAAATTTACAGATGAAGAAGAAAAAGAATAGTGCTATGGAAGCAGGGAATGAAAGTCTGGTATTTGCATACCTTTTTTGGAGTGTTTTAGAAAAGCATTCTGGGATTGGGTGAATGTCGGACTTTTTATAATTAAGAAAACAATTACCGGGCAAAACTATAGTTTCAGTTGACAGAATCAATGGTAAATAATATAATAATTTGTAGAAAAATAGAGTCAATATAAGTTCCTGCCCTGGCAGGATAATAGGGAAGATGGGTGAAAGTCCCGCACAAGTCCGTTACTGTATAGTCAGATACCTGCTTATGTTGTTTGTATTGTATTTCCCTGCGGCAACCGGGGAGTATATTTTTTGTATGGAAACCGTTGTCTTATAGTGTATTTGACAACGGATTTTTTGTTGTACCTGTCAGGCAGCATTTTCAATCAGGCTTAGAGCGTATTTGAAAATTGCTTTCTGGTAGCTGTGCGTCACAGTTTGTGGGAGATTTGACCCGGATGAAGGGCGACAAGCGTACTACGTAACCTGAATTCGGGGCAAATATGCCGCAAAGTGGGGCGTGCAGATGGCAGGAATGAATTTTCAAACACGCTCTAAGAGGTTACAATATAGAAAGGATCATTTATGGATCAGGATAACGGATTACAGGATTATTATATTATTAAAAATAATAAAAAGCTCAGATACGGTTATACCACTGGCTCTTGTGCGGCAGCAGCAGCAAAGGCAGCAGTAATGATGCTTTTGATGAAAAAAGATGTGGCAACGGTGGATTTGATGACTCCAAAGGGAATTCTGCTTCATTTGATCCTGGAAGAGGTTAAACGCAGTGAGCACGAAGTTTCCTGCGCTGTCAGAAAAGATGGTGGAGACGATCCTGACGCTACGACGGGTGCCCTTGTCTATGCAAAAGTATGGAAAACATCAGAAGCTGGTGTCACAATTGATGGCGGAAAAGGTGTTGGAAGGGTAACCAGGAAGGGATTGGAGCAGCCGGTAGGAGCTGCTGCGATTAACCGGGTCCCACGCCAGATGATAAGAGAAGCGGTTGAAAGCATTTGTGAAGATCAGGATTATCCGGGTGGAATAGCAGTGGAGATATCTATACCGGAAGGGGTAGAAATTGCTAAAAGAACATTTAATCCAAGGCTTGGAATTGAAGGGGGCATCTCCGTTCTTGGAACCAGTGGAATCGTAGTTCCCATGAGTGAAGCAGCACTGATTGCAAGTATCCGCCTTGAAATGGAGATGAAGAAGGCAAATGGGGCGCAGTATCTGGTCATTACTCCCGGTAATTATGGGGAGGCGTTTTCCAAAGACCATCTGAATATTGATCTTGCCAATTCCATGAAATGCAGTAATTATGTGGGTGACACCATCGATATGGCGGTAGAACTTGAAATGAAGGGCATTTTGTTTATTGCCCACATTGGTAAATTTATAAAGGTTGCGGGAGGAATCATGAACACCCATTCCAGATGCGCCGATTCCAGAGCAGAGATAATGGCTGCAAATGCGGTAAGGGCAGGAGCCCCCATGGAAGCCCTGCAGAAAATATTACAGACAATTACCACGGAAGAGGCTTTGGGGATTTTAAAGGAATATGGCTGCATGGAAGCAGTTATGGAGCATGTACTGGAAAAAATAGATTATTATTTAAATAACCGTTCTTATGGAAACCTGAAAACAGGTGTTATTCTTTTTTCAAATGAATACGGAATTCTTGGAACAACGGACGGAGTGAAGGAATTAATGAGGCATTTTGTACCCGATCGTAAAATGATATTGGAAACAGACCGGTTATATTTGCGGGAAATGGTACAAGAGGATTTTCCGGCTCTTTGTAAAATGTTAAAGGATGAAGAAGTCATGCGGGCTTATGAACACGCTTTTGAAGACCAGGAAGCCCACGAATGGCTGGACCGACAGATTATGAGATATCAGCAGTATGGATTTGGTCTGTGGGCTGTAATTTTAAAAGACAGTCATGAAATGATCGGACAGTGCGGTATTACCATGCAGGACATAGAAGGCGTGGAGGTTCCAGAAGTGGGGTATCTGTTTCAAAAGGCCTACTGGCATCATGGATATGCATCGGAAGCGGCGGCAGCCTGTAAAAAATATGCATTTGATATTTTAGGAGTTCCGGAAGTATATTCAATCATACGTGATACTAATATTCCATCCCAAAAGGTAGCTGTCAGAAACGGGATGATACAAAAGGGGCAGTTTGTAAAGCATTATTATGGCATGGATATGCCACATTATATATTTTCAATAACAAGGGATCAGGCAGAAGATTAGCAGATAAAATTAAACTTATATCTAAAAATAACAGATCTAAAAATAACAAATATAAAATAGCAGATATAAAAATAACAGATTTTTAATAGCAGATATAAAATAACACATATAAGAATAAACAGAGCAGAAAGGAAGCTACGGGAAGGCAGCAGCACTGGCATACCTTCCCATCAAGTGGCAAAGGGTTTGAACATGACAGGTAAATTATTTGGTTTGGGAATTGGACCGGGCGATCCGGAATTACTCACTTTAAAAGCGGTTCGCATTATTCAGGAAAGTGATGTGATTGCGGTACCGGGAAAAGTAAAAGAAGAAAGTGTTGCTTATCAGATTACAAGGCAGGCTGTAAAGGAATTGGATGAAAAAGAGATTATAGCCGTGCACATGCCCATGACAAAAGATCATGAAAAACTGGAAAGCAGTCACAATGAGGGTGCTGATCAGGTAGAAAAATACTTGAAAGAAGGAAAAAATGTTGCCTTTTTAACGCTGGGCGATCCAACGGTGTATTCCACCTATTTATATATACATAAAAGGATTCAGGACAGAGGATACGAGGTAGAGATTGTAAGCGGAATTACGTCATTTTGTGCCGTAGCTGCCCGCTTAAATATCGGACTGGTGGAAAAGGCGGAACCCTTACATGTCATTCCGGCATCTTATCAGATAGAAGATGCGCTGAAGCTTCCTGGTACCAAGGTACTGATGAAGGCCGGTAAAAAAATGGCAAAGGTAAAAGAAGAGTTACAAAAGAGAAATGAAAGTGCAGTTATGATTGAAAACTGTGGAATGGAAAACGAAAAAATCTACCGTTCGGTGGAAGAAATACCGGAAGATGCCGGATATTACTCATTAATTATTGCAAAGGAGAATTAAAATGGTACATTTTGTAGGAGCAGGTTCGGGCGCGGCAGATTTAATCACTGTACGCGGAAAAAAATTATTGGAAGAGGCAGATGTTATCATTTATGCAGGTTCTCTAGTGAATCCGCAGCTTCTGGATTATAAAAAGGAAGGCTGTACGGTATATAACAGTGCAACTATGACGTTGGAAGAGGTATTGGACGTTATGTTTACCTCTGAGGAAAAAGGGCTGGCTACGGTAAGGCTGCACACGGGGGATCCCTGTCTGTATGGGGCAATCCGTGAACAGATGGATGTACTGGATGAAAAAGAGATCAAGTATGATTACTGTCCTGGTGTAAGCTCCTTCAGTGGTGCGGCGTCAGCTTTGAATCTGGAATATACGCTGCCGAATGTATCACAAAGCGTTATAATTACCCGTATGGCGGGACGTACTCCTGTTCCGGAAAAAGAAGAGATTGCGTCCTTTGCGGCACATCAGGCGACCATGGTTGTATTTTTAAGTACCGGTATGCTGGAAAAGCTGTCAGAACGTTTGATTGCCGGCGGATATACTGCGGATACTCCTGCTGCAATCGTATACAAAGCAACCTGGGAGGACGAAAAAGCATTTGTCTGCACGGTGGGAACCCTGGCGAAAACCGCAGCAGATAATAATATTACAAAAACAGCCCTTATGATCATAGGTGATGTGGTCAGCCACAGTCATTATGACCGTTCAGAATTATACAATCCTGCATTTACAACAGAATTTCGGGAAGCCAGTACTGTGCAGGAGAAATAAATATGAGATTAGCAATAATAAGTTTTACCGAACGTGGAAGCAGGCTCTGCAGAAATTTGTCAGAAGCATTGGAAATACAGGGATATTGCTGCGAGGCTTATGCAATTAAAAAGTATGCAGCGCCACATGGGCTGATCCCTCTTACAAGGCCGCTTCAGGAATGGACGGGGGAAATGTTTGACAAATGCTCCGCCATTTGTTTTATTGGAGCATCGGGGATAGCAGTACGCAGCATAGCCCCGTTTGTCCGTGATAAGACAAAGGACCCTGCGGTGGTAGTCATGGATGAAAAAGGCATTTTTGCTATCTCACTGTTATCAGGGCATCTTGGCGGTGCCAATGATCTGGCTGGAGTTCTTGCCAATCTGACAGGTGCCATACCGGTTATAACAACTGCTACGGATGTAAACGGAAGGTTTGCCGTAGATGTATTTGCAAAGAAAAACAGTTTATACATTGAAAATATGACATATGCAAAAGAGATTTCCGCAGATGTACTGGATGAAAAGCCAGTAGGATTTTACAGTGACTTTCCGGTAATGGACCAGATTCCGGAAGAAATTATTCCGGTAACAAATGAGCAGGTATTTAAGGGGACGGCTGGGATGGCAGTAACTCTTCATGAAGGAACCCTGCCCTTTAAGCATACACTTCACCTGATCCCCAAAATCCTGACGGTTGGAATTGGATGCCGCAAGGGTACGGATGCATCAGATATAGAGAAAGCTGTGTTGGATGCATTAGGCGTAGCCGGAATCTCTGTACACGGAGTCGAACAGATTGCAAGCATTGATCTGAAGGCGGAGGAACCCGGTATCATTAGTTTCTGTGAAAAATATAAAATCCCCTTCATAACTTACAGCAAAGAAGAATTGTCAGAGGTAGAAGGAACATTTACGGAATCAGAATTTGTAAAGGAAATTACAGGTGTCTCCAATGTCTGCGAAAGAAGTGCGGTACTTGGGAGCCTGAGAGGAAGATTGATACAAAAAAAGAAAGCGGCAAACGGCATTACAACGGCTATTGCCCTAAGAGAATGGAGTGTTGAATTTGAATAAAATATATGTAGTTGGAATTGGACCGGGAGAATATGAACAGATGACTATGCGCGCAGCAAATGCGTTAAACAGATGTGATACCATTATCGGATATACGGTCTATGTAGACCTGGTAAAAGAGCATTTTGCAGGAAAAGAGTTCCTGACCACTCCGATGACCAAAGAAGTGGATCGCTGTGTACTTGCTTTTGAAGAAGCAAAAAAAGGTAAAAATGTAGCAATGATCTGCAGCGGGGATGCCGGTGTATATGGCATGTCAGGGCTGATGCTGGAAATTGGTGCAGAGTATCCTGAGATTGAAGTAGAAGTAATTCCGGGTGTAACCGCAGCTACCGGCGGAGCAGCCGTACTTGGGGCACCATTAATCCACGACTTTGCATTAATCAGCCTGAGTGATCTGCTAACTCCCTGGGAAAAAATAGAAAAAAGACTGGTTCTGGCTTCGGAAGCAGATTTTGTTATCTGCCTGTATAATCCATCCAGTAAAAAACGTCACGATTACCTGCAGAAGGCATGTGATATTATGATGCAGCATAAAGGAGAAGATACAGTCTGCGGTATCGTTTTAAACATTGGCAGAGAGGGAGAAGCCATGGAAGTTATGACTTTGAAAGAGCTGCGTGACACCAAAGTCGACATGTTTACCACTGTGTTTATCGGTAATTCCCAGACAAAAGAAATAGGCGGTAAAATGGTAACACCGAGAGGATACAGACATGGATAAAATCCTGATTTTTGCCGGGACAACAGAAGGGCGTGAACTGGTACAGCACTGCACCGGGTATCTATGCTGGAATGCAGTAGACAAAGCAGTGGATAAGAACATGGATAAACCTGTAGAAATCCATGTCTGCGTTGCCACGGAGTATGGCGGACAGCTGATTTCCTCCAATGTGATGCCTGATGCAGTAAAGGAAACGGCTTCGGGAATGAAAGTGCATACCGGGCGGTTAACCATGGAACAGATGGAAGCTTTGATAAAAGAGGAAACCATCAGCCTGGTTATTGATGCCACGCATCCTTATGCGGTTGCCGTCTCAGAAAATATCCAAAATGCCTGCATCCGGTGTGGTATAGAATATTTAAGACTCTTAAGAGAAGGCAATTTTAAAACATGCTCTGGCGGGGATACAGATATTACGATTGTATCTTCCATAGACGATGCGGTGAACTTTCTAAAAAATACCAATGGAAATGTGCTGGTTACCACCGGCAGCAAGGAGTTGGCAAAATATACTGCAATACCTGGTTTTCAGTCCCGCATTTTTGCCCGTGTTCTGTCTACACCGGATGTAGCGGCAGCCTGTGCAGAACTGGGATTTCAGGGAAAGAATCTGATCTGCATGCAGGGACCATTTACAGAAGAATTGAATATCGCCATGTTAAAACAGATCGGTGCGTCATATCTGGTTACGAAAGATTCCGGGAAATCAGGCGGATTTGAGGAAAAAATAACGGCAGCCAGACGTGCCGGAGCAAAAGTGGTTCTGATTGGCAGGCCGGTAGAAAACACCGGATATTCCATGGAAGAAATAAAGAAAATCCTAAGCCTGAGATTTGGGGCATTAAGGTGTGAAAAGAAGACAGAAAAACGTCTGGTGTCGCTGGTTGGGATAGGTATGGGAACGCCCGATAATATGACTCAGGAAGCTTTAGCAGCCTGCAAAAAAGCAGATGTATTGATTGGAGCCAGGAGAATTCTAAAAACAGTGGAGGAACTGGGGAAACCTGTTTATGCTTCCTACAGGGAAAGTGAAATCAGAGACTTTGTACAAACACATCCCGAATACAAAAAGATAGCAATTTTACTGTCCGGTGATATCGGATTCTATAGCGGAGCTAAAAAAATGCTGGATTTGTTTGGAGATTACCAAACAGAGGTCTACTCCGGAATATCTTCTGTAGTTTACTTCTGCGGGAAACTGCACACATCATGGGAGGATGTTCATCTGATGAGCCTTCATGGCAGGGAACAGAATCTGATTGCAGCGGTGAAGCGGCATAAAAAGGTATTTGCTCTGATCGGGCAGCAGGACGGTGTAAATCAGGTATGCAGGGATCTGTGCAGTTATGGCCTGCCGGATGTAAAAGTGTACACCGGAGAGAACCTGTCTTATGACAGGGAACGTATTCTAAGTGGTACGGCAGAGTCCATGGCGGAAGAGACTTTTGAAAAGCTGTCCGTAGTATTAATAGAAAACCCGGAGGCTTCCCCGGTGGTCACTCATGGAATCGAGGATGAAGCATTCTTAAGGGATAAGGTGCCGATGACAAAAAGTGAAGTGCGCAGTATATCATTATCAAAGCTTCAGTTAAAAGAGGATTCCGTAATCTATGACGTTGGTGCAGGAACGGGTTCCGTATCTGTGGAAATGGCATTGCAGTCCTGGAATGGGGTAGTCTATGCGATAGAAAAGAAAAAAGAGGCCGTTCAGCTCATAGGGGAAAACAGGAAAAAATTTGCGGTACCGAATCTGGAAGTAATTGAGGGGCTGGCACCGGAAGCATTAGAAAATCTTCCTGCACCAACCCATGCATTTATCGGCGGTTCGTCAGGAAATCTGAAACAAATCATGGAACTAATTCTGACGAAGAATCCAAATGCCCGGATTGTAATCAATGCAATTGCGTTAGAAACCGTAGCGGAAGCACTGAACTGTCTGAAGGAACTGCCTGTTATGGATACGGATATTGCTGCAGTGTCAGTGGGAAAATCAAAAGAAGTAGGACATTATCATATGATGATGGGTCTTAATCCGGTTTATATTATTTCCTGCACGGGGAAATGAAGTAGTAGTGCCGCCCGGCACTAGTATATAAATAGCCTGTCTGAAAGGAGTTAGCATGCATCAGCCGAGAATTTTAATCACTGCAGGAGCAAGCGGCAGCGGAAAAACGTTGATTACCTGCGGCATTTTACAGGCACTGCGAGAGAGGGGAATGAAAGTTTCCTCCTTCAAAAGCGGTCCCGATTATATAGACCCCATGTTTCACAGTAAAGTTATCAAAGCAAAATCCGCCAATCTGGATTTGTTTTTTACAAACCCGGAAGTGACCAGGTATTTGTTTACAAGAACGGCGGAAGATACGGATATTTCTGTGATGGAGGGCGTTATGGGGTTCTATGACGGACTTGGGGGAACTTCCGTTACCGCCAGTACATATGAACTTGCTGCCAAGACAGATACTCCATCGGTAATGGTAGTAAATTGCCGGGGCATGAGCATATCGGTGCTTGCCCAGATAAAAGGGTTTGCAGAATATAAACCAGATAGCCATATCAAAGGGGTAATACTGAATCAGATGTCTCCGATGCTCTATCCTAAAATCAAGGAAGCTATAGAGGAAGAAATCGGCATCCGGGTGTACGGCTATGTACCAAAGATAACGGATTGTCTCATTGAAAGCAGACATTTGGGGCTGGTGCTGCCGGATGAAGTCAAAGATTTGGAAGACAAACTGAGAAATCTGGCATCAGTGCTGGAGCAGACACTGGATATCGATGGTTTGATTGCACTGGCAGATACGGCACCACCTATCAGCGGCAATCCGCCGGAGTTTGAAAAAGTGGGAGGAAATCCTGTGATTGCAGTTGCTTCGGATGAAGCTTTTTGTTTTATCTATCAGGACAACCTTCGTATTCTGGAAGAAATGGGAGCGAGGCTTGTATATTTCTCTCCCCTTTCGGATGCTAAGATACCAGATCAGGCGGATGGTTTGCTGCTATATGGCGGCTATCCGGAGCTCTTTGCAAAAGAACTGCATCAAAATAAAATTATGAGGCAGGATATTAAAGAGAAGCTGGAATCAGGACTTCCCTGTATGGCAGAATGCGGCGGTTACATGTATCTGCATGAACAGATGGAAGATATGAAGGGGAATACGTATGACATGGCGGGAGTAATTCCCGGAAGGGCATATCGTACAGAAAAGCTTGGAAGATTCGGCTATATCGATTTGACACCCCGGATGGAGCAGTTACTGGGGATGGATATTGGTACTATTAAGGCTCATGAGTTCCATTATTTTGACAGTACCAATACGGGCAGCTGTTTCCTGGCAAAAAAGCCGGCAGGGAAAAGAGAGTGGGAATGTATCTGTGGCAGTGATCATATGATTGCAGGTTTTCCGCATTTATATTATTATTCCAATCCTGGGGTGCCATACCGATTCCTGAAACAGTGTGTGTCCCATAGAGAATTACAACATTAACATGCATGGTGCGCCGGTGAACCCTGAGAATGTTTGAGAATTTATTCCAGCCATCTGCGCGCCCCGTTTGCGGTCTGTATGTGGCATAATGAAGTGAAAGTGGAGGAAGAGAAGGATGTTATCATCCATATTAGCATTAATATTAGGTTTTCTGCTGGACTTGATCATTGGAGATCCGCATTTTATCTATCATCCCATCCGTCTGGTGGGGAATCTGATTTCCGTAACGGAAAAAGGACTTCGACGTGTTTTTCCAAGGTCGGAAAAAGGAGAGCTTGCAGCAGGTGTTGTACTGGTTGCGATCGTTGCCGGTATCACGACAGCGGTGCCCTGGCTCATCTTATATTTGGCGGGTCTGTTAAACAGCAGATTGGCTTTTGTTTTACAGACTATCATGTGTTACCAGCTATTGGCTACGAAATCACTGAAGACGGAAAGTATGAAAGTGTATGACAAGCTAAAGGAGCATGATCTGGAAGGAAGCCGGTATGCAGTTTCCATGATAGTGGGCAGAGACACCAAGAGCCTGGATGAAACCGGTGTAACAAAGGCAGCAGTAGAAACCGTGGCAGAGAATACATCCGATGGAATTATCGCACCTATGCTTTTTATGGCAATCGGCGGTGCCGTATTTGGATATTTTTATAAAGCAATTAATACGATGGATTCCATGGTCGGGTATAAAAATGATAAATATCTTTACTTTGGCAGATTTGCAGCAAAGCTGGATGATGTGGTAAATTATATCCCGGCAAGAATTTCAGCGTATCTGATGATCGGAGCATCCTTTTTTGCCGGCCTTTCCATGAAAGATGCATACCGCATCTACAAAAGAGACCGTTATAATCATGCGAGCCCCAATTCTGCACAGACAGAGGCGGTCATGGCAGGAGCGCTGCAGATACAGCTGGCAGGTGATGCCTGTTACTTTGGAAAACTGTATAAAAAGCCAACGATAGGAGATCCCATCCGTGCAGTGGAAGTGGAAGATATTAAACGTGCAAACGTGCTGCTCTACGCAACTGCCATATTATCTCTGTTTGTTTTTGCCGGGATAAAGCTTGCGGTATGGGGACTTATCTGTCTTTTATAAATCAGATAAATAAAGAATCAGGAAGAGTGGAGCGTATACAGGCTCCCATGAGGATAAGGAAATGTGTATCGAGAAACATAAACAGGACGTAGACACCTATTCCTCGGAAATGGGTATTGAGAAACACAAACAGGACGTAGACACCTATTCCTCGGAAATGGGTATCGAGAAACACAAGCAGGACGTAGACAACTATTCCTCGGAAATGGGTATAGAGAAACATAAACATGGAGGCGACATCTATTCTCAGGAAGTGAAAATGGATTATTCAGCGAATATTAACCCACTGGGGATGCCCAAGGCAGTTGTTCAGGCAGCATATGAAGGGATTTTAAATTCTGCAAATTATCCGGATATCCACTGTAGGAAGCTGCGTGAGTCATTGGCTTTTAAGGAAGGGATAGAAAAGGAGCATATCATCTGTGGAAATGGTGCCGCAGAGTTGATTTTTTCCCTGGCGGCGGCAATCAAACCGAAAAAAGCATTACTGGCAGCGCCGGGATTTGCAGAGTACGAACAGGCACTGCGGATAAACGGCTGTGAGATAGTGTATTATCTTCTGAAAGAAGAGCAGGGATTTGAACTGCAGGAGGATTACCTGGAAGCTATTACACCGGATTTGGATTTGTTATTCTTATGTGTTCCAAACAATCCCACAGGATTGGTCAGCCCTAAGGAGTTTCTGGATAAAATCCTGGATAAATGCAGGTCATTAAATGTCTGGATGGTAGTAGACGAATGTTTTAATGATTTTTTAGATGAGGATTCGATTTATACTATGAAGAAGGAAATCGCTTCTAATGATCATCTATTTATCTTAAAGGCATTTACAAAACTCTATGCCATGGCGGGACTGCGTCTGGGCTATGGATTTTGCAGTAATGGGAAACTATTGGAAAAGATGGCAGATACGGTACAGCCCTGGAACGTATCCATACCGGCACAGATGGCGGGAACAGCAGCGCTGCGTGAGGTTGGATTTGTAGAAAACAGCAAGGCACTGATTCGGGAAGAACGGCAGTATTTATCCACAAAAATGAAGGAACTGGGATTTCGGGTTTATGATTCAAAAGCTAATTTTCTGTTCTTCTTCGGACCGGAGAATTTGGCACAGGAGTGTAAAAAGCAGGGGATTCTGATTCGGGACTGCAGTAATTATTATGGTCTGAAAGATGGTTATTACCGCATTGCTGTTAGAACGCATGAGGAAAATGAAGCATTAATCGAAATCATGCAGGAAATTATAAATGGGCAGGGCAGCCGGACAGAAGAGTCAGATAAGAATAATACGCTGTATACTTAATAAGGCATTCGTTTACAAACAGACCTTAAGAAAGCTGCCGAAAATGTCGCAGCATATCATCTTTGGAACAACATAGGAGGAAAATATGGCAAAAGCGATTATGGTGCAAGGGACCATGTCTAATGCAGGCAAGAGTCTGTTAGCGGCGGGGCTTTGCAGGATTTTTAAGCAGGATGGTTACAAAGTAGCACCTTTCAAATCTCAGAATATGGCTTTGAATTCATATATTACGGAGGAAGGGCTTGAAATGGGGCGTGCACAGGTCATGCAGGCGGAAGCAGCCGGCATCAAGCCTTCGGTTTATATGAACCCTATTCTATTAAAGCCGACCAATGACATTGGTTCACAAGTGATCGTGAACGGGGAAGTGGTTGGGAATATGAGCGCAAGGGAATATTTTGCGTACAAAAAGAACCTTGTGCCTGATGTGCTGCGTGCATATCACAAGCTGGAAGAAGATTATGATATCATCGTAATCGAAGGTGCCGGAAGTCCCGCGGAGATAAACTTAAAGCAGGAAGATATTGTGAATATGGGTATGGCGAAAATGGCAAAAGCACCGGTTCTCCTGGTGGGTGATATTGACAGAGGCGGTGTTTTTGCACAGCTGATTGGTACGGTCATGTTGTTGGAAGAAGATGAGAAGGCAATGATTAAGGGCCTGATCATTAACAAGTTCCGGGGAGACAAGACCATACTGGAACCCGGGGTGGTAATGCTGGAAGAGAGAGCAGGCATTCCTGTAGTGGGAGTAGCTCCGTATCTTCAGATTGAGGTAGAAGATGAAGACAGCCTGACCGAGCGGTTCTCTGGAAATCAGGAGGTGGGCCTGATCGATATTGCAGTCATCCGTCTGCCGAGAATCTCTAATTTTACTGATTTTAATCCATTTGAAAGTATGGAAGGTATATCCCTGCGCTATGTACATTCCGTTTCCGAGCTTAAGAATCCGGATATGGTTATCCTTCCAGGCACCAAAAATACCATGGAAGATCTGCTGTGGATGCGCCAGAATGGTCTGGAGGCAGCGGTGCTGAAGCAGGCAGCATCAGGAAAGATTATATTTGGAGTCTGCGGCGGCTATCAGATGCTGGGTGAGACACTGTCTGATCCGGGTGGAGTGGAAGCTGGCGGAGAGATTAAAGGAATGGGCCTATTGCCCATGGATACGATATTTGAAAAAGAAAAGACAAGAACCCGGGTATCCGGAACTTTTGGTGTGATTGATGGGGCGCTTCACAGCCTGTCCGGTGTAAAGCTGGAAGGTTATGAGATTCATATGGGAAGCAGTTCATTAAAAGAAGGCTGTGTACCTTTAACAAACATATCAGATGGGGTAACACATTCCAAAGAAAAACCGGACGGAGCATACAAAGATCATGTATATGGAACCTATGTGCACGGTGTCTTTGATAAGGAAGAGGTTGCAAAGGAAGTGATCATGTCTCTGGGCAGAATGAAAGGGATTGATGCAACAGAGATTACCAGCGTAGATTTTCAGGCATTTAAAGAAACACAGTATGATATTTTGGCATCAGAACTAAGAAAGCATTTTGATATGAAGGAAATATACCGGATTATGGAAGAGGGCATTTAACAGAGCGTTTGAGCATTCGTGTCAGAGCATGTTTGGAAAACGCCGGAAAGCGAAATGGGAGGACATCATGAAAGTAGAATTAGAAAATGTAAAACCCAGAGATATAGAAAAAAGAAGCTTTGAGATCATTACGGAAGAGCTGGGAGAAAGAGTGCTTCCTAAAGATCAGGAGCTGATCATCAAACGCTGTATCCACACTAGTGCAGATTTTGATTATGCCGATAATCTGTGCTTTTCAGAAGAGGCAGTGGCAAAGGCAATCAGTGCAATAAAAGAAGGAGCCTGTATCGTAACCGATACTCAGATGGCAAAAGCCGGAATTAATAAAAAGGCTCTGGCAAAGTACGGCGGTGAGGTATTTTGCTTTATGGCAGATGAAGACGTGGCGCAGACAGCCAGGGAAAATGGAAGCACCAGAGCTACCGCCAGTATGGATAAAGCTGCTGCAATGGGGAAAAAACTTATATTTGCCATTGGAAATGCACCTACGGCATTGGTAAGAATTTATGAGCTGATACAGGAGAAAAAGTTAGATCCAGAATTAATCATCGGTGTTCCGGTTGGTTTTGTAAATGTAGTGCAATCTAAAGAATTAATTATGGATACGGACATTCCTTTTATTGTTGCCCGGGGAAGAAAAGGCGGGAGTAATATTGCTGCTTGTATCTGTAATGCGCTCTTATACATGATTGATGATAACAGGGATTAAATTTGACTGAAAAATCGAATTATAAATATTAGCAGTGTTGAAGAAATAGAATTATAAGCATTAGTACTACAGCGAACGTTTTATTGGGTTCAATTAAATGACTTATATTTGGGTTTAGCTGAGTAATGACGCTTTGTGGATGATAG
>OATB01000330.1_pt1 | contig 39707 bp, 29 predicted proteins | sample 1494941 | NCBI WGS metagenome assembly OATB01 (sample SAMEA2579931, study PRJEB22360) | human gut metagenome | reverse complement strand
CTTAACACAAATCAGGGTGACTCTACCCTTTACAATCCTACAATAAATTTACACCGCGTCTCTAAAGTTTTTATTTGACAAAGATTTAAACATTGCTTATAATACACTTAACAAGACAGCCGGAGGATAGCTGATACCTATCCAATCTGGTAAGATTTCAAAAAATAACGCTTAACTTTACCAGAGTGGGGGCGTTATTTTTTATGCTTATTTTTGATAGTTACAACTAAGGTTATAACAGATGTAAGCATGATTACGAAGGTGAATAAATCACTGTATGTAACGTACATCGGCACCACCCCATTTCTTACAATACTCAGAATGGATGGTATAACGCCCTACCGGCTGCCCGGTTAAATATATTATTGTCGAATTTAAAAGTTAAATCAATTTCTAAAATTATAATAAGAGTGTGGGTGGTATAATAAGAAGTAACTATGTTATTCAAGTTGTAGAATGAAAGATGTTACAAATGCATCATATAAGAATTTACAAAGAATAAGTAATGTGAATGGTATAGAACAGAATATTTATCCACACCTACTAAGGAAGACTGTAGATGGGGCATTGAAAATAGCGGAGACGGTGGGATTCGAACCCACGTGCCGGTTGCCCGACAACTTGATTTCGAGTCAAGCTCGTTATGGCCACTTCGATACGTCTCCATGCACCTGTATAGTATATCACATTTTTTGAAAAATGCAAAAACTTTATTCAAGTTATTGTGATAAAAGTAAAAATAATATATAATGAACAAAGAGGCGTGTTTATCTGCCTGTTTGAAGAGAAATATAAGGAACAAAGTGGTTGGAATCACTTTGATTATAACAGGAAAGGTGTAGTGTCATATGATTAGAATTGGAATGTTAACAAGCGGTGGCGACTGTCAGGCTTTAAATGCAACAATGCGCGGTGTCGTAAAGGGGCTGAGCACCAATGCGGACGAACTGGAAGTATACGGGTTCGCAAATGGATATAAAGGGCTTATTTATGGGGACTACAGAATGCTGACCAGCAAGGATTTTTCCGGAATTCTGACGAAAGGCGGGACAATTTTAGGAACATCCAGACAGCCATTCAAGCTTATGCGCGTTCCGGATGAAAATGGACTGGACAAGGTAGAGGCAATGAAACAGACCTACTATAAACTTCGTCTGGACTGCCTGGTGATTCTGGGAGGAAATGGTACACAAAAGACAGCAAATCTTCTTCGGGAAGAAGGTTTGAATATCATACATCTGCCAAAGACCATCGACAATGATATCTGGGGAACAGACATGACCTTTGGCTTCCAAAGTGCTACAAATATTGCGACGGATGCTATTGACTGCATTCATACTACGGCGGCATCACACAACCGTGTCTTTATCGTAGAGGTAATGGGGCATAAGGTTGGATGGCTGACTCTGCATGCGGGTATTGCAGGCGGAGCGGATATTATTTTACTGCCCGAGATACCATATGATATCAAGAAGGTGATTGAAGCCATTGATAAACGTTCCAGAGATGGAAAAGGATTTACCATTCTGGCAGTGGCAGAAGGTGCAATTTCCAAAGAAGATGCAAAACTGTCCAAGAAAGAATTGAAAGAAAAGTTAAAGAACAAGAGGCATCCATCAGTTTCCTATGAAATTGCAGAGAAGATTCAGGCCGAAACAGGCATGGAGATTCGGATCACAGTTCCGGGACATACACAGAGAGGCGGAAGCCCATGCCCGTATGACAGGGTTCTGTCAACGAGACTGGGAGCAGAAGCAGCACAGTGTATTCTGGATAAAGAATACGGCTACATGGTTGGAATCGTAAATGGCAAAGCAAAGAGGATTCCGTTAGAAGATGTGGCAGGTAAGTTGAAAATGGTTTCGCCGGATGACCAGCTGATCAAGGAGGCAAAACTGATCGGAATTAGTTTCGGAGATTAATAGATTGGAGAGTAAAGCATGAGTTATACTGCTTTATACCGTAAATTCCGTCCGGATACTTTTGCGGATGTAAAAGGCCAGGACCATATAGTGACAACGCTGAAAAACCAGATTATGGCAGATAGAATCGGACATGCCTACCTGTTCTGCGGAACCCGGGGAACAGGTAAGACTACCATTGCCAAGATTCTGGCAAAGGCGGTAAATTGTGAGCATCCAATAGATGGCAATCCCTGTAACGAATGTGACACCTGTAAGGCTATTTCTTCAGGCAGTTCCATGAATGTGATCGAAATCGATGCGGCTTCGAATAACGGCGTGGACAATATTCGTGAGATTCGTGATGAAGTAGCTTACTCCCCTACAGAGGGGAGGTTCAAGGTATACATTATCGATGAGGTTCATATGCTGTCTATAGGTGCGTTTAATGCGCTTCTGAAGACACTGGAGGAGCCGCCTTCTTATGTAATCTTCATCCTGGCGACTACAGAGGCGCATAAGATACCGATTACGATTCTGTCCAGATGCCAGAGGTATGATTTTAAGAGAATTGCCCTGACCACAATCAGCTCCCATTTGAATAAATTAATGGAAGAAGAACAGGTGGAGGTAGAGCCAAAGGCAGCGAATTACATTGCAAAAAAGGCAGACGGTTCCATGCGTGATGCCCTCAGCCTTTTAGATCAGTGTATTGCCTTTTATCTGGGGCAAAAACTGACCTACGACAATGTACTGGAGGTACTTGGGGCGGTGGATACCGATGTATTCAGTGACCTTCTGCGTATGGTGCTTAGCCACGATGTGGCGGGGGCTATGGCGAAGCTTGAACAGCTGGTTATGCAGGGAAGAGAGCTGACACAGTTCGTGGTAGACTTCACCTGGTATATGAGAAACTTGCTTCTTCTGAAAACTTCTGATAATATGGAAGATGTTCTGGATGTATCTACAGAAAATATGAAGAAGCTTCAGGAAGAGGCGGGGATGGTACGGGAAGATACCCTTATGCGCTTCATCCGTATATTTTCTGAATTGTCCAATCAGATCAAGTATGCGTCATCCAAGAGAATATTATTGGAGATCGCTTTGATTAAGCTTTGCAAGCCGGAGATGGAAAATGATGAAATTTCACTGGTTGAACGGATACGCCTTCTGGAAAAGAAACTGGAAAGCGGAATAGCCGTACAGCAGGTTCAGCCTGTACCCGGTTCAAATGGGGCTGCGATTGCTCCAGGCGGTGCTTACAGTGCCGGTGACGCAGAGACGCCGGCAGCAGCAACGGTTCAGAACGGTATGGCATCAAATGCAGGTCAGAATATGAACGCCCGGATGCAGGCACAAGGCAGGAAGCTTGAAAAAGCAGCACCCCAGGATCTCCAGGAAGTAAAGAAGATCTGGAATAGCATCGTTGCCGAGACTGAGGGACGTTTTAAAATTGTCTTATCCATGGCTGAGCCTAAATATAATGCCCAGGGGGAAGACGACAGGCTGTTCGTATGCTTTAAGGATTTTCAGGGTGAACGTTATGCGGCAAGCGAGGAACGCAAAGAAGAGCTGGAGCGGATTATAGCCGGTAAGATTGGAAAAAAAGTAGAAGTGAAGATGATGCTGGAAGCAGACAGTCATCTGAATAAAGGCAACATTGTAAGCATCAGCGTTGATGATGCAATCAAGGAATTTATACACACAGATGTAGTAATTGAAGACTGATAAGAAATAGGAGGATTTATTAAAATGGCAAAACGTGGAGGATTTCCGGGAGGCGGAATGCCCGGCAACATGAATAATCTGATGAAACAGGCTCAGAAAATGCAGAAACAGATGGAAGAAAACCAGAAAGCATTGGAAGAAAAAGAATATACGGCAAGTGCAGGGGGCGGTGCTGTTGAAGTAACTGTTTCCGGTAAAAAAGAAGTTACTAAGGTTTCCTTAAAAGAAGAAGTCGTTGATCCGGATGACATTGAAATGTTAGAAGACCTGATTATGGCAGCTACCAATGAAGCTCTTCGTAAGATGGAAGAAGAGGCAGGTGCTGCAATGGCGAAACTGACAGGCGGTCTCGGTGGAATGGGTGGAGGATTTCCGTTCTAATGGATTATTACAGCAGTCAGATCAGTAAATTAATTGAGGAATTGTCTAAGCTGCCGGGTGTGGGGGCCAAATCGGCCCAGCGCTTGGCTTTTCATATTATTAACAGACCTCTTGACGAGGTGAAGCGTCTTTCCGATGCCATTATTGAGGCAAAAGAAAATGTGCGTTACTGCAAACAGTGCTATACCCTCACAGACAGTGAACTCTGTCCAATCTGCAGAAATCCCAAAAGAGACCAGTACACGATTATGGTAGTGGAGAATACCAGGGATCTGGCGGCATATGAGAAAACCGGTAAATTCGAAGGAGTCTATCACGTTCTTCACGGTGCAATATCACCTATGCTGGGGATAGGGCCTAATGATATTAAACTAAAGGAACTAATGCAGAGGCTGCAGCAGGATATAAAAGAAGTAATAATTGCGACAAATTCCAGTCTGGAAGGTGAGACAACGGCAATGTACATCAGCAAGCTGATCAAACCTACCGGAGTTAAAGTCAGCAGAATTGCCAGTGGCGTGCCGGTGGGCGGAGATCTGGAATACATCGATGAGGTGACTTTATTAAGAGCGCTGGAAGGGCGTGTGGAATTATAAAATAGCTGCCGACTGGCAGCTATTTCTTATATGAGAAACCAATTGTTCTAACATTATCAGTTATGTCAGCCGTTTTTACAAATCCTTTGAATCAGCAGTGCAGGTCCCGCCTCCCATGAAGAACAAAGGAAGCTGCGATGCACAGGAGTGCCACTGCGGTACAGACAAGCACATATACCCAGGAGAGCCCCTGTGTCAGTACTTCCTTTCCGTCAAAATATTTAAATGGAGTCAGATAACCCATCCATTCTATATTTTCACTGAAATCTGAGGCAAAGGACATTAAAAAGGTAACCAGTACGATGCCCATGGTAATATTCCCTGCGGTCTTCATGCGGCTGCAAAGCAAGGACATCAGCAGTCCTAGTCCGAAGAAAACAAGCTGTATAAAGAATAAACCGGTCATCATGGGCAGAAAATCTGAAATGATATTATCATCAAATATGACCTTTACACTGGTAACAGTTACAAGAAACGAAATTGCATTCAACAAGAACAGCTGGCAGATTCCGCTGATCACCTTCTCCAAAAGAATTGCATTTCTGGTACGGCCTTTGACATACAGAAATTCAAAGGTCTTATCCCGTTCTTCTTTTCCGAAGACGGAGACGCCAAGAGAAGCTGCGTGGAAAGCGGCAATCAGAGCAATATAGGTTAATACCACAGCGAAAACCCCAATAGCGGTGGAATAGTCTACCACGCCTACCCCGAAAACCGTCTGAACGCTTTTGGGGAGCTGAGCCAGAAGTTCGGTAACGCCTGCATCATTGTGCCCTACCATAGAAGTGGTCTTTCCGGCGCTTGCCAGGATCAGAAAAATAATTCCGATGCACCAGAAGGAAAAAGCCTTTATATTTGATTTGCATTCACGAATAAATAAATTCATAGTGTTGTCTCCTTCCTAGAGCGTGTTTTAATGAGAGTGCGTTTTAAAACGCGCTCCGGCGTGGCCCAATACTGGAAACACGCGTTAAGCACTGTGTATGTCCTTAGTCTGGTACCGCCAGAAGCCGAGCAGTGTAAATAATATGACTGCCACGGCGAGACAGATCAGCAAAGGATAATCATACTTCTGGTTTAATGTCATGTAAGATGGATTTATGTAGCTCATAGGAGAGATAAAATCCAGTGCTCTTTCATCAAACATATTTGCCAGCATCTGCAATCCGAAGCAAAGTGCACCGACTCCGATTCCCACGAAGACAGGAGCTTTTGCTTTTTTTAGAAAGCAGCCGATGCAGAAGCCCAGCGCGGTGAATAATAATCCGGTCAGTATGACGGCGGAAGAGAGCAGATAGAAAACTTTATGATTATAATCTCCTCCGTAACGGTTTGCAAAAATGAAACTTACTCCAAAGTAGACAGCTCCTGATATGATCATGCAGAGTACCACAGCCAGATATTTATTGGCCAGTATCTGAAGGCGGCTCATTGGTTTGGTAAATAAAAAATCACAGGTTTTCCGTGCACTTTCTTTGCCGATAACCTGAATTCCGCTTACCAACCCCTGAATGGAAGCGCAGAGGATCACATACACCAGTACAAAGCTGTAGAATCCCTGGAAACTTCCCAGACCGTCAGGTCCCAGTCCGAGAGCCTTTAATACTTCAGGGGGATATTGTTCCATCAGCTTGTTAACGGCATCCATATCCCCGGAAAAGGATGGATACAGGCAGATGAAAAATATGCTGGCAAGGCTCAGACACAGTGCCCAGATCAGTGCAGGCTTTAGATTCCACTTAAATTCCTGAATAAATATATTCATAGGATCGACCTCCTTAATTATAGTAATGCATAAAGATTTCTTCCAGATCCGGTTCCTGTACGCTCAGGTCCTGGAGGGAGAGATCGTTTAGCAGGTGCGTCATCCGGTTTACATTACCGCGATAGATAAAAGAGGCATGTGATTTATCTATTTTCAGATTAGATAAACCCTTGATCTGGAATATATCCGGGTTTAACGGTTCTCTGGATTCCAGCTCTACTTTTTTATAACTATCTTCCTTTAACGATGCCATGGTATCCAGTTTAATCAGTTTCCCATCTTTTATAAATCCCACACGATGGCACATTTTCTGTACTTCAGAGAGTATATGGGAGGAAAAGAAAACAGTGGCACCGCCCCGGTTCTCTTCCAGAATCAGATCAAAGAACTTCTTCTGCATCAACGGGTCCAGCCCGCTGGTGGGTTCATCCAGAATAATTAGCTTGGGGCTATGTAACAATCCCTGTACAATACCAACCTTCTTACGGTTACCAAAGGACAGGTCCTCAATCTTACGCCCGGTATCCAGCTCCAGTACATCACAGAGTTTGCGTATCTTCTCCCTGCAGTCTTTTTTATAAAAGGAAGCAGAGTAATGAAGCAGGTCTTTTACTTTCATATTGTCATAATAAAACACTTCACTGGGAAGGTATCCTACTTCTTTAGCAATTTCACTGGCATTTTTAATGCAGTCTGATCCAAAGATAGATGCTGAGCCGCTGGTGGGATAAATCAGTGAGAGCAGGCATCGGATTGTAGTGGATTTCCCGGCACCGTTTGGTCCGATAAACCCGAAAATCTCGCCTTCCTGAATGGATAGGGTAATATCTTCGATACCCCGTTGTTTGCCATAAGTTTTTGTCAGCTTATTGATTTCAATAATGTTCTTCATAAGAACTCCTCCTTATAGGATACCTTTTTTAATAAATCGGACCATATGGTATAGTGCCTCATTAGCTCCGGAATCTGCACAGTCTCCTGGACCCTTTCTTTTTCATACATATATCCTTCCGTCATCCAGATCAACATATGGTAGATCTCTCTTGGGTCAATCTCTTCTTTAAACTTACCCAGATCAATATTCTTTAAATACTTTTCAAAAGAAGAATCAATCTGAGACTGCATTCTGTTCTGTACATCTTCCGATGCAGTTTCATTCTGGGAATAATAGCATTTGATAAAAAATGCCATAATATAAGGTGTCTTCGCCAGAATCATTGCCTTTTTCTCAGCTATATACAAAAGCAATTCAAAAAAGTCAGTGATGTCTTCAAAATGTAAATCCATAATGTAGTTTTTTACAAGAGTAACGCAATATTCCAGCAGATAGAGATAAAAACTCTTCTTATTGTGAAAATAATGGAACAGAAGGCCTTTTGAAATACCGGCTCTTCTTGCAATTTCATCGGTAGAGGCCCGTTTGTATTCGTGGGTGGAAAAGACAGCAAATCCGGCATTGATAATTCGCTGCTGTTTTTCTTCCGGCAGCCGGAAAAACATTTCATTCATATAAGCCCTCCTTAGCGTTCTGCCGGGAACCAGCCATAGTTTTTTCTGGCAGCGCGGCAGCTACTTCATTTGTTTACCGCTGATATCCGGTTGACCAGGCGGGATTGACCGGACTGGTTAATCTTAATTATATGTCATTGACTATTTTTTACAAGGGGTCAATGGCATTAAATTTGCGTTAAAAAGTTACTATAACTGATATGGAAAAGTTACTCTGATGCATGGTATGATTTGGTCATAAAAAGAGACCTGCAGGGCTCCGGAGTAAGGTTTAGGAAATAATCTATTTAAGAAATCAACAAATTTAAGAAATCAATGAATTTAAGAAATCAACGAATTTAAGGAATCGATAAATTTATGATTTCGATTAATCAATGAATTTGATTCATTTATGAATTCAATAATCAGGAGGGTTTACATGAAGAAAAAGTTAGTAAGTATGTTAATGGCAGCGGCAATGGTTTTATCAATGACAGCATGTGGCGGCAGTAACTCCGAAGGTACAAAATCAACGGAAGCCGGGACTGGGGCAAAGAGTGAGGAGACGGTGAGTGAAGAAAAAACAGAAACAGCAAAGAGTAATGAAACTGAAAAAAGTTCCGGGGAAACCGGGGAGACGGTGGAAGAGGGAGATCCAGTCACCCTGTCCCTTATGGTGACAACCAGACCGACTACAGATAATAAGGACTTTTACCTGGACTGGCTGCCGGAACTGATAAAGGAGAAATATCCGAATATTAATGTAGAAGTAGAACAGCTTCCCACAGACCAGTATAAGCAGACGGTGCGCTTGAAATTTGCCAGCGGACAGGGACCGGATATCTTTACCTGGTGGGCAGGGCTACAAGCGAAGGATCTGGTGGATGCAGGCTATGTTAAGGATCTGTCCGGGTTTTCACAACTGGGCAAGTTTAAAAAGGAAATTGCAGATTCCTATGTATTTGATGATAAAAATTATGGGATACCGCTGGGCTCCAGCTTCTTAACCACATGGTATAACAAAGAGGCTTTTGATAAGGCAGGGATTGTCCAGATGCCGGAAAACTGGGATCAGTTCCTGGAGTGCTGTGAAAAACTAAAGGCGGCAGGCTATACGCCAATCACCATGGGAGATAAGCAGTCCTTCGTTGTACAATTTGGCGTATACCAGATCGGCGCATCACAGATCTATGGGGATAATATGGACTTTGACAGCCAGTTATTCACCGGTGAAACAAAATTTACAGACGACTGCTGGGTAAATACAATAGACAAATATAAGACCTTATATGACAAAGGATATATCATTGAAAATTCCCTGGGGCTGTCCCAGGAACAAAGCCGCCAGGCATTCTTAGACGGCAGGGCAGCTATGATATTTGACGGAAGCTTCGGATATGATGCGCTGAATAAAAACGGTGCGGTAGAATTTGAAAAAGGAATGTTCTGTATTCCGTCCAATGACGAAGGAAAAGAATTTGTATATAACCTGACTCCGTCCAATGGTGTATTTGCCAGCGCGAATTCGGCAAATCAGGAGGCAATCGACAAGGTTCTGGAATATTGGTTTACAGAAGGAACCCCGTTGTTTGAAAAATGGGTAGAAACCAGTTCTGATATTTCCTGCTATGAGGGAATTGAGGATTCCAGGCCTCTGGTGAAAGAGTACCTGGAGAAATATAAAGAGGACCCAAGTATCTATAACCTGAATAATGCATGGCCTGAAGGAGTCAGCGATATGATGTGCACAAAATTCCAGGAAGTCATTGCGGGGAATGCAACGGCAGAGGATGTCTGCCAGGCGATGCAGGACAAGTTTGATGAACTGAGTGGGAATTAAGTCCATTTAAAACATAAGCCAGGGCATTTACAAAGAGGATTACATTTTGTAAATGCCCACTTTATAACTTGAGGAAAACTACAGCATTGCACAACACTCTGGAGAGGAGAGGGGTATGTTTGATAAAAAAAAGAGAAACGTATTATTATTGTTTATCGTTCCGGCATTGCTGATGTATGTCACATTCTGGATACTTCCCGTATTGATGTCCTTTTTCTACGGCGTCACAAACTGGAGCGGGATGGGTGATTATAAGTTTATAGGGCTGAATAACTTTAAGTACCTGTTAAAAGACGGGACAATGTTCAATTCTATGAAAAATACAGTAATATATGCCGTATTTGTTGTTACATATGGAAATATCCAGGCACTAACACTGGCACTGATTCTGAATAAGAAGTTAAAGGCAAAAGGGTTCTTTAGAACCGTATTTTATCTGCCGGCGTTGTTTAGTACAATTGTGGTAGCATTTTTATGGAGCTATGTCTATGCTCCCTATTATGGAATGATCTCAGAGGTATTTCATAAACTTGGGCTTTCTGTTGTCCCGAATCTGCTGGGACAGAAAGAAACTTCCCTGTTGGCGTCAGCCTTTGTAGAAACCTGGAAAACTTCCGGTACAATGACGATTATATATCTGGCAGGCTTACAGAATATTTCAGAAGAAGTCATTGAATCGGCAAAAATAGATGGATGTACGGGCTGGCAGGCGATCCGCTTTGTGAAAATCCCCATGCTGTCCAATACAATTACAATTAATGTCATGCTGGGGCTGATTGGCGGCTTTAAATCATTTGATTATGTATTTGCCCTTACCGGAGGCGGACCGGGGAATTCTTCCAGTACATTGATGTACTCCATTTACAAAATGGCATTTGTAGAAAGCCAGTTTGGTAAAGCGGAGGCACTGGCTGCCGTGGCATTTGTATTTATTCTGATTATATCCGTAATCGTTCTTCGGATTATGAAACGAAAGGAGCTGGAAGCATAATGAAAAAGAACACCAGAAGTGAAATCTTATGGACCCTTGGAATTACGGTCTTTTTCGTAATATTTTTATCGCCTCTGATTATCGCTTTATCAGGCTCCCTCCGGGAAGTAAAAGACAGTACGTCTTATCTGAATTTATTCCATGGCATAAGCCTTCAAAGCTATGGGGCAGCCTTTGGGAAGATGAATTATTTCCGGGCACTTGGCAACAGTGTAATGGTAACTGGGATCAGCGTACTTATTCTGGTGGTTTTCTGTGCAATGGCTGGTTATGCCATAGCAAGGTTAGAAGGGGTACTGGGAGGTTTCTTCCAGATCTTTTTCCTGGCAGGTATGATCGTATCTGCGCAGATGTCCATCATTCCCATGTACCGTATTGTAAATGCACTGCATATGGGGAATACCATAGCGGCACCCATTGCGCTGTATGTAACATCAGCACTTCCGTTTTCCATTTTTTTATATACGAATTTTATTAAATCAGGTGTTCCGGGAGTACTTGAGGAAGCGGCGAGAATAGACGGTGCCGGAACGGTGTATACCTTCCTCAGGATTGTAGCACCCCTCACAAAGCCTGCTCTTACTTCCATTGTAATTACCCAGGGAGTGCCCATCTGGAACGATTTTTTCTTTGGCATGTTATTTTTATCGGCGCCGGAGAAAAAAACGCTGCCTTTGACCATGCTGAATTTTATTGGTGATATGGAAAATGCCACCCAGTGGAATATGCTGTTTGCTGCCTGTTTTCTAAGTGCAATTCCCATTTTAATTATTTATATGTTCCTGCAGAGGTATTTTGTAAGCGGACTGACCGTAGGAGCTGTGAAAGGCTGAATTGTGTTTTAGGTGTAAATTGGGTAAAATATTGCTGGAGGTGGTTTGATGAAAATGTTAAAAAGTATTCGTTTTAAATTTTTATTATGTCTTCTTGGAATATCAATTTTACCCATTTTACTATTGTTCGGGGTGATACTGAAAAATAATATGGAGTATTACAACAGCCAGATTTCAGCAGCCAGTGACAGTGAAGTACAAAAAATGGTAACGAGTATTAACAGTACTTTTGTAAATCTGAATGATCTTATGACGTCACTGATCTTCAGCCAGTATGATAACGACAGCTGTATGCTGTCCATCTGCGAACAGGAAGGCGCGGGTAAAGAGCCGACGCCTATGGAGCGGCTTACGAATTATCGGAAGTTTGAGTACGTGAGCAGCAACCTTATTGGGAATAATACTTATGCCAGCGGGGTTTACCTGTTTACGGAGAGCGGTTATACGTATTCATTTGTAAAAAATAAAGAGTTTTATCTGGAGGAGGATTATCAAAATGCATCCTGGTACAAAAGCCTGCTGGATAGCAGAGAGTTTCAGATTATTGAAACTTATCAGGGCAGGAACAGCAAGAACCAGTCCATTCTTCTGGCAAGGCGGTTTACCGATGTAAAAGGAAAACACACCGGTGTGCTGGCAGTGGTCTGTACGGATCAGATGTTTGATGCGTTAGGTGAAAGTACGCTTCCATGGGGAGAAAGCTTCCTGATGGACAGGGAGGGGGAAATTATTCCCGCAAGCGAGGCGGACAGGCGCTCTCCCGGGGCTATCCCGCGAAAGCTTCAGGAGTCAAAGATCCCAAAGGCAGCGGGGGAGCTTTTGGATGACAGTGATAACAGTGATAAAAGTGGCAATGATTTAACAGCGGAAGAGATCCGCCAGATAACCCAGAATAAGAAAGGTATTGTGTTCCGTAAGGATACAAATGACGCTTATATCTATGGCACCCTTGATATCAATGACTGGAAAATCGTATCAGAAGTATCTTTTGACAGCCAAAAGCAGCTCTATGTCCAGAATATGAAATATCTGATACTTTTAATCATGGTTATTATTCTGTTTGTTGTGATTCTGGGGTATTTTCTGGAGCGGATGTTCATAAGGCCTCTGGTGGAACTATCCAGGAGCATGAACGAGACACCCATTACAGACTTTACCTTTCATCACAATTACCAGGAAAGAAAGGATGAGATTGGCGCCCTGTACCGGCACTTTGATAAGATGATTAAGAAAATCAACTGCCTGATTGAAGATACCTATGTGGCTGAGATTAAATTCCTGAAATCCAGGCTGCGGAATCTGATGTCCCAGATCAATGCCCATTTCATCTTTAACACTTTGGAGAATATCAACTGCCTGGCAAAGATTGAAAAGAACAATCAGATTGCTGTAATGTCAAAATCCCTGGGAGATATGCTGCGTTACAGTATTGAATATGAAACAGATGAAGAGACATTGGCTACGGAAATAGCACATATCCGGGAATATCTGAATATTCAGGAGATCCGCTTCGGTAGTCCGATTCTGCTAAAAGTTGAAAGTAAGGAGGAGATACTGGAAAGCCAGGTACTTAAATTTATGCTGCAGCCGGTAATTGAAAATGCAATTGAGCATGGCCTTGCCGGTGAGGAGCCGCCGTGGATTATAGTAGTCCGGGCCTGTCACCAGGATGGGAAGATAATCATTACCGTGCAGGATAATGGGATAGGGATGGAGGAAGAAACGTTAAGAGAGGTCCGAAGGAGAATCTACCATCCGGAAAAACTGGATGAGGATGCGAGATATGCCAGTATCGGTCTTTCCAATATTTATAAAAGGATACAACTGTTATATGGGGGAGAGTATGGACTGGAGATCGATAATATGGCGGGAAGCGGTGTGGAAGTAAAGGTCTGCCTGCCATTTCAAACACACTTGCCGGAAAGTAATTATAAAACACGTTCTGGCTCTGAAGAAGAGGTGAATCAGTAATGGAATACCGTTATATTATTGTGGATGATGAAGTTTTAATCCGGAAAGGATTAATCAGTAAGATAGAAGAAATAACATCATTAAAAGCTCTTTGTGTGGGAGAAGCGGCGAATGGGGTAGAGGGACTGAGGCTCACAGGGGAAACTAATCCGGATATTATCATAACCGATATGAAAATGAAAAAAATGGATGGGGTAGAATTCCTGGAACGTATCAGTGAGGAATACCCAGATAAACCTATTATTGTGATCAGCGGTTATAAAGCTTTTGATTATATGAATAAAGCAATTGAAAAAAGAGTGATTGGATACGTTCTCAAGCCTTTTTCCTCAGAGGAAATCGAAAGGCAGTTAAAAAAGGCAATCGACCAGATAGAAAGGCAGAAGAATTTTTTCATTTTGCAGGAAAAAGCCAAGTCTCTGGATCAGCGTAAAATACAGGATATCTTGCTCAGTGCCATTCTGGAGCCATGGAATGAGGCGCTGGAAGAAGAGCTCCGCCAAAAGGGATGGGGGCTGGATCATTATTATCTGTTAATGTCTGTCTACACAAAGGACAGGAAGATCACTGAATATACGGAACAGATCTGCCGCACCTATTTAAGCGATATTCGGCATGAATTTCTGTTAAATGGATTCGGAAGCAGCAACGGATTTTTGCTGTTAAACTGCCGTGATGAAAAACTGGTTGCCAAAATGGAGGTAAAGGCGGGTCATATAGCGGGCCACATCATGAAAGAGGCAGAGGGTAAGATTTTTATCTGTATCGGGACTGGCAGAAAGGGTTTTGAAGAGCTTCATAAAAGCTATGTGAGAAATGAAAAGCTGGTCTGCAATATCAGGCTGGAGGATCAGAAAAGGCTGATTTATGAAAATGAAGAAGAGCGAAATGAAATATATACCCAGGAGTATATAAAAGATGTATTTTTGAAGATTAAGTACCATCAGGAACAGGCAAGAGAGGTTATGGAAGAATATTTTGAACATATGGATATGAAAAAGCATTCCCTGAGGGCTATTGGAAACGCATGTGAGGGCATTGTTTCAATGGTTAACCAGTATGCCGCATTTGTGGGCGTGGATACAGATGATATTATGAGTGTTTTTTATAAACGCTATCTTTACTGTGATGGTGTAGAGAAGATGAAAAACGAAATATCAGGTTATATTGCACTGATGATTAATTCTATTCAGATGAAAAGCCCTGATCAGAACCAGCTATTTCATTCCATTGAGGCGTATATCCAAAAAAATTATCACCGCAAACTGACCCTTCAGATGATTTCTTCTGAGTTTTATGTTACACCTGCGTATTGCAGCAGCCTGTTAAAGGAGAAGCTGGATAAGAGCTTTAATGAATATCTGGGTGAGATCAGGCTTCAAAAGGCAAAGCAGTTGTTACAGGAAACGGATTTAAGTGCGGATAGGATTTCAGATGAAATCGGCTATTCGAATCCGAAATATTTTTTTAAAGTCTTCAAAAAGTTAACAGGTTTAACCCCTTTAGAATATCGGGTAAAGGAGAAGAAAAAGAATGCTTTATAAATTAAAAACAAAGCCCCTAAGCCGCGAACAGTTTAAAGATCCCGGAAGTGAATACCGTGGAGCACCGTTCTGGGCGTGGAACTGCAGGCTTAAGAGGGAACAGTTATTGAAACAGATTTCTTATTTTAAAGAAATGGGAATGGGAGGGTTCCATATTCACTGCCGTGCAGGGCTGGATACCCAGTATATGGGCAGCGAATTTCTGGAAGATGTAAAAGCCTGCAAAGATGAGGCGAAAAAGCAGGGGCTGCTGTGCTGGCTCTATGATGAAGACCGCTGGCCATCCGGCAGTGCAGGGGGAATGGTCACCTGCCAGGAGGAATACCGTTCCAGATTTCTGGTATTCCAGCCTGAGAACTGGTGGAATCTAACGGATGAGACGCCTATGTCTGCAGCAAAAGCAGTTCGGAGTAATCACCGGACAATACTTGCCAGATATGAGATTGAACTGGATAAAAACGGTTATTTAAAAAGAGTAAGAAGGTTGCAGCTGCCTGAAGAAGAACTTCCTTTACTGGAAGCATCATGCCCTGATGTGGAAGCACAGCAGCTTCAGGAAGGCGGTACCACTGGGCAGAAAAGAGTAAATATATGGACAGCAAGTCTGGAAATATCAGGTGATACACCTTGGTTTAACAATCAGGCATATGTAAATTCGCTGGATAAAGACGCAATTAACCGCTTTATAGAATTGACGCATGAGGCCTATTACCGGGAGCTGGGGCAGGATTTTGGAGGGTGTATTCCCGCTATTTTTACTGATGAACCACAGACCAGCCACAAGGAAGTACTGGATACACCCTTTACATATAGGCCGGTCATCCTGCCATTTACTGATGATTTCGAGGATACTTTTTACAGAAACTTTGGCATGTCCATTCTGGATCATCTGCCGGAACTGATCTGGGAAACAGGAGAGGGAAAGGTATCCAGGATAAGGTATCTATACCATTTGCATGTGTGCCAGCGGTTCTCCGAAGCGTTTGGAGATCATGTCGGTGCATGGTGCCGCGAGCATGGAATTGCTTTGACCGGGCATATGATGAACGAATGGACACTTCATTCTCAGACGATGGCTGCCGGGGAAGTGATGCGCCCAATGAAAGAATTCGGGCTTCCGGGAATTGATATGCTGTGTGACAGGCGGGAGCTTTCCACAGCGAAGCAGGCACAGAGCGTGGCACACCAGTATGGACGGGAAGGGGTAATGAGTGAAATCTACGGTGTGACCGGGTGGGATTTTGATTTCCGCAGCCACAAGCTGGCGGGAGACTGGCAGGCAGCGCTTGGCGTAACGGTCCGGGTGCCTCATCTGACCTGGGTATCCATGGAAGGTGAGGGAAAACGGGATTATCCCGCCAGCATAGGATACCAGTCTCCATGGTATCAGGAGTATTCCTATATCGAAAACCATTTTGCAAGGCTTGCAACGGTTCTGACAAGAGGTGTACCGGTAGTGCGCATCGGCGTGATACATCCTGTGGAGTCCTACTGGATGTACTGGGGCAATCAAAAGCAGACTGCCTCCATACGGCAGGAATTAGAATATAATTTTTCCAAAGTAATCGACTGGATGCTTTATGGGCTGCTGGATTTTGATTTTATATCAGAAGCGCTTTTAAATGAGTCTTCAGATTCCTTTCATTCCTCCGAAAGCCTGCATGAGAAATCAGCACCAAAGTTTTGCATGGGAGAGATGAATTACGAAGTGGTAATTATACCCGGATGCTGCACACTGCGCTCCACAACTGTGGATAAGTTAGATAAATTTACCGCCCAAGGTGGAAAAGTCATATTCATGGGGAATATTCCCCGGTATGTAGATGCTGTGGAAAGTGATGCGGTAGTCCGGCTCGCACAGCAAAGTGAAAAAATCCAGTTTTCATCTGCCCAGCTGTTAGAGGCATTAAAGCCCTGGAGGGATGTTGATATCTGCGTGGAAAATACACAAGGGAAAGACCCCACCCGTATGGAGCACGTGGAAACCGGAATACGTGCTGCGAATATGTTCTATCAGTTAAGAGAAGAAACCGGACGGAAATGGCTGTTTGTCTGCCATGTAAACAAGCCCCGAAATGAACATATTACCCATATGGAAAAGTGGGAAATATGGGTGGAGGGAATCTATAGCCCCGTGGTATATGATACCTTAAATGGTGAGACACGGGATATTCATGCCGAATATGAGGGGCAGAAAACGAAAATAATCTATTACGGATCACAGCATGACAGCCTGCTGCTGGAGTTGAAAAAAGAAAAACAGCCAGATATGGAAGCGGGTTTGACCCCGGATATAGAGGGACATTTGCGAATGACAGATTCTGTAGAAAAAAAATATCTGCCACAGCCACAATCCTATCGGTTGACAGAGCCGAATGTATGCCTGCTGGATATGGCGGAATATGCGTTTGATAATGGGGAATTTATGCAGGAAGAAGAAATCCTGCGTATTGATAATCTTTTCCGGAAAAAGCTGGGCTTACCGCTTCGCATGGAAGCCCTGGCTCAGCCCTGGACGCAGAAAGGGGAAGAGAAGTCGGGACATACTTTAAAGCTGGGATTTACCATTCATTCTGAAACAGAAGTGGAATCGGCTGAACTTGCCATGGAACATCCGGAAGATGTGGAGATGGAGTGGAATGGTGAACGTATAAATAATGTGGATTCCGGCTGGTATGTAGACGAATGTATCCGAAAGAGAAGATTAGGGCGGATTAAAAAAGGGGAAAACCGGTTGGTGCTGCATATTCCGTTTCAGGCGAAGACAAACGTGGAATGGTGCTATTTGCTTGGTAACTTCGGAGTACAGGTGTCAGGCAGGAATAAGAAGCTGATAAAAATACCGGAGAGAATCTGCTATGGCAGTTTTGTTAATCAGGGGTTTCCGTTTTATGCAGGGAATATGGAGTATGAGGTACCTGTGTATTGTAAGGCGGGCAGACTCTTCCTGGAGACATCCCATTACCGTGGTGCACTTATTACGGCTGAGCTGGATAAAAAGAAGAGCGGAATCATAGCGCTGGCTCCATATATCCTGGATCTGGGAGAGGTGGAGGAGGGCTGGCACAGCCTGACCATTCGGCTGTATGGAAATCGTATCAATGCATTTGGAGCAGTCCATAACGCTGATGCCCAGGAAGAATGGTATGGACCGAATCTTTGGAGGACTGCAGGGAATAAATGGAGTTATGAATATCAGCTAAAGGAAATGGGGATTTTAACCACCCCGAAGTATTGGATTGCAAAAAAGGAGAAGATTGATGAAGAAGAAATTTAAGGATGGCGTATATCCGGTAATGCTTACGCCATTTACAGAAGACAATCAGGTTGATTACGAAGCATTGGGAAAACTGGTGGACTGGTATATAGATGCCGGGGCAGCAGGGCTGTTCGCGGTATGCCAGTCCAGTGAGATGTTCTATTTATCCCGGGAGGAGCGGGTATCCATTGCTGAATTTGTGGCTGGTAAGGCAGGCAAAAGAGCAGCGGTAATAGCCTCCGGACATATCTCCGACTCCCTGGATGAACAGGCAGAGGAATTAAATGCTATTGCAGATACAGGTGTGGACGCAGTAATTTTATTAACAAACCGGTTGGCAGAGGAAACACAAAGCGATGATATCTGGCTTCAAAATCTGAAGTATCTGCTGGAGCGGCTGCAAAGAGACATACCTCTTGGATTTTATGAATGCCCATATCCCTATAAACGCATCTTATCCCCGGAAATGTTAAAGTGGTGTGCAGACACCGGACGTTTCTACTTCTTAAAAGATACCAGTTGTGACATGGAAAATATAAGGGAAAAGTTAAAGGTCATCCAGGGAACAGAACTAAAGCTGTTTAATGCCAACTCCGCAACGCTGTTGGAATCTCTGGAACTGGGGGCAAGCGGGTACAGCGGAGTAATGGCTAACTTTCATCCGGAAATTTACACCTGGCTTACAGGGCATTTCCGTGAACAGCCTGAGACGGCAAGGCTATTTAATGATTTTCTCACGGTTGCATCTTTTATTGAATGCAAGTCTTATCCGGTCAATGCAAAATATTTTCAGATGGAGATAGGGAATTTTAACTCCCTGCAAACGAGAACAAAAAGCCCGGATCTTCTGGATGATACAGGGAGAAAGGAAGTGGAACAGCTGGATCATTTCACAAAATGGTTTGAGGATGCATCATGGAATCACAGCTGACAAGAAGAAAGCAGACATGTTCTGGGAAAGGCGTAGACAATGAAAAAGGTACTGGTAACTGCCACAAATTATTCCAGGTACTGTGCTCCGGGGAAAAAATTACTGCGGGATTACGGATGTGAAATTATTGAGAATACATACCAAAGGCCTTTGCAGTTTGAGGAATTAAAAGAACTGGCTGGTGATGTAGACGGTGTAATCGCAGGCGTAGAAATCTGGAATGAAAAATTATATCAGCTGTCACCAAACTTAAAAGGAATTGCAAGGTTTGGAGCTGGTGTGGACAATATAGATCTAAAAGGCGCTAAAGACTTTGGGATTGTTGTTACAAATTGTCCCGGAGTAAATGCCTCCGCAGTAGCAGAACAGGCGGTGAGCCTGATGTTATGCCTGACCAGGCAGATTCCCCTCCTGAATAACAGCATCAGAGAGGGAAAGTGGGAAAGGATCATGTCTCATGAGCTGCGAAATTGCACGGTTGGACTCCTTGGATTTGGAGCAATCGCCAAAAATGTGGCGAAGAGGCTGCAGGGATTTGGACCCAGGCTTATTGCCTGTGATAAGTTCCCGGATTACAGACAGGCAAAAGAATACGGTGTGGAATTAACAGGCATGGATGAAGTGCTGAAATATAGTGATATTATTTCCCTGCATCTGCCTGCAAATAAAGAAACCAACCATATAATCAACGAAACATCTATTTCTAAAATGAAAGACGGAGTACTGCTGGTAAATACGGCAAGAGGAAGTCTAGTAGATGAGGCAGTACTGGAGGAGGCATTGAGGTCAGGAAAAGTTGCCGGGATGGGGACCGATGTATTTGAACAGGAACCGGCAGATCCTGAAAATCCGCTTTTTTCCTTCCCGCAGTACATAGCAACACCCCATACGTCAGCAGAAACCTATGAGAACTGTGAGGAGACTTCCGTGGTGACAGCACGGGCACTGATTGATATCTTTGAGGGCAGAGTACCGGATCATAAATTGGAAGTGTAAATGAAGAAAATAGAAGATGAGGGCAGCCGGCATTAGGAGATACTTATTGCCGGCTGATTTTGTGTTGTAAAGAGATAAATATGGATAAAATAACCATTGGATTATAGAATGCCATTGAAATACAATAAATGATGTGCAGAAAATTACAGTATTGTGTGTTAGTTTATCCATATAATTTACAGGCACAAGCTGATATGATAGAGAAGAAAAAGTGAAGAGAGGCTTGTATGTATAAAATAATTATTGCAGAAGATGAACCGTTAGCACTTCGCACTTTGAAAAATATGATTGATCGTCATTATCCGGATATGCAGGTGGTGGGAGAGGCGCGGTCCGGTGAAGAAGCACTGGCGCTAATTGAAGAAAAGTCACCTGACATGGTATTTTCAGATATTCGAATGCCTGTTATGGATGGTATTGAACTTTTGCGTCAGGTCAGGGTGCGCAATTTGGATATTGAACTCGTAATTATCAGCGGATATCAGGATTTTCAGTTTGCGCAGAGTGCAATTCGCTATGGTGTTATGGAGTATTTATTAAAACCAATCAGTTTGAACAAGATAAATACCCTAATGAGCAAACTAAGAGATACTTTAAATGAAAAGTATTTAAAGAAACAGTACGAATGTTTTCGAAATTTAATAGTAAAAAATGACTATGCTGTTTTGGATATAAACAGATATTTGAATAATGACAGGTATTATATAGGGGTGATTCGCAGAAAGGGTATTCCGTTTCGGTATGGCATGCAGATAAATGAAATGGAAATAAATTTAGATATGGATACGGGAGGACATTATTGGGTATTGGCATGCAGAGATGAATCCGAGGTTATATTGATTACAGACAGAGATAACGTAACAAAAATGAAAGAATTTACCCAGGCCTGGTGCAAGGGAGAATATTATACAGCTGTTTACTCAGCGAAAAAGATCTTGATTCAGGACTTTGCGGATACGGTCCATAGACTGATAAAAGAAATTAATTCCAGAATTATAGTATCTAAGACAGTACTTGTTGAGATCAGTAGTTTAAAGCCTCAGGAAGATTTTACAGCAGCCCTCACAGATGCGGTTATTGATCAGGTGACTCATTATATTAAGGAGTATAAGATTGAGGAGCTGAAAAAAGTAATAATTAAGCTGTTTAGTGAGTGGGAAAGAAATGAATGCCCGCTTATTCATGTTGAGAAAAGCCTGAGGACAATTCTCTATTTTGCATCCAAGTATATCCATACAGACACGCTGGAAGACAGTATGCTGCTGGAAGAGGCAGTTTGTTATGCCAATAATATGGGAGAATTAATGGAAGGCTTCTGGTTCATTCTTCAAAGAAGTATTTCCCAGGGGAAGCCGGAAACTGATAAAACGGGTAAAGAGATCTTCCTGGATTCCATAGAAGACTATATGCATAATCATATAAACGAAGTTTTGAGCATGGAGATGGTTTGTGATTACTTTGGAATTTCACAGACATATTTTAGCAGGTTGTTTCGAACCTATAAGAAAACTTCTTTTAAAGAATATTTTATGAAGATGAAAATAGAAAAGGCAAAGGAAGTTATGCGTGCACAGCCCCATTTACGCCTATGGGAAATAGCAAAAATGGTTGGCTATGAAGATGCAGCTTACTTTAGCCGTGTGTTTAAAAATATTACAGGGGAAATTCCATCTGACTTTCAGAAAAAATAATAAAATTGGTTGGGGAGGATAAAAGAGATGTTAACAGGTGCAAAGTGGATTTGGGAAGAGGATAATCAAACCGATAATGACTGGGTATATTTTAAAAAGACTTTTCAGGTAGAAAAAGAAGGTAATTATGATTTATGTATATCTGCGGATACCAGATATTTCTTATATATAAATCAGAACTTATGTGTACTGGATGGAGGCCTGTTCCGGGACGCCTATGGTGAAAACACTGGATATATGGACAGAGTTGTCATTTCGGATTATGTTAAAGCCGGGCAGAATGTTATGGAAATTCTTGTATGGCATTATGGTAACGGAGGTAGAAATAATGTACCGCTTAAATCTGCAGGGGTGATATTCGCCTGCAAAGAACTGGATCTGTACAGTGACTCAACAACAAGGTGTATGCGCCATCCGTGTTACTTTGAGACAGCCAAACCGGAACCGTCTTATTTATATGGAGGATTCAATATTGGCTATAACGCAAACTTTCAAATAAATGATGATTTGCTTAAAGGTTCTGTGGAATATTGCGGGGAAGATTTTGGCAGGCTTTATGAGCGCCCGGTTCCCCTGTTTTCTTTTTCACCTGTCATTTCCGGAGAATATACGAAGTCGGAAGGTAAATATGTAGTAAAACTTCCTACAGCTCTTCATGTCATGGGATATATGGAAGTGGAAGCAAAAGGAAATGAAACGATAGAGATCAGAAATGACCGTTATACAATAAATGGAGGGCCCGGAGATGAGATGAATCAATATGCGGGACACAGGACGGAATACATATGTAAAAAAGGGTATAACCAATATTTGAATTATGATTATATGGCTTGTGAGGAACTCCATTTTTATATTCCGGATAGTGTTTCTGTGATAAGGCTTGGATACCGCATCTGTGAGTATGATACAAAATTTATGAAAGTAATGCACACCGATAATGAGGAAGTCAATATCCTGATGAAAAAATGTGCCAGAACATTAAAATTTTGTATGAGGGATAATTTTATGGACTGTCCTGACCGTGAGCGGGGACAATGGATTGGGGATGTCTCAGTTCAGGCACCTCAGATCTTCTATACATTGGATCAGAATGCGGTTTTGCTGCTGAAGAAGGCAATACATAACTTTATATCATTAAGAAAAGGGGATTTTCTGGTCGGTAATGTACCGGGGATCCATTTTAGCGAGCTCCCTTCACAAAGTTTGAATGCAATCAGTGAATTAGGAATGATATCCGTCTATTATGAGTTTACCGGCGATAAAGAGATTCTGGAAATGGCTTTTGAACCTATGGTTCGATACCTCAGATTGTGGGAAATGAATGAAGAAGGGCTCGTTAAGAGCAGACCTGGTGATTGGTATTGGTTTGACCATTTATATAATCAGGACAAGATTGTGCTGGAAAACACATGGTATTATATGGCGCTTTCCTTTGCAAAACGCGCAGGGGAATGCCTGTCAAGGATAGAGTACCATGATTTTCTTACAAGTCGAATGGATTCTATTGAACAGAAGTTTGAAGCGCATTTTTGGAAAGGTAATTATTACGGGGCGGGGGATATTGTAGATGAAAGAGCAAATGCACTGGCAGTATTGAGCGGATTGGCTAAGCAGGAGCACTATGAGGATATTAAGAAAATTCTGATCACAACTTATAATTGCACTCCGTATATGGAGGTATATGTCAGTGAAGCGCTTTTTAGGATGGGATACACCAGGAGTGCATTTAGGAGAATCATGAACAGATATATGCCACTAATCCGAAATGAAAATGCGACTTTATGGGAAGATTTTGCTATTCTGGGTACCAGAAACCATGCATGGAGCGGAGGTCCTATGACCCTTTTCTATCGTTATCTGGCAGGTGTTAAAATCGATTGTGGCGAAAAGGTTGTTTATTTGTGCCCGGATTTTACCATACTCAGGGAACAGGAATACTCCATGCAGGTAGCCGGTGGAATATTACAGGTTGCAATGAAATGTGAGGGGAAATCTCTATATATCGATATTGATAATAAAACGCCTTATCAGGTGAGGTTAGAAAAAGTAAACTTACCTGAAGGGATGGAAGAAAGAGACATTCAGTATCAATTGCCATTGGTATTTTAGATGAGTGCTGAAAAATCCAGTTTGCTGTGTGAGTTTGTCTATGCAATTGATTTTGCAGCTATGCTAGTATACATTCATAAAGAATAGTTAGGAGGAAAAAGATAATGAAGAAGAGATGTAAAGGGTTAGCATTAATGGTAAGTACAGCGATGCTTATGATGTCGCTTGCGGGGTGCAGCGGTGGTGCTGGCGGAGAAACAAATGCAGCGAAAGGTGCGGATGCCGGTACATCAGCTGTAGAATCATCTGAGCAGGCAGACACGCAGGGGTCAAAAGATGAGGATAGTATGGAACAGCAGACGGTTACTTTACTGATGGATCGTGAGACTCCTCACGAGGGGTTAAATGCAGTCATTGCAGCTATTGAAGAAAAGTATAACATTGTGACTGAAGTGGAGGACATACCAAGTGGAACAGAGGGACAAAATATAAGGCAGACCAGATTTGCCACAGGAGATATGTCAGACATCACTTTTTTTAATTCCGGTTCCTTATTGACCACGATGGATCCTGCTAAAAACTTTCTGGATCTTACAAATGAATCCTATATCAGCAACATCGATGAAAGTTATCTAAAGACTGTGACAGTAGATGGTAAGATCTATGGTGTACCGGCAAACTCCACACAAGCCGGAGCATGGATGTATAATAAAAAAGTTTATGAAGAACTGGGATTGACAGTGCCAAAAACCTGGGATGAGTTATTGGCAAACTGCGAAAAGATTAAAGAAGCAGGCAAGACCCCTGTAATAGGAGCATATGCAAGTCCTGGCTGGGCACAGCTGATTCTGCTCTCTGACTTTTATAATGTTCAGGCGCAAATGCCAGACTTTGCAGCGGAGTATTCTGCCAATAAAGCAAATTTTGCAGATACTCCTATTGCGCTGAGAGGTTTTGAAAAACTATATGAGATTGGAGAAAGGGGATATTTCAATGAAGACTTCCTGGCAGCAACGCCGGAAGATGCTTATAAAATGCTGGCAGAAGGAAGTGGCGTCATGTTCCCTATGCTGTCTGGAGCGCTGGCTTCTATCGCAGCCTCTTATCCGGATCAGATAAATGATATTGGTATGTTTGCGCAGCCCGGTGATGCAGCTGAACCAAATGGTCTCACTGTATGGCAGCCAAATGCTTACTATATTAACAAAAATGCGGAAAATCTGGAAGCGGCTAAAAAATGGATTGAATTTTTTGTATCAAAAGAAGGAGTAGAAATATTTGCCAAGGCAGAAAAACCATTAGGGCCTTATGTAGTAAAAGGTGTGGAATTGCCGGATGACGTTTATCCCGCAGTCAAAGATCTGCTTCCTTATTTTGAATCCGGGAAAATAGCTTCTGCACTTGAATTTGAATCACCTGTTAAAGGCCCAAATCTGCCTCAGATATGTGTAGAGTGTGCGAGCAATATGACAGATGCAAAGAAATGTGCAGAAACGTATGATCAGGACGTAATCAAACAGGCAAAACAATTAGGACTTGAAGGCTGGTAAAAATTATTTAAGCAGGTCTGCAGATGTCTTGCAGATCTGCTTTTATAAATGATGATGGAGGTTATGATGAATAAAAAATTTTACTCTTACTTATTTTTGGCACCGGCTGGGATTATTTTTGTAATCATCTTTCTGATACCAATGCTGTCTTCCTTTTTTTTCTGTTTCACCAGGTGGACATTGACAGAGTGGCAGTTTATAGGGTTTGAGAACTTTAAAACATTTTTAATGGAGCCGTCTTTATCAATTGGGTTTAAGAACACTTTTATTTATGCTTTTGTAACATCAGGATCAAAGGTTGTTCTGGGACTCTTGCTGGCTAATTTTTTATGCTCCAGGTTAAAGACCAAGAATTTCGTGCGAACGATTGTGTATTTTCCAAATCTTATCAGTGGGCTGGCAGTGGGAATTACGTTTTTAAGTTTAATGCATCCTACACGGGGGCTCATTAATCAGGCTTTAAATTTTCTGCATCTTCCGTCTGTGGACTGGCTGGGAAATCCAGGCCTGGCACTTTTATCCGTAGCTTTTGTGGATGTCTGGAAAGGTGTTGGCGTGGCGACTGTAATCTATATATCGGGAATTATGGCAATTCCTCAGGAATACAATGAAGCGCTTATGGCAGATGGCGGAAATGGATGGGATAAGTTCTGGAACATTACGGTTCCCCTGTCCTGTTCTTCCAGAAATACCGTAATTCTGTTATCTTTAATTGGAGGGCTGAAAAGTTTTGAACTGGTCTGGGCGATGACAAAGGGGGGACCCGGGTTTGCCAGTGATCAGCTGGCATCTATCATTTACAAACAGTATTCCGCAGGATTTTATGGTATATCCACTGCGGGTAATGTCATCCTTTTCCTGTTAATTTCAATAGTAATTGTTCCGTTATATATAAGCCTGACTAAAAAGGAGGTGGAACTATAATGAAACGGATCCGAAGGGTATTAATAGAAGTCATGGCAGTACTGTTATCCCTTGCCATTTTTGGAATTCCATTTCTCTTTGTACTGCTTACATCCTTTAAGGATAAGATGGAAGCAGGAGAAATGAACATGAGCATTCCTCAGACATTACATATCGTTGAAAATTATCTAACGGTACTGCAGACAAAGCATGGGATGATTATACGGGGATTTTACAATAGTGCGCTGATTACTTTTTTCTCTCTGACAATTATGATAATTGTATGTTCTATGGCTGCTTTTGTACTGCAGAGGCGTAAGGGCAAACCGGTAACAATCATTAATCTGCTATTTATGCTGGGACTTATGATGCCTCCGGCTATTGTCCCTACCATATGGGTTCTCAGCGGACTTGGTTTGTTTAAAACACTGATTGGTATTATATTAGTAGAGGTGGCATTGTTTACACCATTTTCCATAATGGTATATAAAGGTTACATAGCCACTATTCCAAAGGAATTGGATGAAGCGGCACTAATGGACGGATGCGGTCGAATGAGGTTTTTTGTAAATATTATCTTTCCTCTATTGAAACCGGTAACATCCACCGTTATTATTCTGGTATCCGTTAATATCTTTAATGATTTTGTAAATCCTTTATACTTTTTTCCCGGTGCTAAAAATGTCACAGTGCAGACATCTATTTATAATTTTATGGGGCAGTATGCAAGTTCCTGGAATTTAGTTTTTGCAGATGTTGTTTTAATTACAATACCGCCGCTGATTTTATTTCTTATATTTAATAATAAGATAATTGGAGGAATGACGTCTGGAGCTGTTAAGGGCTAGTTAAAGTCAAGAGGGGAAATAATATGAGCTTTCGTAACAAAATTTTTGCAGCATTCTCAATCGTTACCATTGTATTAATCATGGCAATCAGTGTTCTTTTCTATTATTACAGTTCAGAGACACTGGAAAAAAACAGTAAAGAAAATTTGAAGGTCATGACAGATAAACTGGCGAATCAACTGAGTCAATTGTTAAAACCCATGGAATTTATTTCATGGGATTTTATTGCGAGCAGGGAGTTTATGGAGGAAATGGCCACCATAACCTATATTAAACCAGATACGATAGAAGATGCCTATGATATAAATAAAGCCCGGGTTAATATTAATCAGATTATACACAGGGATTCCCTGTCTCAAAATTTTTATGGGGTAAATGTATTCAATAAAATAGGTGACTTTTTTACCAGTAATAATAATAATTATGTAAAACCACAAAATAGTAAGAGCATTGTAAATCAGCTGCCCTGGAAGGAGCGGGCACAAAGGGCCCAGGGGAAAAGTATTTTGATCTCGCCGTATGATGATCCCTGGGAAAATTCACACCAAAAAGTCTTTGGATTGGCAAGAGTCCTAAGAGGCCACAATATTGATATGGGATATATCGAAGTACAGGTAAAGAACGAGGAGTTTGAAAATATATTTATTTTGCCTCAGCAGGAGGACTATCGTATTGTAGTTTTAAATGAAGATCAGGTATTATATCAAAAAAATGTAGGAGATAAAAAACTGCTGGATTATTATCAGGAGGTTGCTAAAAGGGAAAGTGATCAGGTGTCGGATTATAAAAATCCTCATTTAAACAATAAAGAGATATTTGGAAAAAAAATCATTGCCGATTGGAATGTTACAATTTTATTGGTACAGGATTATAGTAAATTAATGGGTCCGGTATACGATATGCGAAGGATTGTCATTGCTATCGGACTGATCAGTGCTTTTATTGCCTTCATAGGTATGAGTGTATTTTCGAAATATCTGACCAGGCCTATACGGGAATTGCAGCAGTGTATGGAGGCTATAGAGATTCGCAATCTGCCTGAACAGATAGTATTAAAAAATAAAGGGGATGAGATTGAGGCGCTGAATCAGTCTTTTCAGGATTTAAGAACCAGGCTGAACGATTCTATTGAACGTGAGATACAAAATCATTCTCTTGTGCTGCAGGCAAACCTGGATATGCTTCAGGCGCAGATTAATCCACATTTTTTATTTAATGTACTTAATATGATCTCTAATAAAGGAATGGAACAGGAAAATTACGAGATAGGAGAAATTTGTGAAGCAATTGCAAGCCTTCTTCGATACTCCACATCTACTGCGCAAAAGACAGTTGCATTAAGTGATGAAATTGATTACACAAATAATTATTTAATGTTAATGGAAAAAAGATTTGAGGACAGACTGAAATGCATTGTTAAGGTAGATGAAGAAATGCTGAAAATGGAAATGCCCAAAATGATCCTTCAGCCGCTGGTAGAAAATGCTTTAAACCATGGCTATAGAAATACGACAAGAACAATGAATGTATCTATTTATGGCATTCTAAAAGAAAATGAATGGGTAATTACCGTAAAGGACAGTGGTGCGGGATTTGACGAAAGTGTTTTAACAGAAATCAGGAGCCAGATGAGTCTTGTTCGGAACAAAATTTTTGTAGAAAAGGATTCATTAGAATTGGAAATAGGCGGCATGGGTATTGTTAACACCTATCTAAGGCTGATGCTCTGTTATGGAGAAAGCGCAGATTTGCAGATTAGTAATATGGAGCAGGGAGCAGAAGTGGTGTTATCGGCGCCGTGGGAGAGATTATAAATACAGATAATTTATCCCATGTAAGTACATTTAGATAGAGTCCGTTTATCGTAATGTTAATAAATATAATTTGACTTTTATGCTTATTTCCAACATAAGGATTGGCGCTGTGAAACTGATCAGAAACATTACAGATCGTTAAAACAGTCCCAATCCTTTTATGCATTTTAGGTAATTTCTTCCCACCAGTTAGAGTTGTACAAACCCCACCGAACGTTTATAATAAAATCAAATTCACCAAAAAATCCATCAGGGGGGCATGCAGTTGAAATTCAATGATCTGTCTATCAAGAAAAAGTTTTTTCTCATTCTACTCGTATTTATCATACTGCCTTTTTGCTGCATCAGTTTCTGGCTGTACAATATGATTACCAGCAGCTGGCTGCAAAAAGAGTATGAAAGCCAGTATAATCAGTTGTCGGTGGTGTCAAAGGCTGCCGAAATCCAGCTTAAGGAATACGAGAGAATTATAGGAACGATTTACAATGACGAAGATATCTTAAAGAATTTGAATAAGGCTCAGAAGATCCCAATTGACTATGTAGAGGTCACGGAATTTTTACGCAATCTGATTAAGAGTGCAGACCATATTGATGGAGCTTACTTTTTTGCGGCAAACGGGGAGACCTATTATCAGGATAGCTATTCCGGCGCTTCCTATCTGGATATTTACAAATCCCACCCGGAGTGGAAAGAGAAAATCGGGGAACTTGACGGGAGGCTTGGCTGGATATCTACGTTTCATGTGAAGCCCAAGGGAAGCAATAAGGAGGAAATGAGTTACATATCCTGTGCGATGCTGGTGAAAGATATCAGCCATAACTGGGCAGAACGGGGAGAATTTATACTGAATATCAACATTGATTTGTTTGATGACTTGTTTGAAAAACTGGAAGTGAAGGATAAATCAACATTGCTGATTGCAGATAATACGGGGAATATCATCTGGAGCAATGACATGTCTTTGGCGGAATCCCTGGATCAAACCACGCTGTCTGATATCCTGAAGTCAGATGAAAGCTATACGGAACAAAATTACAGGGATGATCACTACATAGTTGTAAAACAGGCATCCGGCTATAATGACTGGAATTATATTTCCATGGTTAAGAAAGATGAGGTGCTAAGGACAAGGGAATGGGTTGTCTCTGTTGTGACGGCACAGATTCTGCTGGTGTTGCTGTTCTGTGTCTTTGGAGCAGTGGCAATCCAGGTGTACATTATCAAACCTATCCAGAAAATGGTGGTCGTTATGAATACGCCTGATCCGGATTTCATGAAGAATAAACTGTATATTGACCAGAAGGATGAGGTGGGGAGCCTGTATCGGAGCTTTAACGATATGAACAGCCGTATCTTAAACCTGATCGATAAAAATAATGAGGCTAATAAAAAAGAAAAGGAATATCATATCCAGGCGCTGAATGCCCAGATAAACCCCCATTTTATGTACAATACGCTGGACACCATCAATTGGATGGCTAAGGATTTAAAGGCGAAGGATATCAGTAAAATGATTACTTCCCTTTCCAGGATTTTACGATATTCGATCAGTAAAAAAGAGGATATTGTAACGCTTCAAGAGGAAATAAACTGCATTAAAAATTATCTGAATATCTATGAAGAACGCTATGAAAAGGCATTTACTTCTGAATTTCAGATCGATGACGACATTCTGGAATATAAGACTTTTAAAATGCTGTTACAGCCCCTGGTGGAAAATTGCCTGACTCATGGGTTTTCCCGGGAGATGAAAGGCGGCCATATTCGGATTGCCGGAAAAAAAGAAGGAGAAGATGCAGTGCTTCGCATTATTGATAACGGAGAAGGAATGACCAGGGAAAGAATTTTTTACGTCTTATCTCAGGATAGCGACAGAATAGGACTTAGCAATATCAATCAAAGACTGAAGCTGCTGTATGGAGAAAAATATGGTTTAGTAATTGAGAGTACACCGGGAGAAGGTACCGAGATTATCATTCATTTTCCGCCCGGTGTGCGAATGAAAACTACTTTCTGACAGATGCCGGAAAGCAAACATAAAAGTCATTCTACTACGAAAGATTTATCATAAAGGGGGAACAGCAATGTTAAAAATACTGGTTGTTGATGATGAACCAAGAGTAAGGAGAGGAATCTCCAGTCTGATAGAGGAGTACGAGGATAAATATGAACTGGCGGGCTGCTGTGAATCGGCAGCAGAGGCCATCGAATTTTTCACAAGGGAAGTGCCGGATGTTGTAGTCACCGATATTAAGATGCCCCATATGGACGGTCTGGAATTGATCAATTATCTGAAACACCGTTATCAGAATCTGGAATTTGTCATATTAAGCGGTTATGGGGATTTCGAATATGCTAAGAAGGCGCTGCAGTATCAGGTCTATGATTTTTTACTGAAGCCTGTGGAGGAAGAAGAATTCTATCAGGTATTGGATGCGATTGCAAAAAAGAGAACAGAGAAGCGCAAAGAAAATGAGGAAAGTGCCGAAGATAATCATTTCTTTAATCTGCTGAAAGCAAGTGCCAGGGAGGAAGAACAGCATTATTTAAAAGTTTTGGGGTTTATCGGAAAAGAAGAACGGTACAGGGTTATGATTATTGAGACGCAGTATATCAATGCCGCTGCCCTGAAGTCAGCCGGAGGAATGAAGCGTTTGCTGAAGCAGGAGTTATACTCTGATCTTAAGATTTATAATTGCTTCGACAGGCAGTCTGTTCTGATCTGGAACAGAAAATGGGATGGGGAAGAATTTGCAGGGAAAGCGGAGGCGCTTCTGAACAACTACAACTGTAAAGTGCTGACCGGGGTCAGCGGGGAAACAAATGACTACCTGTTACTGAAAGAACAGTATATGCAGGCACTGATTGCATTAAAGAACTGTATCTATGAACGGTTTCAGACAATATTTGTCTATGACAAAGACCGGATGGACCAGGAGATTAAGTTTCCAAAAGAGATAATGGAAAGAATGATAAATGCCATGAAAAGCCTGAATGATGAGGGGCTTTGCACGCATATTAAGGCATTAATGGAAGTATATAAAGAGAGTAACTGCAGTATTCTGCGGCTTAAAAACCATATGATGTTCCTGGGAACCAATTTAGAGAGATTATGTGAATCATATGGCATCGATTCAGGTTACAGTAAGAATATCCTGTCATTCATATCCAACATAGAGGAGATGAAAACATTTTCTGAGCTGGAAGAATTATTAAGCAGTAATATTACAGAAATATCTGCGGGAATCCGGCAGATTCATGAGTATAAAACAAAATCATACCGGATGAACAATATTATGAAGTACGTAGATGAAAACTATACGAGGGATATATCTTTGCAGGAAGTAGCTGAGTATGCGAATCTTTCGGTTGGATATCTGAGCAATTATTTTAAGACCGAGGCGGGTATGAACTTTATTGATTATATAACGTATCGCCGTATGGAAAGGGCCAAGGAGCTTCTGGTGAGCACCAATGATAAGATTTACCGCATAGCGGAACAGGTGGGATATACGAATTCACAATATTTTACAACGCTGTTTAAAAAGCAGATTGGCGTGACGCCGGCAGAATACCGGCAGTATTTATAGGATGTAGAGACGATTTTAATTGTGGTTGCAGAAAGCATAACGTTTTTTGCAGCCACATTTTTGTTTGTTTTTATGTAATAACAGATAAATATGAAAAAAACAAACTGAATGAAAAATATTTAAAATGGTAATTAAAATTTAGAAAAGCTATAATACAAATGTAAAGAGAAGCAGGAAACTGGAAAGACGTCGCCAGTCATTGCAGGATGCCGAGATTAGGAGGATTTTTATGAAGAAGAGAAGCAGAATTTTATGTAGTGTATTGGCCTTGACAATGGCAGCATCGTTGCTGTCCGGATGTGGAAAAGGAATGGGAAAAGAGACAGGGAAAGAGACAGGGGATACGCAGTCAAAAACGACAGAAGCTGAGGAGGATTCCAAATCAGCAGATGCAAAAGAAATTACATTCTGGATGTTCCAGGAGAACGCTGAATATGATTTCTTTAAGAAATACGTAGATTTGTACAATGAAGAAAATCCTGATGTTCATGTTAAGATGGAACAGATCCCGTGGGAAGATTATAACGGAACAAAAATGGCTACCGCATTTGCCTCCGGTACCGGACCGGATGTATTCCTGGTAGCGCCCGGATTATTTCTGAAATATGCAAATTCCGATATTCTGGCACCGCTGAATGATTATATAGAACCGGATGTGTTATCAGACTTTTCAGAATCCTCCCTGGACGGGGTAAAGATAGGTGAAGATATTCTGGCAATTCCCTTTGAAATGGAATTTTTGGGGTTGTATTATAACAAGCAGGCTCTGGAAGAAGTGAATATGGAAGCGCCAAAGACCTGGAATGATATGTATGATGCGGCAAAAGCATTGACCACAGATACCAGATCGGGCCTTACCTTTGAAACGGTAAAAGGAACCCATCAGTTATTTGAATGGTATCCATTCCTGTGGCAGACCGATAATGACGTATTTAATGAAGAGAAGACAGCAGCCAAACTGAATCAGCCGGGTGTGATTGAGAACTTAGAGCTGAAGCGTAAGATGCTGGAGGAGGGCTCTGCAAATCTGAAGCCAAGCCGGAATAATACCGAGATTGGTATCCTGGCAGACCAAGAGACAGCAATGCAGATTAATGGCTCCTGGGCAATTACGAAGCTGGAGCAGGAGTATCCGGATTTTATAGACAATGTTGGACTGGTTCCGCTGCCCGTTCCGGAAGGCGGACATGCAGCTACGGTAGCTGGAGGCTGGAAAGTATGTGCAAATGCCAACTCAAAATATCCGGAAGAAGCTGCCAAATTCGCCACATGGTTATTTGCGGATGATGCATCCCATGCAGAAGAGTGGTGTACAGAAGTAAAATTTGCTTATTCACCAAGAAAGTCAGTTGTGGAAAACAACAGTGATATTTACCAGAAAGGATTGCGCTCTGTATTTACCAATGAGATCTTTGGAACGGAAAAGGCAGAAAAAAGACTTCCTGCTGAAATATCAACCATATTACAGGATCTGCTTCAAGCTGCATATTTCGATACCAGCACGGATATTACAGAGGAAGTAATCAAGGCAGAGGATAAAATTAATGAATTCCTTGCCGGGTATGATGGAGAATTGTAATTTGGAAATAGCGGAATAAAATTAGCTGATACAGAGTGACTATGTGATTCACTTAATAATTGGAGTAAACAGGTTCTGGAGATACCTATGGTTACTGGTGGGATGAAGTACCGGCTCTGTATCAGCAAAACAGAAAAGAGGGGTGGCATGAAAAAACGTAAAATTAATAAAGGAGAAGCATTAACGGCATATGCGATGCTTCTGCCGGATGTTCTGGGGCTTTTAGTCTTTGTTTTTATTCCGATCCTGTATGCTTTTTATATCAGCCTGCACGACTGGACAGGATTGTCTGCAATGACCTTTGCAGGACTGAAAAATTATAAAAAGCTGCTGAGTGATGACTTGTTTCTAAAAAGCTTGTGGGTAACCGTTAAATATACACTCATGTATGTTCCCGCTGTCTTTTGCTTAAGCCTGTTGGTTGCAAGCCTGTTAAACAGCCTGAATAAAAGGGTACAGTCTTTTTTCAGAACAGCATTCTTTGTTCCCTATGCAATTTCAACGGTTATTGCCGGTCTGATGTGGTCCTTTATGTATGATCCTATGAAGGGATTTTTAAATCAGATTATCAAATTCTGCGGAGGAGAAAACCAAAAGTTTCTGGCATCCACTACGCAGGCACTCCCATCTGTAGTGGTAGTCGGTGTTTGGCTGGTGTTGGGTTATAATGCCATACTATTTTTATCCGCCATGAAAGATATACCGGCAGAATATTATGAGGCGGCAGATATCGATGGTGCCAGCAGTATCCGCAAATTTTTTACCATAACGCTTCCATTGCTGAAGGATACTACCGTATTCGTAGTGGTAATGTGCGCAATAGCATCCTTTCAGGCATTTGACCAGATCAAAGTTATGACCGCAGGAGGACCTGCAAATGCTACCACCACATCGGTTTTATATACATACCGTCAGGCATTTGAAACAAACCAGATGGGCTATTCCTCAGCGTTGGCATTTGTTTTATTCCTGGTTATTATGGTATTTACGTTACTTCAAATGAAGATATTAAAGGGCGGGGAAGACTAAGTTTAAAGCGTGCACAGGCAGGCGGATGGGAGATTATCATGAAAAAAAAGACCAGGCAGCAGATTATTCTAATAGTGATAGCTGCCATCATAGCGATTATCATTGTATTTCCAATATATTTTCTGGTTATCAGTTCCTTTAAACCGTTAGGGGATATTTTCAATATGGATATCCTGCCGGATCTGTCAACATTATCATTCGATAATTACAGGACTGTATTTCAGGAGGAGAGCTTTGGAGGATATATTTATAATTCCTTTTTTGTAGCAACAATTGTAACAGTTGTAGCCCTTATATTCCATGCAATGTCAGCATATGCACTGGCAAGGCTGAATTTTTTGGGAAAGAATGTAATTTTTACCTGGATTCTCAGCACATTAATGATTCCATTTTCGGTCATTATGATCCCGTTGTTTATCATTGTGCAGAAAATGCATCTGATTAATAATCTGTGGGGTGTCATTATTCCCATGATACCAAATGCCTATGGAATCTTCCTGTTCCGCCAGTTCTTTCTGGGAATTCCAAAGGAGCTGGAAGAGGCTGCAAAAATTGATGGGGCATCCTGCTTTGGAGTCTTCTGGCGGGTGGTTCTGCCCCTGTCAAAGCCCATAGCAGTAACCCTGGCTATATCATTCTTCCTGGCAAACTGGAACAACTACCTCTGGCCATTAATCATCGCACAGGACAGATCTCTGTGGCTGGTACAGATAGCCATAGCCAATTTTAAAACATCTCAGTCCGTAGAATGGAATCTCGTTATGGCGGCTTCCTGCATTGCGGCACTACCCATCATCATATTGTTCTTCGTATTCCAAAGGTACATTACAGATGGCATAAAAACGGCAGGCATTAAGGGATAAAACAGCCGTAAACAGAAATGGCATAGTACAGATAAATATATAGATACAGATGCAAAATATAAAATAAAATGAAAGGAGCGCCCACGGATCTGAATTCCCGGACAAGGGCGGTATTGCAGCCGGTCTGCAGTATAAGGTGAAAATATGAACTATTCAAATATTCCATCCTCATTAAATACGATAGCGATTAAGAGGGACAGCAAACGTAAAAGGGCATCCAGTTATGATAAAAAAGGCGGTAACGATGACCGTGTCTACGTTCAGCCGGGTGATACTTATACGATCTGCGACATCAAAGGAGCAGGATGCATTAACCACATTTGGTTTACCCTGGCAAACGACGGATTTATCCAGGAAAAGCAGAATCTGAGAAAAGCGGTGTTAAAATTCTACTGGGACAATGAAGAAGAACCTAGCGTACAGGCTCCAATCGGGGATTTCTTTGGGATGGGGCATGCTATGTGCAAGAATTTTGTAAGTGCTCCCTTGCAGATGAGCCCGGAAGATGGACGTGCATTTAACTGCTGGTTTCCCATGCCTTATTCCGAACGTGCCCATCTTACTGTGGTAAATGACTGTGATACCACTTTAATCTTATACTTTTATATTGACTATGAAGAGTATGAGGCATTACCGGAAGAGATGCTTCGTTTCCATGCACTTTGGAACCGTGAATTTCCAACGAAGGGTGTGACAGAAGAAAACTTTGAAACGCACAGAGACTGGTGCTTTGAAGGAGCGAATTTAACAGGAGAAGATAATTACGTCTTATTTGAAGCAGAAGGCAGGGGCCATTATGTAGGCTGTAACATTAACATACATAATTTAAATGCCAACGGACTCTGGGACTGGCCGGGCGAAGGGGATGATATGATCTTTATCGATGGAGAGCCGTGGCCTCCGAGGCTTCACGGAACCGGAACAGAGGACTATGTTAATATGGCATGGTGTCCCCAGCAGGAGTACAGTGCACCCTATCATGGATTAATACTGGGTGGAGAAGACAATTGGAAAGGGAAAATTTCCTATTACCGTTATCATATTCAGGATCCAATCATGTTTGAGAAGTCTATCAAAGTCACTATCGAACATGGACACGACAATCACAGAAGCGATGACTGGGCAACGACGGCATATTGGTATCAGACAGAGCCACATGCAGCATTTCCGGAGATATTGCCAGTGGAAAAGAGGCTTCCGATAGACGAAGAAGAGTTTAATTGGGAGGGGAAAATTTAAAGTAGACAAGGTGTTTATCCAAAAAAATTTTAAAAAGTTTGCGCATTTTCATGCAGCAAACTTTTTTTGTTCCCCATAACCTGTTTGAAATATCCCATGGACATTATGATAAAAACCATGGATAAAAAGTTTATTACATGAAAAAATAAATTTTTATCTATGCTCTTTAGTATAATGTCCATGTTCAATGGCAGACGATTTATGATAGGATTGAATTATCAAAAAAAGGGAGGAAACAAATATGAAACAGAAGAAATTAATAGCATTTTTATTGGCATCTGCAATGGTATGCGTAAGCTTTGCAGGGTGCGGTAATTCAAAAAGTGACAGCAAAGCGGATGAACAACAGACGACTGCAGCGGGCAGCGAAGCAGCAAAGGATGACAGCAAAGCGGAGACATCACAGGAAGAAGGCAAGTCAGAATCAGGTGGCAAACAGTTTGAAGGAGTGACGTTAACTCTTCTGAATCGTTCATCTGCCACCCCAAAAGGTATTTTGGACCAGGCATGTGCGGTTGCCGAAGAAAAATTTGGATTTACAATCGACATTGAACCCTGTGAAGAAGATAATGTGGTGAAGACAAGGCTTGCAACAGGCGACTGCCCGGATCTGCTGATCTATAATACAGGAAGCCTCCTTTCCTCATTGAATCCTTCTGAGTATTTTATAGATCTTACCAACACAGATATGGCAAAGACCTTTGATGATGCATTTACCCAGGCGGCAAGCGTAAATGATGTATTATACGGTATCCCACAGTGTGACAGTATGGGTGCCGGAGTCTATTACAACAAAGAACTTTATAAAGAACACAACCTGGAAGTTCCCAAGACCTGGGATGAGTTCCAGTCAAATCTGAAGGTATTAAAGGATGCCGGGGTTACCGGAATCGGAACAGCTCTGAAAGATGTCGTTTATGCACAGCTTCCATTCCTGGCTGATAATTTCCAGATCATGCATGATGAACCGGATTTTGCAAAAGAATTTACTGCTGGAAATGTTAAATTTGCAGATTCCAAGGCAGGACTTCGAACCTGGGAAAGATATGAATCATTGGTACCGTACTTTAATGAGGACTGTGCTTCTGTAACCATAGAGGAAATAGCGGAAAGAATCTTCACCAACGAAGTGGGACATTTAATTAACTTCTCTAACCAGATTCCGACCTGGAGTGAGACTTACGGGGATGATATCAATAAACTGGGATTCTTCGCACTTCCAGGAGATACAGAGGAGCAGACAGGTCTTACTATCTGGCCGTCCAACGGTATCTATGGCAGTAAAAACAGTGAAAACGTAGAAGCAATCCAGGCATTTCTGGAATGGTATGCATCCGATGAGGGAATGGATACTCTGACTTCCTTCTATTCACCAGCAGGCGGATTCCACACCGGATATCAGCCAAAGGGAGACTCTCTGGACATTATTAAAGAGGTACAGGCATACTACACAGAAGGTAATACGGCTCCGGCACTGGAATACCTGACACCAATCAAAGGTGCGAACTGTCCGCAGATCTGCAGTGAAATCGGAAGCGGTCAGACTAATGCCAAAGAAGCGGCAGAAGCTTATGATGAAGACTGCAAAAAGGCAGCTATGCAGCTTGGAATGTGGAACTAAATGGTAGATAACGAGGTGGCTGTCTCATTCAGGCAGCCCCTCATTTTTTTACCCTGTGCTGTCTGAAAATCAGATCAGCGATACAGTTTTGGCTGTACTGGATACTCGGACAGGGAAAAGTTGAAAGAAAATGAGGATAAAGAAAGGAAGCCACGTTGTTATTCTTTCAACCTGTTTTATTGTGGCTGTATTGCAGACACGCCTGCAATACGAAATGGGAAAAAGTATGAGTAAAAAGAAAACATATTCAAATTGGTTCTTTGCGCCTGCGATGGTGATTTTCCTAATCTTTTTTATCGTTCCGCTGATCATGGGATTTTATTTCAGTCTGACGGTTTGGGACTTTAACGGAGCTACTTTCGTGGGTCTGGACAACTATAAGATGTTCTTTTCAGAGAGATCGCTGAACATCAGTATCAGAAACACTCTGGTCTATGCTGTTCTGACCTCCGCTTTAAAGACTGTACTGTCATTTTTTATTGCCATATTTCTAACCAGTGCTATTCGGACAAAAAATATGATTCGTTCCATCGTATTTTTTCCAAACCTGGTAAGTGCAATTGTAGTTGGTATAACCTTTTCTACCTTTATGAATTACTCCAAGGGATTATTTAATAAAATCATCGGGCTTTTTGGTGCAACAGGTGTTGACTGGCTGGGGGAACCTTCGGGAGCCCTCTATTCCGTAATCTGGCTCCTGTCAT
>OATB01000329.1_pt1 | contig 39733 bp, 43 predicted proteins | sample 1494941 | NCBI WGS metagenome assembly OATB01 (sample SAMEA2579931, study PRJEB22360) | human gut metagenome | reverse complement strand
CGGGGAAATTTGTGCAAAGAACTGCACGGCCACCATTGAGTAGCCAATCGTTTTCTTCATTTCTACACCTGCAGATATTACGAATGGAGTTTTATATAAAGACGGGACAGAAACATTATTTGCTTTCGCGACATTTATTTAATTCCCCCCTTCCACCCTCTGCTTTTCATAAATAATCTCCAGCACATTCAGATTTATTACAACAAAACAACCCTGAATAAGATAAACAGGCTTACACAACAGAAAAGTTAATTATTATCCACCTGGCTGATGACAGGGTCAGACACTTCCCGGATAACTTACAACAACAATATTATCCTTACCCGTTAACTTCCCGACAGTCTTAAAGTTGCACTTCAGTCCGGACGCATCTCTTTCATGCACTGCAACAATAAGTTGCTTATCAAGTTTTCTGGCTGTCATGGCAAACTGTAATATTGCCGAACCTTCTCCCAAATCCGGCCACCCGACACAATTAAAAATAATAACGTGCTCTTCAGAATTTAAGGCATCTCTGACAACAGAAACAGCATAGTCATTTCTGCCAGCAACCAAATCACCATCACCGCTTGCCTGACTGAAATCATAATATTTAGAATCAGGTATGTAATATCTCTTAAAAAACTTATCAATTCGGGTGGCAGAATTCCCTACAATAAGAACATTATGCTCATATCTCGCTATCAAGTCTGATGCTTCCTGAATATTCATATATTCACCTTCATTATTTAATTTCACAAAAGAATCACAACAGGCACTTTAATAACTCCCGTACCACCATCCATCATCTTTTTTGTTCAGAATAATACAAACGCTGCGCACACCTGCAGGCAGTATTTCTTTGCTGAATTTACCCGCGAGCGTGAATGTACCTGAAGACAACTTCAATCCCTCCCCGGGTGAATCTGTTGGTTTTAATCTTATCTCTTTCGCATCATAGTCCAGTTCTGTGATGATAAATTCTTTTTTTCCGCGAACTGCAACACTCACATAAAGACCTGACGCGCCGGATTTTGTCCTTCTTACTGTCAGTCTGGCACTACCCTTATCTTTAAATGATGCCCTCTGTTTTGTCACAGGAATAAATGACATTCTTTTCTCCTTATTTAGCATTATAAATCATGGCTACTTCCGATTACTCAAAGATGACCAGGTAATTTTGCTTTCTTTAACTTTTATCACCCTCCGACGAATCAGTTCATCACGAATATCCTTAGCCAGCGTTTCACTCCACTCTTTCCGCATCTGTGACTTCAGATAGTTATTAAATGACTTCACTGATACTGGCATATTACGGGGTTCTCTGGCATATAACTGAATCTTATCTACCCAGCGCACAATAACATCAATACAAATAACGGGGGATACTGCCAGAACAGTTCTCTCAGGTGTGACACGATGGCACTGAATGCCCTGCCTGCGCAGCGTCTGTATAATCCCGTCATATCCCTTATCTGCTGAAATAATATGGTATGTATTATCCCTCTCACCACAACAGGTCATCCTGCCAAGTTCAAGAACCAGATGAAAATCAACATTATTTTTTGACACTCCGTTTGTCTGTCTGATACTTATTTTTACATTATCCGGAAATGAATTAACTGGTAGTACAACATTTTGCTGCAGGGGGCCGGTAAAGATGATTAATTCTGCATATTCTTTAAGTGAGATATTTTTCAGATTACTGCAGTTCTCATAATCAATAAGGGCAATACATCTTTCTGCATCTTTCCCCCTGTTTATCTTCTCCATAACAGTTATTATCTCCATATGCTTTTTGTAAAACTTTCATGACAAAACATTACATCAGAGGGGTTATCAACCGTAATATGCTGTGCTACCTTTCCAGAGTGTTCTCTGGACGTGGGCACTGATTCTGTACATGATGAGGCATATACAAATATACTGATTCACACCAGGATACGTCCGGGATGAATCCTTCGGCCTCCGACCCCATGCGGAGGCTTTTTTATTGCTCATTAAGCACGGCCTGAAGTTCTGCCTTGATCCGGTTCTGGCGGCGAATTTTCGCCAGACGCTCTGCCGCATACTCTTCCTCCTCCTGAGAAATATGCTCCGTCACATACCCTTCCGTGTCATACCGGCAGGCACCGGCTTTCATGGCACACAGATAACTTTCTGAACGGGTGATGACCTTCAGCGCACGGCGCAGTTTTTTATGCGAGAGCGGGATATTCCGCTGCGCCACGTCTTCCAGTAACACGTCCCGGATACCGCAGGCCAGAAGCCGGGGGGTGTCACCGTCAAACAATCCCGGCCACCAGGGCTTCAGGGTATTCACGGCCTCATCCAGCGTGGGCAGGGTCAGATAAATGGACAGCGCCTGTCTGGCCTGCGCTTTTTTTGCCGCCAGCTCTGCTTCCCGGGCCGCTTTCTCGGCCAGCTTCTGCTTTTTCACCTTCCACTTTGGTGGCGTGGTGACATTGATTATGGTTTTCCGGCTGCGGACAGGTGTTGTTCCCTCTGTTTTCCGCTTCAGTGTCAGTACCGGTCGCTTCTGCTCTGTCATGCTGTATTCTGCCTCTGACGAATCGTCCTCTTGCGGCCAAAGATACCACACCCGTCACAGTGCCAGAACGCCCAGCACAGCCAGATGACAGGCATAGAACGTCGGGAAGAAATCTCCGGACCAGAAACGGGGTAAGGATTTCCCTGCACACGACACCAGACCAACAGTCAGCACTGTCATCACAAGGCCGGCTACAGCCGCCACATCACTGGAGGCAAGGTTAAGCGCCGGAATCACGGCCAGCAGGCATGCAACCAGCGCCAGACGTTCCGTTCTGTCTTCCGCCCGGTACAGCCGGTGGCTGACCGCCAGCATCAGCAGCCCGGCAATGCTGTAACTGGTGCCGGACAAAGGCAACCATACTGCCAGCAATAACATGGCCCCCACAGAACGCCACAGGCTGCGCGTTTCACACCATGTCAGCACCTGTGCCGCCACTGCAAAGGCAAACAGGATATTCCCCTCATACCAGGGAAAGCCGGCCAGATAATATGCGAACTGGGCAATCACTGCCCATCCCCACAGCCGGTTAATGGCCGGTTGCCGGATATGCGCATGACGGGACAGATTCAGCCCCCACACCAGAGCAAACAGCGGAAAGGCCCCGCGCCCGGCCAGAAACATCCACGACTGGTCCAGATGCAGAATGCGGTTTGCATGGTCCAGAACCATCAGCACCAGTGCCACCGTTTTGATGATATCCCGCTGTCCGGGTGACCAGACCAGCAACGACTGCAACCAGGTATCGGTCCGGGCAGCCAGTGAATCGTTACGTGTCGTGTTCGTGTTATCCGTTGTCATCAGCGTTTATCTTCCTGTATCAGTCTCCACCCAGGGTTTTCTCTTTCTGCAGGTCACGAACCATATCCCGCTCCATCTGCTGCAGACGCTCCTGCAGCAGATTTTCCCGGGCAACCTCCCGGATCGCTTCCCGCTCCCGTTGTGATTCACGCAGCACACTCTCCGGCAGCGCGGCTTCCCGTTCAGTTATGGCAGCCCGCTCACGCTCCTGCCCGGCAATCTCCCTGACAGCCTGCTCTGTTTTGCCATCCGGCAGGTCAGGTTTGTTCTCTGCCATTTTACGGACAATTTCATCCGCACGGCGTTCCGTTTCACGGCGGATGGCCTCTTCAGCCTGCCGCTGTGCCAGTACCTCTGCCGTGACCGGCTCACCGTTTCCGGCCCCCGGCTGGACGCTGTTGTCCGAAATATCTCCCCACACGCGACCACCGGTGATGGCACCGGGATTCCACGGGCGACCTTCACCGGCAATTCTCACCACCACACCGCTGTCGGGATTATCACGGGCAATCCGGACGCCATCCTGCATGTTATCAGCCAGCAGACTCTCTCCGTTACGGCTGCCCTGCAGGGCCACGAACTGCGCATCTCCGCTGCCTTTCACCCGGCCTTCACCGCTGAATCCCCGCAGCCCGTTTCCGTCATCCGTAGTCAGTGGGTTCAGCCAGATACCGGCGGACTTGCCGTTACGGTCAAAAGCCGGCAGTGCCACATACGGCTGCGGATATTTGCGCCCCGGTGCAATAAACCGTGCAGGACTGTCTCCCCCGGCAAGTCCCGCCTGACGGAGAACGGCACGCCCTGCCGCCACGTCCCGCAGTTCCCGTGCCGTACTGAACAGCCGCTCTGCATTCATGACCTCCCGGTCAGCTTTCGGCTCCAGCACATCGTGGGCAGTCCCTTTCTGTACGGCATTGTTGATGGCATCCGTCCAGCCCTGACGGTCATCAGTGTACACCTGCACATGCTGCTTCATACGCGACAGGGCAACGTAGGCTGACTCAAAGCCGGCCATCTGTTTCCGGCCACCTTCCGTGCCTTCAAGCGCGATGGCAAAGGTTTCACTCGCCCCCTGTGCACCGTGGGCAGTGATGGCATAGGCCAGATCAATATGTTGTTCTGCCTGCTCCTGACCGGGGCGAATCACCCGGGTCTGCAGTCCGTCAGAAAGCGTGACACTGTCACCGGAAACCGCCGTCACCGTCCAGACGCTGTTGGCCACATAGCCGCGCTCCCGGTCACTCTTCGTGAAGCGCATCCGGTCACCGGTCCCCACCCGGATGGTGTCCGGAGTGTACAGTGTGACACCTTCAGCCACCGCCTCCCGGGGCGAAATCAGCCGCGTGTTACCTTCCGCATCCTGCAGGGTTATCAGCCCGTCACCCTTACTGATACCGGCAATCCGGTGATACACATTATCCACCAGGACAAGTGCGTCCCGATGTGTCTCCCAGGTGGAGAGACGACGCAACTCCCCGTCGCGTATATTCGCTGTGCTCAGGACAGGCACCATGATCTGCTCTTTTCCCAGCTCACCGGCCTTTTCCCGTGCATCATGAATCATGCTGTTCAGCACGCGCCTGTCTTCATTCAGGTGCGTAACAATCAGCGTCTGCTCCCGTGCTTCCGGTGTCCTGCCGGTATAGTCGCGGACAATGGCTTCATACAGTGTCATGGGGACATCCGGGAAAGCCTCGCCTTTCAGCATCGCCTTCTGCTGCGCTTCTGCCAGTTTCGCTTCCTGGCTGTGACTGAACTCCGTCACAGAGTGTTCCGGTGCCCATGCGCCCTCCTGACGTGGCACCTGAGACGGTTTCACACTCTCAAGCCCGGACAGTGCCCTTTCCACATCCCGGTTAATCAGGCTGTATACCGCCTCCCGCAGTTCCGGCGTCTGACGCACAATCTCCTTCATGATGGCCACATCGGCAGCACTGCGCGTCTGCTGGAGACGGAAAGGCTGACCGGGCGCGATGGCCTGCAGCTGGTCCGTGTCACCACTGGCCACGGCACGACCACCACCGGCCGCAATCAGGGCGTATGCCCGTGCCATGTCGGTATTGCCCACCATTGAGCTCTCATCGAGCAGGAACAGCGTGTTGCTGAAATCCGGCGTTTCTCCGCTGCGCTGCTGCAGCTGCGTGTCATGCAGAAAGGACGCCAGTGTCTGTGCATCCACGCCGGCGCTGCGCATCTCCCCGACCGCACGGTGCGTGGGTCCCAGCCCCACGACACGGGGACGCTCACTCTCCGGCAGCATGTTCACGGCTGACATCACCGCCCGGAACTGTGTGGTCTTACCCACACCGGCATAGCCCTGCACCACCGTGAAACGGTCGGACGTTTCCAGTATCATGCGGGTGGCGGCGCGCTGTCCTGATGTCAGTTTCTCCATGAGTTCGCCAGGTACTCTCTCCATCAGCGGCGTGACCGCCTCCTTACCTTCGAGAATATGGCGAAGAATGCTTTTTTCAGCCTCATACGACGCACGGGAAACCAGCAGGTCTGTGCCATAACCTTTTGCCACATCCACATGCAGTAAATCGCCCCGTTTTATCTGCGCATCGATTTCCTGCCCCAGGTCAGCAAAACTGGTTCCTTCTGCAGCAAATGACTTTGCCTCTGTCAGCAGGTCCACATGGCTGAAGGCCAGGTTTTTACTTTCCACCACCGGAAGGGCAAGATGAATGGCCTGCTGTGCCGGCGTGTGAAGTGCAGACTTCTGATGACTGATAGCCGTTTCCAGCGATGTCTCACCGGCCCGCGTCTTTATCTGCTCAGAAACCACCGTAAAGGACGGATGGCGGGTAAGTTTTTCCGCAGTGCGGGTTTCATCCAGTGAGGAATACAGCCGGACATCACGACCACTGCGGGCCAGACCGTTCAGGGTGGCATTGTCCATTGCCATCTGTGTGACGGAGGCAAAAACCGTCGCACTGTCACTGACGGAATGCCCGGGGGTTTCCACCCAGCCGCTCTCCAGCTTCAGTGCCGTGAACGGTGAATCCCCCACAGGCAGGGTGGCCGGTTCAGCCCGTCCCGGCACAACAACCGTCATCGAGCCCTCACTGGTGGATGCCACCTGCAGGCGGTCACCGCCGGAGACGCGGAGTCCGGGGATTTTTCCCGTCACCCTCAGACGCTCGCCGTCTGCCACCGGCATTTTTTCCTGCCGGAACAGCGACCAGCTGCTGTCCAGAGAAGAAATACGCACCACCTGCGTTTCGCCCTGCGCATCCCGCAGGGTCAGGCTGTGACTCTGCGCCGTCACCCGGTCTATCACATAGCGGTCATGACTGCGTGTCTCCGGGTTCCACTGCTCCATCACCATCCCCGGGCGGTACATATCCCGCAGATAACGGCTCCGGCTGTCCAGCCAGACCGGTGACAGGGCGGTCATGGTTACTTCCGGGTGTCCGAGCACGCCCTGTGTTTTCAGCTCACTGCGAATGGCCTGTGTCAGTATGGCCTGTTCCCGTACCCCGCTGACCTGTGCCACGCTCTCTTCTCCGGCTTTCACGCTGGCCGCAAAGTCCTCGGCCAGCCGGGCATAGCGAACATTACGGTCTGGTTCACTGATGATGGTTGCCGGTCGCTGCTCTCCGCCCTGCCAGCGATATATGTTCACCCCGGCATCCTTCATGGCCATCAGCGCACTGCCTGTACCGGTTCGCTGCCCGCTGTCGGTTATCAGGATCTGTACGTTATGACGTGCGGCACCGTCCAGCAGGGTTAACGTCTCTTTCAGGGAGAGTTTTTCACCCTGGTCGACAATAACTGTACTGCCTGGTGTGAAGGCCATGCCTTCCAGCAGCTGACGACGTCCGGTTATCAGCTCACCGGACAGCCGTTCATCCTGCTTCAGGTTCATCTGCGAGCGACGGTCAGCAGCGATAATCTGCACTTCCCGCCCCTGCTCCCGGGCCATCATGACCAGTTCAGCCACCCGCTCACGCTGCCCGGCTGCACCGCCCTGCCCGGACACAATGGCCAGCGACGGACGGTCCTGTGCCAGAACACTGACGGCATCGCTGTAGCCGGCCGTCCGGGGGACACTTTTCTCCGGATGTACGGTCACCCGGTTCTGTTTCATGATATCGCGACTGAGTGCCCGGACTGACAGTTCATCGAGCACATGAATCCCGGACGTGAACAGCCCCTTCTCACGGTCAAGGGGGATGAGTTGCTCACGGCTGATGGCCTCATCGATACCGGCGCGTGCCCGTTCAATCACACCATTTTCCGGCGGCAGTATACCGACCGTTCTGGCCAGCACGTCCGTGTACGTAAACTGCACTTTTCGTTCACTTAATCCGGCAATCGCCTGTGTCACCGCCTGCTGCACATCCGGCCCCTCCTGTGAAACAGCCCCGGGCGCCAGCGTGCGGGTCTCCGCACGCTGATCCGCCGCGTCACGATATGCCCGGATGTCGAACCCGGTTTCCTTCAGCGTCTGCATCCATTCAGCCATTCTGACTTCAGGATCGACGTGCTGTTTGGATTTTCGCGTATCCAGTGCCGCCACATCCCGGGATTTCAGCGAGGCGTCCTCCCCGACGGCCTCCCTGATAGCCTGTGAACGACTGGAAAAGGCCTCCACCGGTACGCCCGGCATTTCCCACATCCCGTGCTTACCGACCACTTCTGTTTCATAGCCCAGCGCCTCAACCTGCTCTTTCAGCTTTTCCCGGTAGAGCCTGCCAAAGGCAATCTGATTAGCGTACACATTCTCAATGAACCCTGTTTTTCCCACTTTGTCACTGCTCAGTGTCTTCCACTCGCCGTTATGCTGTGTGACATTGGCCACCACCGCATGCGTGTGTAACTGTGGTTCCTGATCGCGACTGGTGTCGTGATTAAACAGTGCCATCACCAGATTACCGGTCAGCACCGTTTCTGACTGTCCGTCCGTCATAACCCGTGTGGAGGCCAGCGCCTCCACCTGACGGACAGCAAAATCCACGGCCTGGTTATGTGCATCAATAAGACGTTTATCACCGCCTAACATGGCCATCACGGAGACACTTTTGGGGGCGGAGAAGGTCAGGTCGTAGCCGGGACGATGCTTGTTACTGCCATCCTGCATGCGGCTTAAATCCGCTCCGTCCGGCAGCTTCCCCTCCAGAAGACGGGTAAAAACATCCTTATCGACACTGCCCTGCAACCCCAGTTGTTCAGCCCCCCTGCCGGCCCAGCGTTCCTCCATGCTGCCCAGTACATAGTAATTATCCTTGTCGGTGTAGTAATTACCGGCGCTGCCAGCCGATTTAACGACACTGATACTCAACATCAGAAATCATCTCCCGGCTCAACATCCTCCCCGCGCTCCCGGTGCACATTGATGTTCACCTCTTCACGACGCTGCATCTGCTGCTGGGTGTCCGGATGATTTTCCTGTTGCCATGCCTCATAAGCGGCCATATCCACCACTTCACCGGATTCACTGATCCCGGGTGGCAGTTGCTGTTCCATCTCTTCTTCCGGTTTCATTTTCAGTTCCTGCTCGATCCCCCCTGCCGGAACATTCACACCTGCATCTGACTTCTTATCATTGATGACAGAAGACACAGGCTGTTGTGGCTGTTGTGGCTGTTGTGGCTGTTGTGGCTGTTGTGGCTGTTCAGCCTGAACCACGTCTTCTCCGGAAACAACCTCCGGCACATCCGGTTCGAAGAGGCTGGCCACCTGGCGACCTTCTGCTTCCCTTGCGGCAAGTACGGCACTCAGACGATTCTCCATTTCCGGGTTGATTTCACGCGGAATAAACTCCGGGGCAACCTTCGGACGTGCCTGATATTTCAGTGAGAGTTTTACTGCCGGATACGGTCCGGGCAGGGTGACATAGCAGGTCAGATCCGGCAGGGACTGAATATCGGAATAACTGACCAGCGTCTGGCGCTCCATCTCCTTACCGGTTGATATCCCGTCACGCACGGGGTCAGCACCGTAGGAATACTGCAGACTGGCTTTCAGGTGCTCTTTCTCACCAATTTCACCGGCAGCAAACTCTGCAATCTGATGGCTCGGGGAGCGGAAAAAGGCACGGGTATTCAGCACATCAAACAGCGTGGCCGCCGCTTTCTCACCGTAGATATCTTCCAGCTGGGCATAGGACTGAATACCAAACACATAGCAGCCTCCGAACTTACGGGCTTCCGGCAGGATCTCCACCAGGTCCGGCAGTTTGTGTAACGTGGGTAACTCATCACAGAAAAACCACACACGACGGTTACGGTTTTCTCCCATTGCCAGCAGCCCACGAATGGCAATGGACAGCCACATGGAAACCACCGGCTTCAGGGAGGCATGAGTGTCGGCATTTGACGAGATAAACAGCCAGCCGTTTTTCTTATCTTCACGGACACCACGCATCCAGTCACGAATGGTGAAGGACTCACCGTTATGCTCAATCCCCTGCAGGTACCGGATGGCTTTCACGTAATTGGTCAGCACAGCACGGATGGAAATCGCCGTTTTCTCAATTTTCTCTTCCACCAGGTTGGCCGCCGGTGAATTACGCAGGTAGGTACGCAGTTTTTCGATTTTGATGGAAAGCAGTGTGTCCACCAGTTTGCTGTAACTGCGGTTAGGGTCATTACGCATCAGGTACGCCGCTTCCGCAAAAATGGTACGTCCTGATCCCTGCCAGAACGGGTCCTCTTTCGTTCCCATCGGGATCAGCGTGTTCGCGACATTATCAAAATCCGGCTGTGTCAGGCACTCCTTCCACAAATCCCAGGCGGCACAGCGGGCATCCAGCGGATTCAGGATCTTATCGATGGAGGGATCATAGTAACTTTTAACAAACTCACACGAACGGTCATAAATCACCACCATGTCGCCACGTTTACGGGCATAGTTGGCAAGACGTCGAATAACCTCTGACTTACCCGTCGACACTGTTCCGTGCAGACAGAAGTTCTGGATTTCGGAATCCCGGATAATAGGCAGATCGCCAATCCGGATATCGGAGTCCTTGCCGTCTTTTTTCAGCATCCGGGCCACCTCTTTCGGGTTATCCGTCAGCTGACGACCACCTGTGACTTCATTTTCGCTCTGTTGTTTACCCTGACGCCCCAGAATCCAGGAGACAACAAAGAAGGTGATCAGGCAAATAACCAGGGCCACAACAGTGGCCAGAACGAATGCAGACCATAGCTGCTCACCGCACCAGATCATATATTTATCATGCAGTACCTGAGCAGCGTTCATCCGGAAGGTTTTGCCGTAATACTGGATCTCATATACCGGCTGGGACTTGATTAAATCCCGCATACCTTCCAGCGTGGTACACCACCAGTAAATGCAGCCATTCACAAACGTCTGCCAGCTTATTTTTACCCATAAAACCAGACCAACGAGAATCCAGAAAAAAATAAACAGGCAGTAAAGCATGATATTGGCGATCTGGCTGAACATGCGGATACGCATGGACGCAATCTGACCGCCCTGGGTCATATCCTTTGCGTTAAAACTCATGATGATATTCCGAAGAAAGAAAGTCAGTCGGACTGATTATTAATTATGAAAAGATTAATAACCGTTAAATTCCGGCTTCGCCGGCAACACTTCACGGTCGCACAAAGAATTTGCACAACCGCTCAGTGTTTTCATATTTATTTCGAAAACGCCGGGGAGAAATAAAATTTATTTTATTTCTTTCCGGGGTTGGACAACGAGCAAAGCGAGGCGTCAGTCAGGAGGCCAGCAGGACTGGCCCGGATAATTTTCTTGACGTCATTAAAGTTAATAAATAAAGATCAGCTATTTACCGTCATAAGCATCCATATTTGATCAACACCTGATGAATCTTGATCAACAGCAACTGGCTCAATTGAAAGTGACCATATTTCTTTACCATTGACAATACAGGAAAAATCATCAAAGAAATAACCTTTATTTACATACTCATCCAGTTTTTCTGTTTGAAATCTATACGCAATCTTTTGTTTTTCAAAGCTCTGATAAGAATCCCTGAATGCTTCATATGCTCCGAAATGAGCATACAATCCCATATCACGAAAGGCTTTAGCAACTTTATAGCCGGATTCAATAAAGGTATCAGAGGTGAATTTCTTAATTCGTCCCTGCCCTCCACTTATAGCACATAAATTTTCCACATTCACTGATGGTGCCGCTACTTGTTTATCAACAAACAGAGCCGGAGTATATAGGAAATACGTATCAGAACCGCCAGTACGGGTAATATAGTTATAATTCTCATTATGAATGTTATACATTACCTGGTCGGACAAAAATTCTCTTATATGTTTATTCTTATATTTATATAAAGTTCCTTCAGATACTTGTGTACTTATGCATCCCTGAATGAGGAAACAAATTGACAACATTATGCATTTTCTGATTAACACGACTGCCCCCTTTATTCCATAATAGGGATTTTATATGAGACTGGTACAGCTTTATCCAGTCTCATCCTAAATTACAATATATTAGCAATTGATTTGGCCAGCTGGTCTTCGAGAACAGGCTTCGCCTCTTCAAATTTCAGGTTAACCTTGTTCGCATTTGAGACCACACGGGTCTGATATTTATGCTGGTTACCTGTTTCAGTACTGGTCTGAATTTTCGCACCTGATGTGCCCTGACGAAGAGCGGCAACATTATCCGTTGTCACCGTTGACTTAGTACGCTCTGCAATCTGCACATCCGTGATCATGGTATAGTTCACATCTTCCACCATCGCATCTGCAGCCATACCCACCAGACCAGCAGCAAGGCCCACACCGAGTGTGGCACCGGCAGAATTGGCGTTATATCCGGTGATACCAGCACCTAACGCGGCACCAACTGCTGCGCCTTCATAACCACGGTTCAGCCATCCCTGAGACTCCCGCAGATCCATCTTATCGGCCTTCAGCACATTCGCCTGAATCCAGTAGTAGGCTTTATCCGGAGAAGTCACCACCTGATATCCTTTTGCTTTCACAGCATCAGCAATTTTGCCCTGCAGCCCACTCATGTCTTTATCAGACGTGTTTTTGATTTGCAGAAATACCGTGCGTTCGCTGGCGGGTTCAAGCCAGATGGTCTCACTCATCTGAGTCTTCACCTCAAGATTACGCTTCTTGATTGCCGTGCTCATCGCACCACACCCTGAAAGGGCCAGAGTGGAACTGACCAGTGCAACCATCATCAATTTTTTCATTTTCATCAATGTTCCTTCATATTGAATAAAACGTCATAATATACAAATTAAGATTCACTCATCATATCGTTTTGAACTATAACCATATGAATTACCACCGATATCCACACCAATACCTGACATAGGTAACCCTGTTGCAGGATTAGTACGATGAAAATCCATATTATCAAAATCCAGATGCAAATCTTCATTAGTTTGTTCATTTACCTGAGATTGCATCCATTCTCTTACACTTACACAACCACTAACTCGCCTTAATTCGTATAGTGTACCAATGATAAAAACCATCAGGCTTAATAATGGAGAGAGTAAGGAAGATACTGGCATCGTTATATACCAAACGCCTTTACTAAACTTAAACTCATCCGACACATTCCGCTTTTTTCGTATTTGAGAAAACAACCATATAAACAGTCCCTGCCATAGTACTATGAAGAACAGCATAAAAATTGTTTCGGCATTCCCCCAACCAGCCAGATAACAGGCGATAAACTGTATCACCGTTACCAAAGCAATATGGGTTAAACATCTCATTATCATCTCCCAAACACAGCATTATTGCTTATACTTATCCTGATATTCCTTTGCCCTTTTCATAAGTTCCTGTGGACTGTCAGCCCCGGGCATTCTTTCCTGAGCCGACTTTTCTTCATTATATTTATTATTCTGAGATAATGCCTCTGTTTTATGGTGATTCTGCAGTTCAGAATACTGTCCTCTTACAATATTTTCCTCGCCACGTATGCTGCTCTGAGTATCACCTATATTCCCTTTATATTCTGTGACCATATTATCAACCTGATGTTTTACATCATTACGGATATTACTGTCCTGCGTTCTTTGCTCAATAATGGCCTGATGTCCCTGATGGTCAGCAATAATATCCTGACTGCCACCACCCGAAGGTACCCTCTCCATTCCTTTACCAATATCGCCACGGGATTCCCGCCAGGCATTATCAACACCAGGCTGTACCTGTTCCTGCACAAAAGACCAGGCTATCGCCCGACGACGTTCTGCAATCTCCGGTGAACTGGTGTTTGTCAGAATAGCTTCTGCATCCTGTGGCGCGTGTTTCATTACATACTGTGCAAACTGTTGCGACAAGTCTTCACTCATCTGCCCACTCATGCTTTCAGTACGGGATGCCATTTCAGCATATTCATGGCTGCGGGTCATATTCGTCGTGTACTGGTCGTAACTCTGCTTCGCTGAATTCAGGGCTGCAGACAACTGATCCACACGGGAATCAGCATTATTATCAGTATGGCTGCCGGACTCACTGACCTTGCGACTGGTAAAGTAATCGCTGGCCTCTTTAAAGTCTTGTGTAGCTCTGGCATCGATATCATGACGAGCATTATGGCTTGACTGAGTATTACTACTTGCCGTATGCGCATCATTATCTTCCCAATCAATACCAGCGCGACCACCACCTTTAACACCTAAGCCGCCACCAACACCAAGAATTTTAGGTTTAATCCCCCATTCAACATGAGCATCTCCATACATCCCGGCAGAAGCTCTCGTACTTCTGGATGCCAGTTCCTGAGTCGCCTGCTCATTACTGATATTATGCGCTTTCGCATAGCTTTCCACTGCACTGCGCATACGGCTGGCCATCATGGAATCCTGTGCACTCATGGTGCTGTCAGCACCACCGGTGACAGAGTCACTGCTCCCCCGGTTAGAACCAAACTGACTGAGTGTGTTCCAGGCACTGGCAATACTGCTGCTGAAACCATGCAGGGCGCTTTCTGCTCTGTTCGACGCCTCCCGGGCCATTTCCTGTTGTGCCGCCGCAATCTGACGCGTTGCATTGATACCGACCGGTAAACGGGACATCGCCCCACTCGCATCCATCACCATATTGCCGTCACGGGTCTGCGTGGTGGTTGCGCCACTGCCGGTCTGGTACATCATCTGACCAAACGACGTGGTGCTGTTGGTGCTCCAGCTGAAGCCGTTCACGTTCTCCGTCTGCATGTTGCCGTAGGAGTAGTTACCGTCAACCACACTGCCTGCTGCACTGGCGGTCGGGCTGATAGCAGAGGAAGCGAAATGGCTGTACACACTGGAAAAACCTGCCCCGAGCCCCCTGACCATCATCCAGGATAATGGCGGGATCATCATGGAAAGATACCCGGCAGTGGAAGCCAGATCGGAGTATTTCAGTTGTATCTGTGAAATTTCAGAGAGCACCACCGGCGCACCATTCTGTTTCGCATAAAATGTCATGGCACTGTTCAGAATGGCGTACAAGAGTGGCCATGACTGCAGCCACATCAGGGCAAACACATAACCTTTCAGGACAGACAGCGTCAGTTTGTTGAAGACAGCCGCCAGTACCAGGAGCGGGAAAATACCAATGGCGATCCCCGTCAGGATGGTCTGCGTCATGGGCAGTGTCCGCATCGCCACATGACCGATAGATACATGTGCCAGACGTTGTTTCTCCATCGATGACGTGGTGGCCAGATTCACCAGGCTGGCCGAATCACCATTACGTGCGGCATAACTGGTGATCCCCTCCTTCAGCGCATTGATGGTGACATTATGGCGAATGATCTGGCTGGCTGATTTACTTGAGCCATAGAAGTAACTGTAACTGTCACCAATCAGCGTACTGAACAGCAAATTCGGATCAGGACGCCCACCAAATAACTGCTGGGCATAATAATGCCAGGTTTTTCCGCCACTCTGTGTGTCCAGATTCAGCTTGTCTTTCAGCGAAACCGACGCATCCTTACAGGTCACGAAATTATTATTGCTGTCATAAACGCCCCGCAGCGGACTGGGACGGGAAAAAATCAGCGTGTAGGGATCAGAGGAGGCCATCAGCTCCTCCAGCGTGTATTTGTGGTTCAGGTAAATATCCCCCATCACGCAGTTCTGCACATAATCCTGGAAAAGATTGGCGATTTCCGGATTACGGGACAAAAAGTCAGTGCTTTTTGATACCAGTTCTGCACCAAACAGCATCCCCGTTTTGCTGTAGGTAACACTGTCCGGTTGCGTGAAGATCATCTCGTAACTGGCCACCATTGCATGCCCGATTCGGGTCGTCAGTGAAAGTGGCATCGCCAGTCCGACCGGCACATTATCCACCCGGTGAACTTTAACCAGGTCGCTGTTATCAATAATCTGTACCGACGTGCGGATATTAACCAGCAGGCTGATAAGCACAAACACGGCCACCCAGCCCAGCAAATCCATCACGTTGTGTCGCTGTACCCACATCACGGCCACCGCGAGAACAGACAATGTGAGCGCAATTTTTTCAATGGAATCCCACGTCCGGGTCCCCATAAAGGCGGCAATGGCGTTCAGGTTATTCCGCAGCCACTCACCACCGGCAATCACATAAACTTCATTCACAACGTGCTCCCTCCGAAGTGATAGTTGTTCTGATAACGACTGAGCATGCGGGCGGAAAGCTGCTGACGCATGTAGCTCATCTGACGATCGACAACCAGCAGCGCATCCTGCTGTACCTGCACCTGTGACTGAAACGCAGCAATCTGCCGGGTGGCATCATTCATGTTGTCGTTAATATGCTCGATAACCGCTTCGTCATAATTTCCCGTAGCCACCATCGCCCGGGCCTGCTGTATCAGCTCCTGAACGTACTGCAACAGGATGTCGTAACCGATATAGTCCGTCAGCTGGTAAATCATGCTGTTGGAAACACCGAGCATCTGCGGGTCAACCAGGTATTTGAAGACGGGGATGGTGGTACTGGAAATAAAGCCTTTTTCCTTGTCATCCAGAGGAGTGTCACTGACCGCCTTGTTCTGAATGCTGGCCAGAAGTTTAGTAATCTGAGACTTCAGTGCATTATCCCGGCTGATGGTCACCGGTGTGTCTGCCACCACTTTCAGGCATTTATCAGAATCGTTGCAGTGATAAATTTTTGCTGTGCCGCCTTCCATCATGGCCCGGATAATTGAGCGGTCAGTGGTTCTGGCTGACAGCGGTGTGATTTCGCCGTTGGGACCAAACACCAGTGAGCCGGTCAGCGTCATTACAAATTCTTTCAGCTCTTTGTTGCCGTCAAACATTCTGTTTTTGGAAAGCGCATTCCACATGATGTTGATGTTTTTGGTCACCCGCTCCTTATCCTTGTCGCTGGCTTTATCCCTGACGCTGTCAGATTTCCCGCCAACGGTACATCCCTGCCGGGAAGCCGCCCAGTCAGCAAAAATATTGCTCTCCCCGGCAATGTCCTGACAGACTTTTTGCTGGGACACCTGCGTCCGGGGGAAAAGCCCACCGATAATCCCCTGCGCCGCCTGGCAGGAACTGAGGTTCATGCTGTTAATGTCGCTTGCCATTTTCTGCAGGAAGTCTTTTGCGGTTTTGATTTCCGGCACCGTTGTCTGCAGGGCAAGGTCAAAAAAGTAACCGGCAGCATTACTCATAATCTGCTTAACAAAACGCTGCAGCTGCTCGCCATTAATAAAACTGAACGAACCGAGATAAGCGTCGATGCCGCCACATCCGGCATTGATATCCGGCAGCGTCATGGAAATCAGCTGAACATTTTTGACCTGAGTACGGGCATACAGAGAGCCACCGTAAGCATAGCCGGCAGCCTGTCCCTGCCAGACGCCCGGCTGAGTGGTATTGGAAGCAAAGCCCAGTTTGTTAAAGAAGTGATTCATGTCACTGTTCACATCTGCTGACGCTGCAGGCGTCAGCAAGGCGGCACAAAGAATAAAAAGAGGTTTAATGCGAAGCATTATTGCTGCCCTCCCTTAATGTGTTCTCCCGGCGCATACAGCGTTTCAGCAGGAATATCCCGATATTCCCGAATATTAATTCGTACATTGGGGACAAAAAAAATGTAACAAGAAACCCGGCTGCAAGCGCATATAACGTATACGGAATGGCATACATCAGGATGTTCCACATATAACGAAAATTATTTAATTCCGGGTCCGCTTTCCACGAATCAATACCGGCGCTAAAAATAGCATGCATGCCATGCCATAAAAGCAATCCGGCAATAAAGAAAACCACAAAAAGTTCGAAGTATTTTATGGCATTATCACAACTGCGCTCAATATCCCGCTTAATTTTTCTGATTTTGAATTCCTGATTCTTTTTGTTTTCTTTCATTATAAGTTTCCTCTGATATTTCTGATAATTCATTCAGACCGGTCATGCGGCTGTAATATATTTCAGACACCGAAATCCATCCCACAATTGCCCCCACAAAAAACACAACAGAAACAGAAAAGGTAAGGCACAGCGAAACGACAATTTCTACAGGGCTGGCGGGATAAAAAAGTCCCTGACGGATAAAGGGGATATTCAGGCTGACGATTATTCCTGTCGCGATGCCGGATATTCCGGCAATGAGTAACATCACCTGCTTATTTCGCACCTTTTTTCCCTCCGTACATCTGCAGAACGGTATCCATCCGCGCCATAAAACCAGCGGCATCCGTTGCCCCCTGTAAAAGCGGTAATGCCTCAAGCGTGTTGACGTTGACCAGGAAGGTGGTCGGTGTGGCCACCGGGATATTCGGGAAGAAGGTCTGCATTACGTCAGGTGGTGCCGGTAATGCCTCCGGAAAAGCCGAATCCCCCTGACCATCCAGGGTGTAGGGAAAAACGGAAAAACCGTACTGTTGTGCCAGCTGTTTCAGCACCGGGTCAAACTGGTGACAGTAAGGGCAATGTCCCTGCATAAACAGCACCACCTTCCAGTCGGCCAGGTTAACCTGCCTGCCGTTGCTGAGGCGGAACCAGCGGGGAGCCGGTTTTTCTGTTCTGGCTGACGTACCTGCTGCTGGTTGTGCAGGCTGCGCCGTCATACCCTGCGGATTCCAGAGTCGTTCAATTTCATCCCGGGTGGAGGCCTGCACGGCAGCAGTTGTCAGTAACAGGGTGAACAGCAGTGATTTAGTGAGAGACATGTTCGCCCTCCTGCTGCTCTGCCATCATGGCCTGTTGTCTGGCTTCCAGCGCCTCACGCTCTTCCCGGCTGACACGGGCAATCCATGCATCCAGCACCTGGTATGCACCGAACAGCACGAGAATGGCCGCAATAAGCTCCGCCAGAAAAAAAGCCATCCAGGGTTTGCTGTGAACAAGACGGGCGACGATATGAAACCAGACACCCAGGGAAAATACCCACATTCCCGTAATATCAAGCTGGGGTAAAGAGAATTTATATTTATGCACAGTAAAACTCTCCTGTCATACAGAGAATTAAATAAGGGATTACCGGAATAAATGGTGAATTATTTCCAGGTTCAGAATTAATGAAGTTTACTGACGAACGGGAAATATCCGTAATTCAGAAGTTCGGTTTAAAATCTTCAGAAACGTTCAGGAACTGTTTTGCCAGGTCATCCTGCGAAATAAAGCCGTATGATAACGGACGAACACTGCCCTGTTTCGGGTCAACCAGCATCATGGCCGGGAAATATTTCACGCCGAGGCGCTGCGCCTGCCCCCGGTCAGTCCGGGAATCCGGCAACAGCGGATTAATCACGCCATCCACAGAAACGGGAATAACACTCAGACCATACATATCCCTGAAGCCATTAATGACCTGCGCCAGCTGCCCGTCGATGGGGTCCTGACCCCGGTAAAAAAACATGATGCCGTAGTGTTCAGCCAGTTTCGCAATGGCCTGTCGCTGCTGCGCCTGGTCTGCCGCCAGCTGGTTCCGGACCGTGCCGTTGTAATGGCTGTACTGCAGGTTATAGTCCAGTTCAGGATGTGCCAGCATGGCTTTTTTGGCGCTCATAGTGAAAAGCCCGGCCTGCTGAGTCCAGTAATTCTGCAGCCGGAAATATTTCACAAAATTATCCACGCCGGGATACAGAATGGCTTCATACAGCGCCCGCTTTGTTGCCGTCTGCAGCACGGCCAGTTTCTGCATAATATCCGGTTCCTGACGGGGGGCTGCAGGTGCGGGTTGATTTTCTTTTTCCTTCGGATTTATTTTCTCGTTATACCACTGCCAGCCTGCATCTTTCCCTGACGCCGGAAAAATAAAGCAGCAGAGTAACAGTGGCAGTAATGCTTTATTCATCTTCATTCCTTTCATCACTTTTTCTTTCATCATCAGGTTTCTGCAGGTCAGTCAGGGCAGAAAAACAAAAATACAGAATAAACAGGAGCACACCGGAGTAAAGGAGAACGAAAGCAGCGGCAAGCATCCCGTCTGCCGTGGTTTCTTTTACCGTATCCCACGACCAGATAATTACCGGAGAAATGACAATCGCTGTAATCAAAAGCCGGATAAGAAAATCAATAAAACGGTTCGACGTGAATATGACTTTCATCATTTCCCCGGTTATTTCCCATACCTTACTGTCCTGCCTGTTTCAACTGGTCAGCAATCTGCTCTTTCACTTTCTGCGTCAGAACGCCACTGTCCGGGATTTTCTGGTTATTCATCAGGTCTTCGTAGAAGTTAGTGAAATCCAGTCTGTCGAACTGAATTTTCTGCAGCTCATCAACCGTAATCCCCCGACAGTCAGGATGCTTCGCACTGCCAAAACTGATACGCAACTGACCGTTGCGCCCCTGCTGCTGGACTATCTGCGCCAGCTTCGAATCAAACTGACAGTAGCTGCGTTTTTTCTCCAGACAGACACCCAGCACTTTCTTCGAACAGAACTCCCCGACGCTGACGGTCAGTTTGTTTGATTTTGCTTTAGCCAGGGCCTTTTCATCACTGCTGCATTTGGCCAGCCCGATATCCTGTCCCCAGCCGCTGTCCTTACAGCAGTTGCTGTATCCGGCTGCAGCCTTCTTACAAAATTTCGCCTGACCGGTGAAAGCACGGACATCCACCCCGTTCAGCGCCGCAACATCCTTACCTGCTGCGGCCAGTGCCGCCAACTGAGAAACAGCTTCGGCAAAATCATTACTCTGCCCGCTCTGAGCCTTATCGCATTCGCCATCGAGACAGAAGACGTCTCCCCCACAGACCATCACTTTCCCGGATGTTTTTGACTCACAGGAGTACGTGGCATATTCATGCAGACAGGCACCTTCTTCGGAGTAAAAGGCACACTGGTGTGACACCAGGGTACAGGCAGGATTGTCGGTGTAGGTCTGACAGGTTCCCTTGTCTGCTGACTGCGTGACATACGTGTCCCGGTATGCCCAGCAGCTCTGGTACATGCTGTATGACTGACCGTCTTTAACTATCGTCCTGTTCCCGCCAGCCTCCGTACATTCTGTTTTTGTCAGTTTCCCCATATCCTTGCTGAACGGGCAGCTTTCAGACCAGACAACATACGGGGTGTACGAGGCTTTTTTTACCCTGACAACCAGACGCAGCTTCATTGCCGTATGACGCTTAAATCTTATACTTCCTGCCCGGGTGGGATGAGATGAGGTAAAGGCCACACCGGCAGTCAGCGTTTTCTGCACTGGCGTAAATGAGGCATCCACGGATGTTTTCGAGTTCCAGTTCAGACGGCTGCCCAGCACGGTAATCACCATGTTGTCACTTTTTTGTATATATATTCGTTTCCAGCTGTAATGAGCACTGACAATTTCACCGGTAACGGGAGAGGTAATGGAGACAACATACTGACCATTCACTTCACGTGCAGGTAGCTGACTCATTTCATACTCCAGCGTCCGGGTTTCCCATGTGGTACTCCCCTGCAGCTCCATACGGGCAGTTCGTGTGCAGTACTGCTCCACCTGTAAATCCCGCTCACAGGTGTAATTCGTGTATTCACTCCGGCTAATCTCCTGCGCACTGCACTGCTGCCCGGTGTTTCCCACAATGCTGTCAGCCCGGTTCACCACATCCCTGCCGGTCTGGATAAACGGTGCATCCGGTGAAAGAATGTCTTTCGGCTTGTTCATGAATGACTCTGTAATGGTTTTTCCGGTTTCACCGGTCGCCCATTCCGTGGTGCCGTCATTTTTCAGGCCGCCATCCCCGCCGGCAGTCACGCCACCGTAATATTTTGTCTCGTCCGGATTCGCGTTATAGCCGGGGATACTCTCCTGTGGCTTAAAGCCCTGAATACTGCTGCTTCCCTGTCCTTTGATCTGGTGAGCAAAATCAGAGCCGGCCCGGTAATCACTGTTGCTGTCAGCCTGTGCCATGCCGGCAACCAGAGCCAGTATCAGAGGTAAAATACGTTTCATTTCCCGGAATCTCCTTTCCCTGCCAGTAAATCATGAGCCACCTGCCGGCAGTCACCCGTGGCGGCCACTTTCTCCAGCGCCTGGCCAACCCGCAGGTTTCCCCGGATGATGTCGTATCCCTGACGGCAGAACACCACCAGTGCCGGTACACTGCGAATGCCGTACTGTGAAAACAGCGTCGGGTCGATCTGAACACCATCTGTCGCGCCGTCTTTCACCAGGGACAACACGGCTTCAGCGGTGGTCTTCAGGTCATTATTCACCATGCCCCGCAGTGTGGCCGGAATACCGTAGTGCCGGGTTTCGCCCAGCATCCGTTTCAGCCCCTCTTCGGGAATGGAAAACGACACAAAATACAGGGCACCCTGCCGGGGTTTCCCGTCCTGTGAAGCCTGCTGTTTACGAACCAGCTCATCCAGGAAATGGTTATCTGAACGCTGAAGGGGGTTTTCCAGCACCTGTTTCTCCGCCCAGGCCTTCAGCTGATGGTCAGGTTTTTCACGCAGTTGTCTGCTTAAATTTTCCTGCTGCTTCAGGAACTGGCGGTTTTCAGGAGTGTTCACATTTTCTGAGGCATGAACAGTGATATGCATCCCTGCAGTCAGGGCAAAAAGCGCAAATATTTTCCAGTTCATGATATATCCTGATGGCATTATTACAATTTAATTACCCGTAGGGTTTTCTCTCAGTTTTTCTGCCAGTTTTAAAAAAGCATCAAATTCTTTCTGACCTGCACATATTTTACTGGCTGTAACCGATACGGTTATTCCTGATATGTTATTGGCAGAGTCTTTAACATCATTATTATGGACGGAGACATTATCGGGACTGAAAATATAAACCTTTTCTCTGGGATAATCCCTGTCCACATCCTCCCGCCACTGAATCTGTTCTTTATCAAAACGGTGATACATTATTGAGGAAAACCGGCACAGCCAGTCGTCAATACATGACAGCTTATCCAGTAATTGTTGCGAATGACGGACCTCACAGGCAAGCTGCCGGCACTCCATAATGCACCGTGACACACCACCATTTGCATTCACAAGCGCTTTCATCTCCAGCAGAACACCCATATCAAGTATTCTGGAGCCATATTTTATATTATTACTCATTACATCCTCCTCTGTTTTTGCTTACACACTTATCCTGAATGAATACGTTAAAATACAAATATTTTAAAAACACAACAGCAAAAACACATACAAAAGTAACCTCCAGATATAATCGAATGAGAAATATTTTCCCTGATATATCTGTTTTTTGCCATTCATGAATATTTTCACCGAGAATGCCATCAGGAGCAAAATAAAACAATATCACAGACACCATTACCAGATTAAAAGGAAACCATTTTAACGTTTCATTTATCAGATGGATAAGGATATAATATACATTTATAAAATTATGTATGTATTTATTTTTCATCATCTCAATTTTCATAGATATTCCTCTCATTGATTAACTTGATTTACAGGCAGTTTCTGATAAGTATGTTTTTCAGAATAATAGCTGCTCACATGTTTCCACCACTGCCCCAAACTTTTTCACAGCAATGCATTATTAAGAATAACTGACCCCCCGGTCGTCAATACATGACTGTTTATTCAGACATTTTCAGAGTCGTGTAAAACAATAAGGATATCAAAAGAATAGCCAGAACAGGCAATATAATCTGTGGGAGAATACAATTCATATACTGAACCGGTGTCATTTCATAAGTTCCACCATAAATACTTATATATCTCTTTATCACAATTCCAGATAACACATACCCTATCCCCACAAAGATAACAGAACCCCCGAATCCCTTAACAGGCGTTTCGTCTCTAAACTTAAAAAACAAGTAGTAAAAAGCATCTAATATTACAGAGAGAAAAACCAGCCCATATACCAGAATGCTACCATTGGTGGTCTCACCATATTGTTTTTCCATCATCCACATTGCAATATTTTGCATTAATTCCTGCATTATTTTCACCTTCTTGGCATTGATATATTAACGATTGATTTCATGTTGCTTACATATAAGCACTCAAATGACACTGACATCGTTCCTTAATTTAATTACTTCACTTAATATTTTTATTTGCTTCTAAGTCCTCCTTCAGCATCCTTTTTACATTCACAGAAATACACAGTTGCGTTTACGCCACATCAGGTAGCCGAAGTTTTTCTTTGTGTTGGGTGGATTTTTCCCAGTTTCCCAGCGGGTCACGCTGCGCCCGAACGGGTGGCACTGTCCGCTGTCCGGATACATATTCACCATCTGATAACGCCAGCGTTCTTTGGGCAGGATTGGGGACGGATATTCATTACAGACGGCGTTATTTTTCCCGATGGTTTCCATAATCATGCCCTGACGGTGCAGCTTGAACGCCATGCGTTCACTGACCAGCAGGGAGGACTGCAACGGACTGGACTCATTACTCACCCAGCCATTAAACGGGTACATACTTCCCTGCGAACCGGCACACCAGAACAGGGCATCAATGGGCATGTTAAAGGCACTGGCAATTGCATCTGCTGCACAGGCCCCCTGTGCTATCGGATTGGCAAAGATGACAGCTTCCGGATTGAGAATGGTGGTCAGGCTGCTGTCCGTCCAGGTGGGATCGATTTCAGAAAGATAAGCGATATCCAGGTCACCACCTTCCAGACAGCCCAGCGATGTGATGATGTTAAGCCAGTACGTCAGCGGGTATTTGTACCAGTGAACGTGATAGAACGCCCCGTTCACCTGCTTCTCATCCTTTTTCGCCGTTCCCTGTGCCGTTTTACCAAAAGCCGGCAGGCTGAAGCCCAGATTAACCATACATCCCGGTGACCGGGTAACGTCCGTCAGCGCCATCGGCTCCCAGTAACCAATGGCCAGCCCGATACGCCTGAACAGCGGCGGCGGTGCCGGACAAATCTGAATGGGCATAGACGGGTTCGCCGTGTCGGGGACCTTACCCTGACTGACTTTGATACTGCCCAGCGAGAGCGGGAAAATACAGCTCCAGCAGATATCCGTGATCGGGTTTACAAAACGCCCCTCACAGGCAGACTCCGCTGACGCCGCAGGGACATGACCGGCGAGAAGGAATAACATCAGCAGCCACAGGCTTCGCTTCATTTTCTGCCCTCCTCTGCCGGAATAAATTCCACCTTCAGGAAGCGATCGCCGGGAACGGCGCTCACCCGTGCCGGTACCTGATCGATGCCGAGGCGCTGGCAGAGCACACCGTTCTGGTCAAAGTAAACACGGCTGTCCAGAGACTTCTGCATCTCCGGGATACTGCCCTGCACGAGGATAATTTTGCTCTCCAGTGTGGGCGGCGTCTGGCGTTTCATCCAGGCCACCTGCGTCGGATCATCGCCATTGATGAAATACAGCGTCTGGTTAAAAGGAACATACTGCAGCGGATTCATCACTTCACCCTGACGGGCAAACGCCCGCCCTTCGTTATCCCGGATATCCGCAGCCAGTCTGACGGACGGGTCAAACAACCGGCTGCCGTATTTCTCCGTGCGTCCGATACCGGGCACGGCAGGGGGCCGCAGGCTGTTACGGATCACCCGCTCCTTAAAGGCATCCATTTTCCGGCCCATCTCACCGGACTGCTCCAGTGCCGTCAGGCGCTGCATGATCACCGTCAGCATGTCCGGCTCCTTTACCGGCCACAGATCGCCCCAGGTGCCAAGATCGGCTGCGGCCACACTCTGCCCCCATATCAGCAGTGCAATCAGCCCCCGGCATCTCATGGCTCCGCCCTCATCCGCCGGGCAATATCCTGCTGGATTTCCCGGGTGATATCCGGTGCCCCCTGTACCACAGCAGGCGACACCAGAATGACCGCGTGGTGCTTCTGCTGCCATGCCTGCAGGCTGGCTTCCAGTGCCGTGTTAAAACGCGCTGAAAGGGCTTTTGACTGTGCTTCTGACAGTTGTTTCTGACTGGCGCTGTCAAAAAACGCATCCACGGTCTGTTTCATGTTGAAGGCGACAGTCACCGGTGCGTTTAGTCTGACAATGCCGTAACTGACGGCTGCATTCAGTAACACCATTGCCAGGCATCCCGGTACCGCCCACCACCAGTGGCTGCGTCGACGGGCTGTAACATCAGTCGTTTTTTGCGTTGTGGTCATACAACACTCCTGTATTTCTCATGTTCTTCCAGCCAGGTTTCCAGCGAAGCCATCTCCGGCCCAGACTTCTTCCACGCCAGCTGCCACACTGCCTCATGAATACTCAGCCCCTCTTTACGTTTCTGCTGCACAAACTCAAAATCCGGGCCGTCAGAGCTGTACATGGCACGGCTTAACGGGTCCACAAACAGGCGGTGCCAGGAGGAATGGTTTTCCACCTGCAACAGGAAGGAACTGAACCACTGGTCTTTGGCCGCACCGAACTTACCAATCATGTCGCGCTGCAGTGGCTGGAACTGGTCCGGATACAGCTGGTTGTATTTCGCGAACTCCTTCGCACTCTGTTTGAGGATAATTTTGTAGGAGGAGTTACCCCATGCTGCACGGGCCGCACTGGAGGCCTTGTCAGAGTCAAAGTCGACGATGTTCTGTGTGATGGTGATATAGGCACCGGTATGACGGCGGGCAGTACGGTAACCTTTCTCAATAAATTCACCGACCTTGTGATTTTTGAAGTCCAGCAGACGCCAGCCTTCATCAATAACGTTCAGTTTCTTGAGGTTACGCGGCGTTCGGTACATCCTGTTCTCGATGTAGATAATCAGGGAGAACATCACCGCAACCAGCAGTGACGGACGGTCTTCCAGTCCGCCCAGCTCCAGCACCACCATTTTTGCGTCATCCCGCAGGGACGGCTCATCAGAATTAAAATACTGGCCGTAAGTGCCGTTGGCAGTGTACTGGTCAAGCAGCACAATCATTTCATCCAGACGGCTGCGGATGGTCGGTGACTCGGCATACTGCTCGCTGTCACTGGCGTTTTTCAGGAAATTCACCACATCATCAATGCGCGCCTGATTCTTTTTGGTCAGCCAGGAGGCTTTGACCGCCTGCAGCAGCAGACCTTCATGCACTTCATCCAGGTTACCGTTGGGGCTGGCCATCACCGACAACTGGTCGCGGACACGCTCCGCTGACTGGTCAATATCGGTGATGTTCGCAAACGGGTTAAAACGCAGGGTTTCACCGTCCAGATATACGCCCCCCATGTTCTCACACAGGGACTTGTAGCCATCCCCCATGTCGAACACCACGGCAAAGCCCCCAGAGTCCAGCACGCTGCGGATAAGTGGCTGTATCAGTCCGGTTTTACCGGCCCCAGAGGTGCCACAGACCGCCATGTTGTAGTTGGTGTTATTCATCCCCTTAAAGAAGATATCGATAAACGCCAGCTGGTTACGGTAAGTGGGTGCCAGCAGGCCTGCCGGTGTCAGGGGGTTATCCGCCACTAACGGCATCAGGTTGGCCACATTAAAGCTCTCTGCGCGCTGAACCACACCGGCCTCTTTCAGCTGTTTAAACAGTCCTTTCCCGGCCATAAAGGGCAGGCAAGTCAGGAAATTGCGCATGTGGTTAAAGCGCGGTGAAATCAGCTCAAAACCGTTTTTACGGAAGCTGTTCAGGATGTCCTGCTCCACTTCCAGTGCCGTTTCATTATTGTCCTTGCAGAAGGCTGTGATGTTGAGGAAGTAGGACACGACAGAGGACTGACCGGAGCCCAACCGCTGACGCAGTTCCCCCCACTCCTTCGCCTCTTTCTCCACGGACGGAAACCATTTGGCATAGGAGGTCTTCGACTTTTTCTCCAGGTCCATGTACTTCAGGTTGGCTTCGCTGTGGGTTTTCACCTGGTCTTCCACCACCAGAGTCAGCGTCAGGATGAACGGACAGGAGATGGACAGTTCCGGGTTCAGCAGGTTGCTGTAGTTGTCGGCCATGTTCCACAGGAAGGCGATTTCCGGGTTACGGGCCAGATGGAAATTCAGGATGCGGGCCGTGCTGTTCCTGCCGTTCTCACGCAGGCCCAGCGTCAGGTAATCAGCCCGGACTTTCAGATCAAAACTGTCCTCCACACACTGATAATTCAGATCAGAATACGGGTCCAGCTGACGTCTTTTCGGGTACAGGGAGTCCGGATTATGGTTAATCATCTCCCCGACAATATCGATAAAAGCCTGTGCATCCACCGTCTGTGTGGTGATACTGGCCCCCTGTAACGACGCCCGGATGATTTTCACCAGGTTTTCCATTTCCAGAATGTCGGCCCGGCTTTTTTTCTTCGAGGGAGAACAGTACGAGATAAACACCCGGTAATGGCGCAGGGTCAGGGGCAGATTCATCCCCTCCGGCAGCGGGAACTGTGTCGCTGCCGCTTTCATATAATAGGCACGGGTAATGGCGTTAAACCGTTCAGCCTGTTCACCTGACCAGGAGAACTCACGCAGCCCGTATTCAATCCTGTCACCAACCAGCTGACTGGACATCAGATGGATACACAACGGAATACCGCGCGGTAGTTTGGTGCGCAGCATATGATCGAGCGCCTCCACAATGGACTCATTCGCACCATTGATGGGAATGGCTTCCAGCATAAAGCCCATCGTGGTGTCATTCATGAACAGGCCGGACTCCTGGTTGTAATCACGGTACGGCAGCAGACGGCTGAACTGCGGGAAGCTCATCTCACCGAGGATCTGATTAGCCTGAGAGGATTCATCTGGTAATTTAAGCGCAGTCAGCAGTGAATTAACCGCCTGAGTGACGGCCTCAAGTGGGTTATTACTCATATGAGTATTCCTTAGTGCGTTTAAAAAAGGAAAATATCAGTCTGTGGGCCGTGGATATATCACGCAGTGCCATTCTTAAAACCACAGCACAAATAAGAGATGGAGGCTTTTAACAGGAAACCAGGATTAACGTTCCTTTGCTGAATGAGCATCATTTAATGCCTGAAGTTGTTTTTCACGTATCTTATTTCGCTCATTTTCTCTTACCCGTTTCACCTCTGCCATTTCGTTTTCCTTTCTACATTTTGATGCAAGCTCTTTTGCCTTACCAAGACTTAAAGGTTCAGGCTGATAATCAGAGGAGTCAGACTTAATGGCTTCCTTAAATGCATCTGCTGCACAGGGAGTATCCTGTGTAATCTCTGTCAGTTGTTCTGGTGTTGCAGGTTGTTGCTCAAGGTAATCATTGTAAAAAAGACCACATATCAACATAGCCATAACGCCAACAAATATAAAAGCCAGAACAGATTTTAAATCTATCGACTTCATTTCATTTTATCCCCTGTGCTGCTTATTTGAAATTCATGTAAATTTTGTTAATACAGGTCATCGGCCTTTCTATTCACCTTCCCCCATCCGACAAAAGGAATAACTCAAGAAATAAAACATATAAAAGATAACTGTGGCCGCAAAAGAACCATCTATTACTGATAGCGTCAAATCAGGAGAACCGCCCCACATATTGTCATCATTAAACGACATGAAAGAAAATAAAAAACTGAGACCTGCAAGGCCAAGTAACATTAAAATATAGGCAAGCATATCTTTTATAAAAACACAAATAATTACATAGCCGTAACCACAGACAATGATTGCCATTGCAAAAAACAGCCGCAGATTACCCTCAAGACTTAACTGGTACTCAGTCATTTACCTACCCTCAATCAATGTTTTCTTCAGTAAACTTCCGGATGGTATCCTGTTCACACTGACGAGTGGCAGACTCCTGCATTGCATCCACTTTCTCCTGCCAGAGACGCCGGATATCCTTTTCATCCCGACCAGTCAGTTTTTTACCGGACAGCAGACGATTAAGCAGTTCCTGTCTCGCATCCGGTACGTCTTCAGTCAGACGCATAAGCTGAAGCAGGCTCTGACGGCTGAGGACCATGAGTGATTCCGGCAGGAGTGTGAAGAAGAAAATAAAAAAGCATACCGCACCACAGCAGGCAAGGACCGCAAACAGGATTTTCAGATATATACCATCAACGCCGAACGCAGCAATAATACAGGGAATCCATGCAATACACGCAAAAAACGCCAGGATGTTATCTATTCGGTTATGTCTGCGATATATCTGTTGATGTTCATCCAGAATAGAATCTATTTTTTCAGCTTCTGATTTATGCATAGTGTTTCCTCTGCCTTTCCTGATACGCCTGACATTCAACGCACAACGTCACACCGGGAAATATTCTTCGCCGGGCTTCCGGAATAGGATTTCCGCATGCTTCACAGAGATAAACAGGAATACCATGAGCATTTATTTTCTGGCGTATCCGGTTTATTCCTGTCATGGTCAGTTGTTCTGTCACTGAATATGCTTCATCGGCTTCATCACTCACGGAATATTCCTCCCGACATGTTCTGACACGCTACCGCCCATCCCTTTTCACGCACAGGGCACTCGTTTTACTGGCAGATTTTGAATACAGAAAGCCCGCCGGCATTGCCGGCTGATATACAACTTCAGGACCAGTTAATTAATACGTGGTTTTCCCCACGCAGACGGTTTAATAACAAAAAACACGCTGGATGGCTGATGATAAACATCCTGATTATCAATATATGGCGCTATCCATAATGCTGCCGTCTGCTCACCCGTTCTTAGCGGACGAGGAGGTGTTACCGGCGCAACTGAACTGACCGGAACGACCGTTTTCACTTCCCGGACAGCGGTAAACAGCGGGCGTGGTGCCAGCAGTTTCTGCTCCGGATGTGCAGTCCTCGCAGGTCTGCTGCCGGATGGAGTTGTCGCAGTGACGGTTCGCACAGGTGTTGTCCGGAAGTTCCCTTCAGCCAGGCGCGGCAGTGATGCCGCAACCGGCTTTGCTTCTGAGGACTGCTCCAGTTTTTTGGCTTTCTCATTAGCCTGCTCCATCGTCATACAGGTATCTGATGTGGTGGCATTACACTCAAATTCCGTATTAGTTCCGGCACAGCCGGAAAGTAATAACGTCCCCAGCAGAGGAATAAATAAAGAAATCTGTTTCATTGCCCTTCTCCTTTTTTATTATTCCCCACAACAGCAGAAATTAACTCTGCTGTCAGATTTGTTTTCCCTGCACAGGGTTGTCCGAAGACCACTGTATTTCCCGGAGAAGAAAATAAGTTCATCGACATACCCTTCTTCATCACACCGACAGCAGCCATATTAAAATTGTGCGACAATGATTCAGGACCGAATTTCTTCGGTGCAGGAAGTACGATTCTTGTGGTGCAGTTACCAAGAACAGCATTCATAAAATCATCTGATACGCTTTTATCCGGTACAGAGCGTGCAGTAATAACATTAATATTACACATGTTCATTTTTATCTCCGTTGTTTCTGTTTGTCCTGTCATCAGGGAAATAAACATGGCATTTCCTGATTTTTTCCGACAGGGAAGTATCTTCCGTAAGAACTTCCTTCAGATGTTCATCTGCAGTTGCCACCCGGACACATTTCATTTTTCCGGGTCGCACAGGATATTTTCCGGAGATCACCGCCAGCGAGACATACATCAGGGCCAGCGTTGCCCATAATGCGGTGACCAGTTGCATCAGAGACCGATCAGTCTCCCTGGCATATTCTGCAGCATCCCCCCGGCGAAAACCGCACGTTACAGACGGAGGCATCGCTAAATCGGAACCAAAACTGTTCGAGCAGTATCGGACCGGATATAGCCCGGCTGGCGTTCTGTCCCTTACATACTCGATCTCCTGAACCAGCAATTTTCCCGGTGTGGTGTTGTCCTTCCATAAAACCAGTAACGCCAGCAGAGCCATTGTGGCCAGCGGCAGAATGACGGCGTATTTCAGACACCAGAACAACCAACACAGGCCCCGGACAACAACATACCGGGTGGCATGGCATATCTGACGGAGTGACATATTATTTGCCATCGTTGCCCCCTCCCAGGCTGCCGGACATAAACTGCTGCGGATTCAGGTTGCCCAGCTGCTTCAGCATCTGGTCAGTATTAAAACCGTTAAGATGATTTGTCATTGTGGAAGTAACAGACGCATTATTGCCATCAACAAAATTCTGAGCATGCTCTGCTGCAGCCTCTTCGACTGTTTTCGTTTGCTCCAGCGCCATCTCTTCCACGGTTTTCAGCTGGAAGCCGTCCTGGAACACCACGGTCACTTCGTTGCCCGCACCAATCGGTATCACAGGGTGATACTGTTCGGCACGTTTGATGTAGTAGTCACTGAGCGTCTGTGCGGCTTTCGATGCACCGCCACCGATACCCATTTTAAGGACATCGCCTGCCCCGTAAGCGGCAGTGGCTCCCAGCCCGACAGCCGGCTGGGAAGCGCGCTCCATTCCCTGACCGATACCATCAACAAATCCCGCGCCCCATGCCCAGCCGAGGATTTTGCCGTTACGCATCACCACTTCGCCCTTGATACCGTTTTTACCCCGGAAGCTGACATGCCCCTTAATCGGCATATCAATGGTTTTGCCGCCCTTCAGGCAGCTGATATTGCGGGTGCGTACAATGGCACGCTCACTGGACACATCCCCCCAGGCTTCCAGACCCACAAAACATCCCGTTGCGTCATACGTCTTGCTGTTCGGCATTTCCACCAGGCCGGTGATACGCAGCTGCATCGGCACCGTGGATTCATTACCGGTGACAGAGGCATTGGCATCCGCCCCTTCAATCAGCATGGCTTTCGCAAAACTTCCTGACGGAATGTACGGCAGTGATGGTCCCTGTTTTCCCTCATTACGGGTAAACACCTTACGCTGTATCCGGTTAGGCACCGGCACAGACTGGTACGTCACCTGTGGTGGTGGCGTGACACCATTCCCGGGATAAAACGCCGTCGGCGGTGGAACAGCAACGCTGCCCTGCGGCGGAAAGGATACGGGGGTGTTTCCTGGCTGTGGTTCGCCTTCCGGGCCGGGCGGTGAGGCTGGCATCTGCGGTACTGGTTCTCCGGTCGCGGTGACAGGATTTGCACCCAGGGCTTTCACCTGCTCTGCCAGGGCGGCATTGTCCTGTCCCAGCTTTTCAATACGACGCTGGTCATCACCGCGCTGTTTGTTCAGAACATCCAGCTCACGACGGATTTCCTCATACTGCTTCTGCATCTGCGCTGCCGTCACCTGCATCTCTGTGGTGGCATGCTGACGCACCTTGTCATCAAAGGTCGTATCCACCACACCGGTCATATCCGGCACAGGCTCCTGTTCAGCCACGGTTTCACCGTTACCGGACATGTCCACATCAGACAGATACAGCGCACCACCAATCGCGGAGGCTGCACCAATAACCACAATCCCCAGCCACAGGTACTGTTTGCGTTTCACAATAGTGTTGATACTGGCCATCAGTTGCCCTCCCCGTCACGGATGACATACACATCCATGCGCGCACCTGCCAGTAACTGGCTGGCAGGCTGGCTGAACATCACGGCACGGGTTCCCGGCTGCCAGAAGTCACTTTCCCGGATATTCAGGGCAGACAGCGTTTTATTTTCCACGGCAAAGCGGACCATCTTCAGGTGATTCCCTGTCCATACTGCATCCGCCACTGAAAACAGCCCCGCCGGGGCCTGCAGGGTTTCCTTTGTCACAGGAACCTGATACCAGCCTGCGGGTAATTTTCCGCCACGGACAGCCTGGCTGATGGTCACAAGCAGGGATTCATAAGGCGTGGACGTTTCCCACGCTCCGGCTTCTTCTCCGGTTCCACGCAGGTCACTGACCAGCTGAATGGTACGCCCCGCACCTTCACGGGGAACGGCCTGAATGGAAAGGTTAAGACCACGTTCTGTTTCCAGAATGAACGTAAAGGGCTTTTTGTTGACGGTGGCCACCACCACACCGCCGGAGGCGGTCTGCTCATTATTAGTCAGGGCACCATCCAGACTGTTCACGGCGATAATCCGGTCACCGGGAACGGTAAACAGATTCGGACTGGTATTACTGACGGCAACACTGGCCTGACCACCGTTCACCATTGGCACTACGGTGGGGGCCAGCGTACCGTTTGCGGCCATCACGCTGCAGGAAAAAAACAGGCTGCCGAATATTATTGCCGTATTATTTTTTCTCATCGTCTGTTTCCCCGAAATTATCCAGCCAGGTCACCCCGTTTTCCCGCTTCAGAATAAGGATGTAATGTTTGATATCAGTGAAAGGTTTTGAATCACCAATCCAGGTTTTAAGCACACCACGAATTTCCACACGGCCATACTGAGGCCAGACACGAACACTGGTCTGGAAAAAGGCTGAGTTCACGTTATCGTTTTTAATACGCTTCGCTTCTTCAGCCAGAATAACTTTCATCTGGTTCTGTGCGCCCGGGCGGATATATTGCAGAAGCGCCTGATGTGAGGCATCGACAGTTTCTGATGAAACATTCAGGCGAAGGGCAATAAATGACAATGCCATCTGCTGTAAATAAGAGGCATCGGCACTGTTCTGCGACACGGCAAAGGGGGCATTAAATGCCATTGGCGTCACAGCAGTGCGTTGCTCATTCTGAAGACGGTAATTATTCACACCCTGAATGACATTCACAGAGAGGCTGAGAACAATAAGCAATGACATAAATATAAAAGCGATGGCCATTACACGACTGGTACTTAAACGGGCACCGTGTTCCATATAACAATCCTGGTATCAGTTCTATTTAATCCACTGCCGGAAACACGAATCAGGAACATTATGAAAAATACCGCGCAGCAGGGCTGTTGGCATATACCAGTAAATCAGGTCACGTAACCAGGAACTGCCCCGCCCTTTTTTCAGTTTTTTAATCCCGAAATAAACCAGAACCGCTGCACCAATACCGAACAGATATTTTGATGTCATCATTCCCCACACAATACAGATTCCTGCAGGGATGAGTTCATCCAGTGGCAGGCCAAACCAGCGGCTCTGGTTGGTCAGTGTTTCCGGGAAACGATACTTTTTAAGTTTATTCTCGTCTCCCGACATCGTTTTATTTCCTGTCAGAGGCCAGCAACGGTCATACCCACAGTAATAAATACAGATACGATGGCAAAACCGGCCAGGAACTTGACGTTTTTGGTCATCATGTACATGACCGCACCGACCAGAACTTCAGCCAGAATGACCCATTTAACAACACTGGAGTCCTTACCGAAGGTCGCCTTAACCGTGGAGTTACCGCTTGCCATCAGGTCCTGACCACCGGAAGCCATCGCCAACTGCGGGAAGAACATCATCAGAACAGCAGCCGGGATCACAGCGCGAGCCAGGCGAAGCATATTCAGACGAGAGGGTCTGAAAGAGAAATACTTTTTCAGACGAGTGAATTTAGAAAAAAACGACTTCTTTTTGACGGGCGCAGAAGCACCCTGAACACTTAAAACGGCGTCCATATGATTCCTCTGTTTAATATTGATAGTAAAAAATAAAACTCTTTATATATCGTCTATGTCTTCAGCTTCCTCCTTTACTAAAGATGCATTATAAAAGTCGGGAAAACGATTGAGATGATCTTTTAGTCTAATGAACACCTCATTAGTTTTTGTTCTTCCGCTACGATCCCTGGCTGCTAAAAGTTTCTGATTAGTTGTCTCATCCAGTATTAATAAGACTTTGTTACCTGGTGCGGCTCTGGTTCTCCCTCTGCTCACGTTCCCTCCGCATAATTACTTGAGATAATAAAATATAATCATATAAATCATCTTTAATGAAAACAAAAATAGAGTAAATTATATTAACAAAAACGGGAACCAATGGTTCCCGCAAAGTAACAATAAGTTAACAGCTTATCTTCCCAATATTTCTTTTACTTTAGCATATAAAGGAAGTATCTTTTCCGTTCTAATCATTTCATCCAACCAGAGATCTCTAGAACTAAATCCATATCGTTTAAATAATTTCATGGTTTTCTTCTTTGATTTAGACACAGTGATATTCATCTTTGCTGATGAATAATGATGGCTAAACCCTATCAGATATGGCTCAATGCCTACATATTCATCAGAGGGTACAATTAATTCATTGGAGTATTTAGACACAACAAACGATGACAGGTTATCATTTGCTACCCAAATAAACCTCCAGATAAAGAAATAGCCGCATGGTGTTATAACACTTTCTATGATCACACTCCATAACGTATTATTAAGTAATATGTCATTATTACAATTTACACCACAAATAGAAGAGCATGATTCAATCTCTGCTCTGGATAACTGTAATTTACATTCCAACGTTAAACTATCAAACCATTCATCACATGAATTAAATGACGATCTGATAAGTTTTTCAAAGCAGTTATTTTCCTTAATAAAAGAACCATCCTCGAAGCGGACACATACAGGATATTTTAAAAACGAAATAGCCTCTCCAAGACTATGAGGGAAATGCAATTGACTGATGAGTGCTCTTTCTCTACGATCCATCGCACACATAGGAACCTCCGTTAAGGATTCTATGGACAGTCGATGCAGGGAGTGGCTGCTCCCTGCATCGGCGATTTTCAGTTTCAATTTTTAACGTGGCATTAACCACGTAATTAATATACTATATTATTCTGATTATTGTCATCAGTTCGAACCATAAAAAACTCTGATATTTGAACAAAGTCAAAATTTATTTCCCTTTATTCATCATCATTTTTTGGAAAGAACCTTTCCATCTCAACCGACACCTTCTCTCTGATATCTTCAACCATATTGGCATATTCAAACTTCGGGTTTCCGGAAACATGAGGACTAAGAGACTCAATACCTAAAATCTTTGCCACCGTTGACTGCGTTTTTACAACACATTCAAGAAGAAGTTTATTAAACTCTACCTGATTAAATGCTGATTCTTTACGCTCCATCTGAGCTTCATATACACGAAGCCCTAACTCAAGAAGCATTGAAGCTGTTGCTGAAAAACTGACGTCTTTTTCTCTTGCTCCCTCCTGTCGGCGTTTTTCAATAATAGCATTTATTTTTTCATAAGCATCATTGCTGATATACAGGTTTACCTTAGCCATTAGAGATTACCTCTTTTAAACATAAAATAAAGTTAATTTCGAAACACTAAAATTCACAATGGAAACAGGAACGCGCCGCTAGCAGCGCCCCTAGCAGTATCCTATAAAAAAACACACCGCGCCGCTAGCAGCACCCCTAATATAAAACAATGTTTTTTATAAAAATAGTCAGTACCACCCCTACAAAGCGGTGCAGACACGGTGCCATAGCCGCGCTTGCACCGTTGTTTTAAATAAATCTGATTTAAACAATATAAATTCATGAATATAAGCATATGATATTAAAATCAAATCAGCAAAAACTTGTTTTTGCGTGGGGTGTGGTGCTTTTGGTGGTGAGAACCACCAACTAGTTGAGCCTTATAGTGGAGTAGGTTAAATTATTTCCGGATAATGTCACCAGAGGTGAAAAAATGAAAAAGTGGATGTTAGCAATCTGCCTGATGTTTATAAGTAGGATCTGCGAAGCCGCCGATTGTTTTGATCTTGCAGGCCGGGATTACAAAATAGACCCGGATTTACTGAGAGCGATATCATGGAAAGAATCCCGTTACCGGGTTAATGCCATTGGTATTAATCCGGTAACGGGATATGGCAGCGGATTGATGCAAGTAGACTCCCAGCATTTTAACGAACTGGCCCGCTACGGAATTAAGCCAGAACATCTGACAACAGATCCCTGCATGAACATTTATACAGGTGCCTATTATCTGGCAATAGCATTTAAAAAATGGGGCGTATCCTGGGAAGCCGTTGGTGCATACAATGCCGGATTCAAAAAGAGTGAACGCCAGAACCGGAGGCGTCTTGCCTATGCATCAGACGTTTACCGGATCTATACTGGGATAAAGAGCAGTAAAGGCATCCAGGTTCCGACCACGAAGAAATCACTTCCCCAAATTAACAGTGTGCAGAACAATTAATATTGTATACATTATCAAATACCGGTTATGCCGCGACAGCGGCATGGAAGGCCACACACAAAAATATCATATGAGTGATAATGTTGACTGGCCGAAGCCCCGCGAAGCGGGAACCCATCTTATATATACCCGGTAACTGCGCAGCCTCCTGCCAGACCATTTTTCGCGGGCACAATATTTACAGACGACCGGAAAGCCAGTTGATGAAATTGAGGCATATCAGACGACACAGCAATGCCGCAGAATGATAATATAAGTAAAGCCCCGAAAAATTTTTTCGGGGCTTTACTTATATTATCATGACTTCCACTCCCTGAACTGTTCGGCAATCATCCATAATGCTTTGTTGATTCGGATATCACCATCAATGCCTGTAATGGCTCTTGTCCTTGTATTTTTACCGGAGGCACTTTTTCCCGATAGTCCACCTTTTATCATATTCTCCTGAACCCGCTGCCAGGTCGTCCAGAGATCGTTCTGTTTATCCTCCCGACGACGGGGAGTAATTATTTGTTCAGGCGTCACTGGCGTTTTATTTTCATCCTCATACCTGACCATCAGTGCAGCCCTGCCAAATAAATGTTGCTCGTCACTGTTAAGATGAATTTCTTTCATCGCCTCCATATTATCAGTGACCTTATCAAAGACATTGAGCACTTCATATGCTCCCTCGATAACCTGCCCAACAATATCGCCTTTATGCGGAATGCGGATTTCACCAAAATTATTCCCGCACACCAGGCCATTTGTGCAGACAAAACGAAAAATTCCGGGGATCATCTGATAACTGGATGAACCATCATGTGAATTAAGCAGGATAATTTCAGGAACTTCCTGCCCGTTAATATGTCCTTCCCTGCGAAGACGTAACATATGTTTACTGTATTCGCGACGCCCCAAATCACGAACCCGACTCTGACAGGCAAAGAACGGCTGGAAACCTTCATCACGTAACTTATTGATGATATTGATGGTTGGGATATATGTATAACGCTCACTCCGGGATTCATGTTTATCACCAGAAAAAACAGACGGCACAAACTGCATTAATTCGTCATCCGTTAACGGGCGCTCACGGCGAATGGAATTATATCGGCCAAAACGGGAAGCCAGTCGCATAATATTCACTCCTCGCTGAAAGAAAAAATAAGTCAAAAATTTTTTCGCTTAATTTCCTCCCCCTGATTATTATTAACAAATCGACAACAATCAGGGAAAAAATCATCACACCGGACTGGTCATGGGCTGACCGGCCTGTTGGCTGAAAAGCATCATCAGTGCACTCAAATCACTGGCTTTTTTTCTGATAACTGGCGTGTGATTTTCCAGGCTATCCAACAGCGCCCCCAGTTCATCATTGATTTGCCCTAACTGTTTCATCAGCGTTTCCGCATCCTGGTTGCTCTGATATGCAAGATTTGCCTGAACAGCACGACTCTGCATGATGTCGATTTGTGCGATTGCGTCTTTCTGTTGATCACCGGTTGGCTGATAAGTGGTGTTAAAAGAAAATGCGCTCATGTTTCCTCCTGTGTTTAATGTTTTCAGCCCCCATCACCCGTTGAGTTTCGGGAGCCGCGGTTTTGACGTTTTGCGGGGACCTGCCGTTTGTTCCCTCCGGTATTAACCATCACCCGTTTGAGAACCTTCGCCGCAAGGGGCATCACTGCCACGACCGGAAACGACTGTCCGGGGGCAGACCGCAAAAGTTTTTGCCTGCTTTTGGGCAAAAAGTTTTGCGGGATGTACATTTCACCCCTGGACTGGCGGAGACGGTTGTGGCTGTCTTTGCCCCCGGCGACAGGGGCTTAAACAGGTGAATGGCACCGGACACAACAACGGGCAGGGACCCGCCGCAACGACGAAGAGCGCGTGCGCGAAACGGCGTTGCCCCTCACATCCCGGCGGCCTTTTGCCGGGATGCCGGGAGCGCAGGTCACGGCGCGACAGAGGCGGCGCGACCGGAACGGTCGCTGCAAGCCCGGGGTTTGGCGTCAGGGATGGAAGCCCGTCAGGGCGGAGACAGCTCCGCTGGCTCCGTTCACGACAGCCCGCCCCGTCAGGGGGACGCCCGGAAAAGGCACAGTCGGGAGAACAACAGAACTGACAGGAATGAGAGCAGCAGGAAAAAGAAGAGCAGTAGCAGGAACAAAAACATCCTAAGAAACAGGAGAATCACAGGGATGAAAAGACAGAAGCACACATCAGAATATCCGCGTAATGGAAGGGGCGGC
>OATB01000326.1_pt1 | contig 40173 bp, 38 predicted proteins | sample 1494941 | NCBI WGS metagenome assembly OATB01 (sample SAMEA2579931, study PRJEB22360) | human gut metagenome | reverse complement strand
CGGATACTAAGCGGGCACTGAACCGAGAAATGCATCAGGATTTCTCGGTGAATGCCCGCGTGCCGCCAAAAAGCGCTTCGGAAAGGTTAGAAAATACCAGTTCTGCGGCAAGCTGACGGAGTCCATATCAGTTTCCCACCCCCATCTTTCCGTACACTACATTCATCCACAAAGCGTCCTTCCTCAGCTAAACCCAAATATAATTCATTTAATAGAACATTACAAAACGTTCCCTGTAGTACTAATACTTTTAAATCTTTTAACGTAAGTAACAGTAACAGATATCTAAGTGAAAATAAGTTCCCTCAAACAAAAAACCCGGACAGGGCTGCTATCCACAGCCGCTAATCCGGGTTCTGATTATTCTATTCGGCATTATTCTGCCGCAGACTCAAAAATTAACCCTGAGTCAGAACAGAACGTACATGAGAGATTTCTTCTGCTGTTGCTTTTGCTGCAGGCACATAATAAGCTTTTGCCCGTGCGATCTGATAAATTTCTTCCTGAGACATTTCACACTGATTACGGATTTGTTTTAAAGTCTGTTTCAGCTGTGGATTTTCAGACTGGGTAATCATTTCAGCATAACGTGTTAATTCACCGTTAATACCTACAAGCGTGTCAGATACCATTGTTTTTTCATCCATGTTTTTTTCCTCCTGTTGGTTACTGTAAGAATCCCATTAACTGCTGCTTAGTTTCCATTGCAGACTGGGCTGACTTCTGGAAAAACTGTTTTACACTTGGGTCTTGAGCCTGAGATGCATATGCAGTCATTTTACAGTGAGTAGTTGCACAGCCACCGATGAGATGACGAAGGTTCTGTAAATCTAATTCTGATATTTCTGCCATAAAAAATTCCTCCTTTTTGACATATCTATTTTACCTTACTAGTATGTCTAAAAAGGAGGAAAACTATTCTTATAAGCGGTTATAAAGCTCTGCATATTTCTGGGCAGATGTATCCCAAGAGAAATCTGCAGCCATGCCTCTGTCGATTAATTTATTCCATTCACGTTTTTTCTCGTTAAAAACGTAATATGCGTATTTAATCGTATTGAACATTTCATGGGCATTATAATTTGCAAAGCTGAATCCGGTTCCTGTACTTTCATATTCATTATATGGCCAAACGGTATCTTTTAAACCTCCTGTTTCCCTTACAATCGGCACGGTACCGTAACGAAGGCTCATTAACTGGCTGAGTCCGCATGGTTCGAATAAAGACGGCATCAGGAATGCATCACTGGAAGCATAAATCTTGTGGGACATCGCTTCGGAATAATATATACAAGCCGCTACCTTTCCCTGATATTTCCATGCGAAATGCCGGAACATATTCTCATATTTCTCTTCACCAGTTCCCAATATAACGAACTGCCAATCCTGCTGCTGGCACATTTCATCCATTATATAGGCGATCAAATCAAACCCTTTTTGATCTGTCAGCCTGGATACAACACCTATCAAGAACTTCTTATCATTTTGTTCCAAGCCTAATTCCTGCTGCAGAGCGCGTTTATTCTTAATCTTTTCTTTTCGGAAATTTTTCGCATTATAATTCTTAACTATATACTGGTCTGTCTCCGGATTATATTCATCGTAGTCAATTCCGTTGACAATCCCTGACAAGCAGTTAGCTCTGGCTCTCATAAGGCCATCTAAGTGCTCGCCGTAAAATGGTGTTTTAATTTCTTCCGCATAAGTATCGCTGACTGTTGTTACTGCATCGGCATATACAATGCCGCCTTTTAAATAATTTGCATCCCCGAACGCTTCTAATTTGTCCGGTGCAAAATAATATGCAGGCAGTCCTGTCATATCTTTTACAGTCTTCATATCCCAGACTCCCTGGAATTTCAGATTATGTATGGTCATAATGGATTTCATGCTGCTGAAGAATTCTCCCTCATGGAACCGATCCTTCAGATATACCGGTATTAATCCGGTCTGCCAGTCGTGGCAGTGTACAATATCAGGCCTGAATCCAATTACCGGCAACGCTGACAGCGCAGCCTTGGAAAAAAATGCAAACTTCTCAATATCCTCATAAATATTCCCATAGGGCTTTGGTCCTGACAGGTAATATTCATTATCAATAAAATAAAACTGAATTCCCTCATATTTCATTTCCAGTATTCCCACATATTGAGAGCGCCATGCCAAATCCATATAGAAATGACTCACATAATTCATCTGGCTCTTGTACTCTTCTTTCATGCACATATATTTGGGCAAAATTACACGTACATCAAATTCTTCTTTGTTAAAACATTTCGGAAGTGATCCTACTACGTCCGCAAGACCTCCCGTTTTAATAAAAGGGACACACTCTGATGCGACAAATAATACTTTCTTCATACCATACCCTCCCTAATGTAGATTTGTCTTATAATCATACATTATACCTCATTTTAGGCGTTATGGAAAGCATTATCTGTTTTTATATTCCAATCTGATCTTATCCGCAATCAGGGCAATAAACTCAGAGTTCGTTGGTTTACCCTTACCATTGCTCACCGTATAGCCAAAAAGTTCGTCGATTGTGTCCATTTTCCCACGGCTCCAGGCTACTTCAATCGCATGACGTATTGCTCTTTCCACACGGCTCGGTGTCGTTTGGTGTTTTTTCGCTATTGTTGGATATAAAATTTTAGTAATGGAGTTAAGCATTTCCATATCATTAACCGACATAATGATAGAATCACGCAAATACTGGTATCCTTTAATGTGTGCCGGAACGCCAATTTCATGAATGATATTTGTTACATCCGTTTCCAGATTGCGTTCCATATATTCATTCTTGCTTTCGTACGCATTCACTTTACGTACTTCGGCAAAGTTTCTTTCCCTGTTTCTTCTTACGTGCTTAATTCTGTTGATTACCATATCGTTGTCGAATGGTTTTAAAATATAATAATCCGCCCCAAGTTCAAATGCATCTTCTGTAATCTTTTCCTGTCCGATTGCCGTAATGACAATAAATGCCGGATGTTTCTTCACTGTCTTATCTTTATTGATCCGGTCCATGACGGTAAGTCCGTCAACCTTCGGCATAATAATATCTAATAGTACCACATCCGGTTCTTTTTGTTTAATAATGTCTACAAGCTCTTCACCGTTCGCCGCCTTCCCCACAACGTTAAGTTCGTCATCGCTGCCAACAATATTATCCAGTAACTGGACGACTCTTTCATTATCGTCAGCGATCGCTATATTTAATTTTTCCACAAATCTCTCCTCCAATTTTACTTTTTTGTCATTGTACGCTAAATTTAATGTTTGCCCATACCATAAATTGTCACGAACAAAAACTAATTGTATTATATAACATTTGAACCTATTATCAAGAAAAACTTGTCATCAAGAATCGACAAAAATCATGTTTTCCGCAAAAATACCGAATCCGCTTGTCGAATCCTGGATGAAAACATGGGTCACTGCACCGATTAATTTGCCGTTTTGTATGATGGGGCTTCCGCTCATTCCCTGCACAATTCCGCCTGTTTTCTGCAGTAATTCCTCATCTGTCACTTTAATCACCATGCTTTTATTTACATCGCTGCTATTCAACAAAACTTTTTCGATTTCTATGTCGTATTCTTTAACCGTTCCATCCACTGTACAGAGGATTGTTGCCGGTCCGGTTTCGATCTCCTGCTTAAGGCCTACCTCAATTGGTGTCCCTTTCAGCTGGGATTTAAAAGAATCTGTCACTTTTCCAAATATTCCCGCCTCTGTATTTGCCGTTATACTGCCCATTACTTCATTTTCGTCGTAGCGTATGACACCCGCCAGTTCACCAGGAACGCCTTTTTCACCTTTTACAACAGAGATAATGTCAGAAGGATATAATTTGCCTTCCTGAAGCGATAACAGAGTGCTGGTATCCACATCACTGATTCCGTGTCCCAGTGCACCATAATTACCATTTTCATCCACATAGGTCAAAGTACCGATCCCCTGGGTATCATCCCTGACCCATATCCCTGTTTTATATTCTGAAGATCCGGTCATGACTGGAGTAACTTTAAGGTCTGTGACCTCTCCCTTTCTCTGAACCTCCAGCGTAATATCCGAACCGCCTGATTCATTAATCCGTGAGATCAATTCTTTTTTATCTGATATAGGATTTCCATTTACTCCCAGGATGTAATCTCCTGACTGGACAACCGATGCTGCAGGTTCATAATCCACTCCGTCCATTCCGTTTACTGCTCCGGTTCCCACAACAAGAATACCTCTTGTTTTCATATAAATTCCAACAGGACTTCCGCAAGGTATGACCTTACTTCGCTCTACCACATCAACCTGGATGTTCTTTACCGGAATTACACCAAACAATTTACATTCTATGGTATATGGTTCCTCAGCACTCATATTCAGATTATCCTGAGGAATATTGGAACCGTTCTGGCTGGCAGCCTTCGCCACGTTTTCCTCAATAAATGTATCAAACGGGTACTTTAAAATTTGAGATTTCCTGTCTCCCGATACCACCTGTAAGCGATCCGGTATGCTGCGGTCTATTAAAAATGCCCCTGTCAGGCTGACAAGAAGAACAAATGCTAAAACTGAAATTATGATCTTCCTGCAACGCTTTCTATTCTTTGCCACATGCTCACATCCTTTCATAGTTCATATTCTGCATTTTTATGATTGACCCCATGATTAGCACAAATCTATGCTATTCCCAAATCGGTAATGTGAAAGGTTATCTTTTTCACACTTAGTGTGAAAGTATTATCTCTTTCACACTGATCTAATCAAAGTTTGCAAAAATAAAAAGAATATACACTGGGTATATCCTTTTTTAGTATGTGAGTATCGTAGCTGATTCACTCTAGTATTTTTTTGTACATACTGCCAATTCTTTCATTTCCTTAGCACTTTTCATAACGGTATCTGTAATTTTTGCACCGCCCAGAATCCGGGCAATCTCATGTATACTCTCAGTTTCAGTCAATTCCCTTATGGATGTAACCGTACTATTTTTTACAATTTTTTTCTCAATGACATAATGGCTGTCTGACATGGATGCAATCTGAGCCAGATGGGTAATACAGATCACCTGGTGGTTTCTGGCAATTACTGCCAGCTTTTCCGAAACTTTCTGCGCAGTCCTGCCGCTGATTCCTACATCAATTTCATCAAAAATAAGAGTATCAGTAGCATCTTTATCTGCCAGAACTGTTTTTATTGCCAGCATAATCCTGGAGAGTTCCCCACCCGAAGCCACGCTGCCAAGAGGCTTTACATTTTCTCCGGGGTTTGTAGAGATCATAAAGCAGACTTCGTCATATCCATTTGCATCCGCCTGTCCCGTTTGTTCAACGGCAATTTCAAATTGTACTTCTAAGAAATTCAGGTCCACCAATGCGTCCCGGATAGTCTTAGCAAGCCTTTTTCCATAGGATTTACGGATTGCAGACATCTTAGCGGCGTTTTTATCCAGTTCCGCCTTACAAGCCTCAAATTCCCCGTTTAAACGTCCCATATAGGCATCATAATCCTGAAGTTCTGACAATCTCTTTTCCTTTTCAGCCTGATATGCCAGAATTTCTTCTATACTGTTGCCGCATTTTGATTTTAAATGATTAATAAAATCCAGCCTGTCTTCGATCTTGGCAAAATCTTCTCCGTCGAATGATATGCCCCCCATATAGGCGCTGAGTTCACGGTTAAAATCCGAAAGCAGGCTTTCCACGTCTGCAAGCTGATTATACAGGCCCAAAAGCTCCTTATCGTATTCTGCCACCACTGAGAGATTTCTTAAGGATCTGCCAAGGTTTTCAGCAGCTCCGGACATACTGTCGTTTCCGCACAGGTCATGGATTTCAGTAATGTACTCAATAATCTTTTTTCCATTGGAAAGTTTCTTAAACTGTAACTCCAGTTCTTCGTCCTCTCCAACTTTTAGTTTCGCCTCCTGGATTTCATCCACTTCAAACTGCAGAAAATCCATTTCTTTGGCTTTTTGTGCCTCATCCATTCTGGTTTCCGACAACTGATGCCTGATTTTTGTATATTTTTTGAAAAGAGCTGTTCCTTTATCTTTATATTTTGCCAGCTCTTCTTTCGCAAATTCATCCAATATCTGTAAATGATTTTTTTTGTTGAGCAGTGACTGGTGTTCATGCTGTCCATGAATGTCTATCAGGATCTCCGCCAGTTCCTTCACAACCGAAACCGGAACCGTTTCTCCGTTTACCTTTGTGATGCTTCTTCCGTTCATCAGCTTTCTGGAAATGATCACCTGGTCATCCTCAATCGGTATCTCCATATCCAGAATCTGCTTTTTCTGGTTTTCCTTTTCCACAGAAAACACCAGTTCGGCTAAAGCGTAATCTGCATCCTCTCTGGCAAATTCCTTAAAACTTTTCAGTCCTAATGCAACGTTAACAGAGCCGATAATAATTGATTTACCAGCTCCCGTCTCACCTGTGAGTATATTCAGACCTTTTCTGAAGTCTACCTCCAGTTCCTGTATTAACGCCATATTTTTTACATGTAGATTTAGTAACATAAGCTTATCCTTCTACCTCTCCCGACAAAAGACCTATTTGTGCTCTGTTCCTACTATTTTGCGGATTTTATCCATAACAAGCAGTGTATCATCCACGCTGCGGATCGCACACATAATGGTATCATCTCCGGCAATGCATCCGGCAATTTCCGGCCAGTGCATGGCATCCAAAGCTGCTGCTACTGCCATCGCCATCCCGGAAACCGTTTTCACCACCAGGATATTCTGCGCCATGTCCATGGATGCGTACCCATCCTTTAAGACCCTCAAATACTTTTCATTCATTCCATTGCCGTTTGCCTGCATGACCGCATATTTCTGCCGCCCGCCGTTGATGGCAATTTTCGTTAATTTCAATTCACGGATATCTCTGGATACGGTAGCCTGTGTTACACGGAAACCTTCCTGGTTTAACCGCTCCGCCAGTTCCTCCTGGGTTTCAATCTCATAGCGGTTAATGATATCTACTATTTTGGCTTGTCTGCCTATTTTCATGCCACTCCTCCTATGTTTGGTACATTTTCTTTCGTAATATTTCTAAAAAACTGATATTATTTATTTTAACAAGCCTCGCACACCGGTCAGCCTTTGTGATGACAATCTGGTCGTTACAATTCAAATTCACGGAAGTATCTCCGTCAAAGGTAGCTTCGGCACCCTCTCTGGTACTGTGCCCTTCTCCGATTTCCACCGTTATTTTCGCATCGTGGGGCAGAACAATGCTTCGGGTATTCAGCGTATGGGGTGCAATCGGCGTTATCATAATGATCTCCGCCTCCGGGGATACGATCGGCCCTCCTGCAGATAGACTGTAGCCGGTGGATCCGGTTGGAGTAGATATAATAATACCGTCAGCACTATATGAATTTAAGAATTCATCATTGACATAAATATTTAAGTCAATAATGCGAAGCCTGCCATTGCGTCCGATTACAATATCATTTAAGGCAATGTCACGCATGAGCTTTTTATTCTGATGATAAGCCGTTCCGCTTAACATCATCCGCTCATGAATCTCATATTCATCCAGAAGCAGCTTATCCAGTGCCGGCTTAATATTGGACCGGTCGATCTCCGCCAGATATCCCAGGGTTCCCAGATTAATTCCGAGAAGAGGAATATTGCGCTCAACCAGATCACGTGATGCCTGCAAAAGCGTTCCATCGCCGCCCAGCACCAATACACAGTCCACATCCGGAGGGATAAGCGCTGCATTGGTGTACTTGTAATTATGTAATTTATTTTTGCCCGGACGCTGCTGTATCATGCAGACCTTCCCCTGGCTTTCCAGATAATCCCGGATGGATTTTGTAGTCTCCATATCCGGATCCTTCAGGCAATTCGTTATTACGTAAAATTTTTCCATACTGCCATACCTCGAATTCTTCTGAGCATGTCCCTGTAAAACTACCTCATTCCAGACAGCTCTTTGGTTGCTTAAACGTTATATGTGCTTCCTTAACAATATCTTCCACCGAGAAGGGAATCTGGCTGCACGGTGTGCCCTCCGGCTGTTTCTGCAGATAAAGAAGATATTCTATATTGCCTTCCGGTCCTTTTATCGGGGAAAATTCCAGTCCCAGTACTTCAAATGAAATACTCACCGCATAGGCGATCACTTTATTTATAACCTCTTCGTGAACCTTGCTGTCACGTACTACTCCTTTTTTGCCAACCTTTTCCCTTCCTGCTTCAAACTGGGGTTTTATCAGGCAGGCAATCTGTCCGTTCTCTGTCAGCAGATTCCGCACCGGAAGCAGCACTTTTGTTAAAGAAATAAAAGAAACATCAATGGATGAAAACTCCACTAATTCTTCAATATTTTCAGGCTCCACATAGCGGATATTTGTCTTTTCCATACAGATTACCCGCTCGTCCTGCCGAAGCTTCCAGTCCAGCTGCCCGTGTCCCACGTCTACCGCATATACTTTCACTGCCCCGTTTTGCAGCATGCAGTCCGTGAAACCGCCGGTAGAAGAGCCTACATCCATGCAGACTTTTCCTTCCAGGGTTATATCGAAATGACTCATTGCTTTTTCCAGTTTCAGCCCTCCGCGGCTGACGTATTTCAAAGTATTTCCTCTTACTTCTATATCTGATTTCTCATCAAAAGTGGAACCGGCTTTATCCTCTTTCTGTCCGTTTACATAGACATTTCCGGACATAATGATTGCCTTGGCCTTCTCTCTGGAGGCTGCCAGCTGCCGCTGCACTAATAATATATCTAAACGTTCTTTCATGGTATCTCCTAACTGTCTGCCTGATCATAATCCGATATAAGCAGCCAGAATTTTTTTCTCCACAGAATCCGCATCAATCCCTACTTCCTGTTTTAATACTTCTACATTGCCATGCTCTACATAATCATCCGGCAAAGTAATATTCAGGACTTTCACACGGCTTCCGATCTGGTTAAAGTAATCCAGTACGGCTTCCCCGAATCCCCCGCTCTTTACATTTTCCTCCAGGGTTACCACCAGGCGGTGTTCCTTCTGCAGTTCCAATAAAAGTTCGCTGTCGCAGGGTTTCACAAATCTGGCATTCACAAGGGTACAGCTGTATCCCGTATCCCGAAGACGGGAGCGGACTTCTCTGGCTGTCTTAACCATACTGCCAACTGCCACCAATGCAATTTCACTTTCGTCATAAATGACTTCACTTTTACCATATTTCATAGGCTCTCTAAATTCCCTCAATCCGTCGTAGGCTTCTCCTCTGGGATAACGAAGGGCAATTGGTCCATGATAAGCCACTGCAAATTTCATCATATCGGACAGCTCCCATTTATTTTTAGGCGCCATGATACACATGTTGGGGATGCTGCACAAATAGGAAAGATCGAAAATCCCCTGATGGGTTTCTCCGTCACTTCCCACCAGACCAGCCCGGTCTATTGCAAAAATAACGTGCAGGTTCTGAATGCATACATCATGAAGTACCTGGTCATATGCTCGTTGCAGGAAAGAAGAATATACGGCAACAACTGGCTTAAGTCCTGCTGCTGCAAGCCCAGCCGCAAAAGTAACCGCATGCTCTTCTGCAATCCCCACATCAAAGAACCGCTCCGGAAACATGTTACGGAACCGCTTCAGACCGGTACCGTCCGGCATCGCAGCAGTCACTGCCACAACATCAGGCTCTCTGTCTCCCAGTTTACGCATAACCGTAGAAAATATATCCGTATAATTAGATTTAATTCTTTTTGATTTGGGTATTCCTGTCTCAATTTCGAAAGGTTCAGCTCCATGGAATCTGGCTGGATGGCGCTCTGCAGGTTCATAACCTTTCCCCTTTTTGGTGCAGACATGTACCAAAACAGCACCATTTACCTTCTTAGCTTCCCGGAAAGTTTTACATACCTGTTCCATATTATGACCGTCAATAGGTCCCAGATAAGTGATTCCCATCTCTTCAAAGAGCATTCCCGGTATGAACAGCTGCTTAATTCCGCTTTTTGTCTTACGGATACGTTTTACTATGCGGTCACCGTATACGGGAATTTTCGAAAGCGTATTGGTAACGCCTGATTTCAGTTCGGTATAGGCATCCGCCGTCCTCAGATTTCCCAGATAAGAAGACATACCGCCCACATTTTCCGAAATGGACATATTATTATCATTGAGTACAATTATAAAATTAGTTTTAATCTGGGAAGCATTATTCAGGGCTTCATATGCCATTCCCCCTGTGAGTGCGCCGTCTCCAATAACAGAGATCACATAGTGCTTTTCTCCTTTAATATCCCTTGCCTGGGCATATCCAAGGCCTGCTGAAATGGAAGTGGAACTGTGTCCGGTATCAAATGCATCACACAGACTCTCTTTGCGCTTAGGAAAACCACTCATGCCTCCATATTTACGCAGCTGGTCAAAACCATTCTTTCTCCCGGTAAGCAGTTTATGGGTATAAGACTGATGTCCCACATCCCAGATCATTTTATCTTCCGGTAAATTAAATGTCAGATGCATTGCCATGGTTAACTCAACCACTCCCAGATTTGAGGCAAGATGCCCCCCGGAGACACTGATTTTATGAATCAGAAATTCCCGTATCTCATCTGCCAGCAGTACCAGTTCTTCCCTGTCTAATTCTTTAATATCATTTTCCTTTTGAATCTTATCTAAAACCATTGGTTCACCTTCTAATTCTCTCTATTCACCAGCTGCAGAATCAGACTGCGCAGAAATTCATTTTTCTGGGGAAGAGAATCCAGGATACGTATTGCACGGTTTGAGATCTGTGCTACGTCTTGTTTCGCTTCTTTCAGTCCCCGCAGGGTTACATATGTGGTCTTATGATTCTTTTCATCACTTTTAACCGGCTTTCCAAGCGCTTTTGTAGTGCTTGTAACGTCCAGTATATCATCCTGAATCTGGAAAGCCAGTCCTACATCTGCTGCAATAGCTTCCATCAAATTCACTTCTTCCCTGCCGGCTCCTGCCAGGATTGCTCCCACCATCATAGATCCTTCAATCAGGGCACTGGTTTTCAAACGGTATATGAAATCCAGGCGTTCCCGCTCTAAGGGTTTGCCCGATGCTTCCACATCTACAGACTGCCCGCCGATCATACCGTTTATACCGGTTTTCGCTGTTAATACCCGAAATGCCTGTCCAATGCGCACATTGCCGGGTTCCATATCAAATGCTTTTGATGCTGTCTCATATGCATAATTTAAAAGGCCGTCTCCAGCCAGAATACCCATAGCTTCACCATATACCACATGGGTAGTTTTTCTTCCTCTTCGGTACTCGTCATTATCCATCGCCGGAAGATCATCGTGGATCAGGGAATGGGTATGGATCATCTCCATTGCCGCCATAAAAGGCTCCACTATTTTGCCTGTCCCCCCGAATAACCGGTAGGACTCCATCATGAGCAGCGGGCGCAGCCTCTTCCCTCCCGCCAGCATACTGTAATTCATAGCCTCCAGCAGTGTCTTCTGAAACCCTTCTTCCTGGGGAAGATACTGCTTGATTACGTTCTTGACCTGAGCGATCTGCTCTTTCATCTCTTCATTAAAATTCATTCAGCTCACCATTCTCATTAATCACTTGCATTTTCTTTTCCACTGTGTCAATTTTTTCATTACAGCTCTTTAAAAGTTCCATTCCTGACTGATATGTCTTAAAAGAATCTTCCAGTGAAATATCCCTGCTTTCAAGCGCTTCTATCATTTTATCCAGCTGTGCAAAAGATTCTTCCAGCGTCAGGTCCTTTTCTTCTTTTTTATCCATAAATCAAACTCCTGATTGTTATTGATAGTCCAGAGGCTCTTTTTGTTTCACCTCTGCTTCTATCCGTCCGTCAGTTACATATATCTTAAGCCTTTCTCCCGGTTCAATCTGTGAGATGCTGCTCAGGGTAGATCCTTTTTCATCTGCTGCATAAGCATACCCCTGATTTAGTTTCTCAAGAGGAGACAGGCCTTTCATTTTTTCTATATATATTCGAAACTGATGCTTCTTCTCCAAAAGGCGGTCATTCATCAGATTTTGTATTTTATCTTCTTTATCTATTAAAAACTGGCGCTTTTCCTGTACCTGGTTTTCCATCAGGCGCTTCAGTTTTTCTTCTTTTTCCATCAATGCGCGGCGCTTTTCCTGAATCTGGTTCCTGGGACTCAGATAATTCAGCTTCAGCTGATACTTTGTAAGCTTCTCCTGATTTCTCACCAGGGATTCCTGCATTCTTCCTGCAAGTCTTCTCTTATACTGAAGTATCTGCTCTTTCACGGCGTAAATATCCGCCACCGCCAGCTCCGCCGCCGCCGAAGGCGTGGGCGCCCGAAGATCCGCCACATAATCTGCTATGGTTACGTCAGTCTCATGTCCCACAGCCGATATTACAGGCGTGCGGCATTCAAAAATTGCACGGGCAACCTTTTCTTCGTTAAATGCCCACAAATCCTCAATGGATCCGCCGCCTCTGCCGACAATGATCGTATCCACACCGAAACTGTCCAATGTACGAATGCCTCTTACAATGCTGTCAGCCGCACCCTCGCCCTGGACCAGCGCCGGATATAAAATCAACTGGATATATGGGTTTCTGCGGTAAGAGATATTCATAATATCACGGATAGCCGCACCGGTCGGAGCCGTTACAATACCGATCTTTCCTGCAAATCCCGGAATTTCCTGCTTGTATTCCGACGCAAACATGCCCATTTCTTCCAGTTCTTTTTTTAATGCCTCATACTTTTCATAAAGAAGTCCCGCCCCATCCAGAATAATTTCTCTGGCATAGAGCTGATACCTCCCATCCCGTTCATATACACTGACGCTTCCCATTGCGATTACACGCTGTCCGTCTTTCATTGGAAACGCCAGGCCTTTTCTTGAGCCTGCAAACATCACACAGGCCATAGTGCCCGTTTCATCTTTCAAAGAAAAATAAATGTGCCCGGATGTATGGTATTTGCAGTTGGAGACCTCTCCTTTTACATAGATACGTGCCAGCATAAAATCCTGCGTAAACATATTTTTAATATACGCATTTACCTGGCCTACGGAATAAACATTTCGCATTTTATCTCCTATACTATTCAAACACGCTCTAACCTTATATAGCTAGTTTAGCCAAAATTCCGTTAACAAATGCAGGTGAATCGTCTCCGCCAAATTTCTTTGCAAGTTCAACTGCTTCATTAATTGCAACTCCAACCGGAATTTCTTCATCAAATTTCATTTCATACACCGCAAGACGCAGTATGGTCAGATCCACTTTACCCATACGGGCGGTTTTCCAGCCTTCCGCAATCTGATCGATGTCTGCATCAATTTCAGTTTCTTTTTCCAGGATCATTTGATACTTACCTTCAATATACTCCTGATTCTTCTCTTCTACATCACCCAGATCCTCAAAGTACATGGAAAGCTGCTGCCCCATTTCCTCTGCATCATGAAACTCAGTAAAAAACAGTAACTTAAATATGTGTTCTCGTAATTCTCTTCTGCCCATTATTTTTCCTCCGGGTCTTCCTTTTTCTCGTATCTTACCACAAATTTTCTATTCATGCAAAAAAGGGATGTCCGTTCTCAGACATCCCACTGATTATTTGCGTTTTTCCATAGTCACGCCGGCAATTCTGACATTTACATCTGCCACGGTTAGTCCTGTCATATTTTCTATGGATGCTTTTACTTTTTCCTGAACTTTCTTACTGGTCTTCACAATACTGTAACCATAATCCAGATTCAAAGTCATATCCACATTTACAATGCCATCCAGCACCGCAACCTTTACACCCTTTGATAAATTTTTCATTCCGAGCTTTCCTACCAGCTCTTTGGTAATATTTCCTTCCATACTGGCTACACCCTCTACTTCTGTGGCCGCCAGTCCTGCTATAATTGCTACCACTTCATCAGCAATCTGAACCTGTCCGAAACTCTCATCTGTTGGTATATTATAACCGTATTGATTATCTTCTTTACTCATAATAACAACCTCCTACTCACGTTGTTCTATTACACTATGTTTATTATACCAAATTTTCTGATTTTTGCAAATGAAAATATTTTGCAGTTCTACTTGCCTATTTTCTCCTTTTCGCCTAAAATATAACCATACATATATGAGGAGGTACTAATCATGAAGAAAAAAGCACTATTAATTTTAATATTGGCTTGTTTATCTCTTGGCATAACCGCATGCCAGAGAGATTCATCCGGAGATACTGAAAAAACAACTGCAAAAACAGAAACCACAAAAAAGACAACTGCAAAAGAGACACAGAAAAACAGTGATACATCCAAAAACAAAAAAAGCACCCCTATTTTAAAAGGTGAAACTACTGCTCCGGAAACGGAACCGGCAGCCACACCCCAGACTACTCCTGAGACAACGCCTCAGACAACAGAAGCCGTAACCCAGGAAGCAACTACCGAAACTCAGTCCCAGACAAGTTCAACGACTACCACGGAATCTTCCGTAACGATCCCCACTGATGCAGATGCCCAGTGCCAGTATTGCGGCGAATGGTTCTCCACTATTCAGGACGAAAGCGGTACAAGCCCTTATGGACGCCATGTTGCCCAGGAAGGCAATAATTATGATATTACGGAAAATCCCCAGGACGGTACTGCCCAGTGCCCATATTGCGGCGGATGGTTTTCAACAGTTCCCCAGGGAGATTCCTGGAGTGCATTTGACACCCACGTAATGGAAGAAAAGCAGACACAGGAATCCTGATAAGACATTTGGCAACAATCTGAATCCGGGAAGGATGGGGGCAGGCATTCCCCTTTATATAGGAAAGAACCTTTTCCCCATCCATCCCGTTTTTGATACAAAAGCAGTCGTCTAAACCTGTTCCCGTATCATTTTAAACAGCTGAACCCGATTATTAATGCCTAATTTCCTGTAAATATTAAGAATATGCTTTTTCAATGTATTTACACTGATTACCAGCTGACTGCTGATTTCTGTATTATCCATACCCTCTAAAAGCAGCGACAAAATAGTTTTTTCTCTCTTCGTCAATTCATATTTCTCCACTGCTTCCACAATGCTGATTTTATCATCGCCCCCACTTTTAACCGCCTGATGGATCCGATATGCCACCTAAAAACTGCTTCTCCCTCGCCAGAATCATCTGCAGGGAATAGTGGTTCCCACCTCCGACACTTTTATTTCAATTCCACTTAAAAAAACGCAAAAAAGGACCGTAATTTACGGCCCTTTCCGAAGAAAATATTATACTACTTCTTTTCTTAGATAGCAAGTCTTTTTGATTAGGATCTTCCGAATTCTGAAAGTACAAGCCCTTCGTTTCTCTCTTGAGTCATGCGGATACTCCAGGAATTTACCCAGATAAGCAATGGGTTTCCTTTTAGATCCTTGATCTTCTTCATATCAGAAGTTCCAATCAGCTTCGACATATCATATTCTTTATTCTCGATCCAGCGGATATGCTCGTATGGCAGAGTTTCCATACGGATTTCCACATTATATTCATTTTCCAAACGGTATTTCAACACTTCAAACTGCAGGACACCTACTACACCCACAATGATTTCTTCCATACCGGTGTTAAATTCCTGAAAGATCTGAATTGCACCTTCTTGTGCAATCTGATTAATCCCCTTAACAAACTGCTTTCTCTTCATAGTGTCCACCTGGCGTACCCGGGCAAAATGCTCCGGCGCAAAGGTTGGGATACCCTCATATGCAAATTTTCCGCCCGGCATACAGATCGTATCTCCAATTGAAAAAATACCCGGATCAAATACACCGATTATATCTCCTGCATAGGCCTCGTCTACGATGTGGCGTTCCTGCGCCATCATCTGCTGTGGCTGGGAAAGACGAAGCTTTTTCTCCCCCTGTACATGATAAACTTCCATACCCGCATCAAATTTACCGGAGCAAATACGCATAAATGCTATTCTGTCCCGATGTGCCTTATTCATGTTTGCCTGTATTTTAAACACAAATGCCGAGAAATCTTCTGACATGGGATTCACTTCTCCGATATCCGCAATTCTTGGAAGGGGAGAACTGGTCATTTTCAAAAAATGTTTCAAGAAAATCTCAACTCCGAAATTTGTTAATGCAGATCCAAAAAATACAGGAGACAATTCTCCCTTGCTTACCAGTTCCTGATCAAATTCAGCGCTTGCCCCATCCAATAATTCTACTTCTTCCAGAAGCTGTTCTTTATTTTCCGTTCCGATAAAGGCTTCCAGCTGTGGATCATCCAGATCGTATTCCCTGGTTTCTCCTTCTTTTGTTCCCTTTTCCGTATCGGCAAACGTGGTTACTTTATGGCTTGTACGCTCATAGACACCCTTGAAGTTTTTACCGGAACCGATAGGCCAGTTTACAGGGCAGGTTGCAATTCCCAGTTCCTTTTCAATATCATCCAATAATTCAAATGTATCGTTTGCATCCCTGTCCATCTTGTTGATAAATGTAAATATGGGAATATGGCGCATCACGCATACCTTAAAGAGCTTTCTGGTCTGTGCCTCCACACCTTTGGAAGCATCGATTACCATAACTGCGGAATCTGCTGCCATCAGTGTACGGTAGGTATCTTCCGAGAAATCCTGATGTCCCGGCGTATCCAGGATATTAATGCAGAATCCATCGTAATTAAACTGTAATACAGAGGAAGTTACCGAGATACCTCTTTCCTTTTCTATTTCCATCCAGTCTGACACCGCATGTCTGGAAGTGGCTTTTCCTTTTACGGATCCGGCTAAATTAATAGCTCCTCCATAAAGCAGAAACTTTTCCGTCAATGTAGTCTTACCAGCATCCGGATGCGAAATGATGGCAAAGGTTCTTCTTTTCTTTATTTCATTTGTTATATTATTACCCACGGTAATTCCTCCATATATATCTATTTTCACTGTTTGTGTCTGAAAGTTGCGCTTATCCGGATGTACTTTCCAATCCAGGGCAGTTTTAGTCAGCTCTTAAGCGTGTTTTACAACACGCTCTAGCTATTTTAACAAGGTTCTCGTCAACTGTCAATCAGGGAAGACAGACTTTTTTCAGTCTGACTTCCCTTGAAATAACTCTATTCACTCTGAGTCATAGGTGTTATTACAATATTTTCTCCGGCGATGTTGGTTTTACGTTTTACAATATCCTCGATCTGGGCTCTCTGGGAATCAGAGATTTCCGCCATACCGATTACAACATCTGCTTTGTCGTCTGTAATGCTGACAACAGAATTCTTAAATCCTTTTGCTTCCAGCATGAGTTCCGCTGCTGCTTCACGCTCTGTAATATCTGTCATAGCGGTCATATCATCGATTGCATTTTGTTTCTGGTCCTGGCTGATGCTTTCATTGTTGATAACGCCAAGAAGCGTTTCTTTATTCTTAGCACGAACCTGTTCTCTGGACAGTTTGGCCTCTGCTGCAAATCCGGAACTGGTAGCAGAACTCGTCAGAACAGCTTCTCCTGGTGTATCACTGATTTCACCTTCTGCTGTCTCAATGCTGGCATCTGATGAAGCCGTGTCTGCCGATGCTGTGTCCTGTGATGAGAGATCAGCAGAAGCAGTATTGGAATCAGATGTATCTGCCAAAGCCGTTCCATCCGTAGAAATATCTGCGGAAGCGCTTTCTGTTCCTGATGTAATGTCTGCAGATGCACTGTCACTTGATACATCCTCCAAATCCTGATCCAGGCTTGGAATGTCCACTAATGCACTCTCATTTTTCATCTCACTTTCCGTTTCTTTCTGGCTTACTACCCCATTTTTATCAAGTGCAGATTGTGTGGCATCCTTGCCAAGCTTATTTCCCGAGTAGTTTAAGTACCCTGCAACTGCAATCATGACTGCAAGTGCCGTAATAATAATTTGATTCTTCTTAAAGATATGTTTCACACTTTCCCCCTCCTTAATTCATCTTCATTACTTTGATTTTATGCGCGTCGATATCAAATAATGACATAACTGCCTCAGTAATATTATTAACTGTCACCGGATCACCTCCGCCCTCTGCCACGATCAGTACTCCCGCAATTTCCGGTTCCAATTCTTTTACCACATACGGAACCTGGTTTCCATTTTCGTCTTTCTCATATACAGTTTCTTCCCCCGTTACATTTTCCCTGGTGGAACGGATTCCTCCTTCACTGTCCTTCTCTTCCGTATTCTTATCAGTTACCGGCGAGTCCTTTTCCACAATTTTCTCTTTCGAAGACTTCTGTGTGAGCATTACCTCTACTTTACCCACCCCTTCCACCTTGCTCAGTGTCTGTACAAGCCGCCCTTGCAGAACATCCAGTTCATCTTTTTTTGTGGTATTTGTAAGTCCTGACGTATTTTCAGTAGTCGGAACGGACGGCGTACTATTTTTATCCTGTGTGGGAATTGCAATAACCAGAAGCAGCACCCCCGCCAGCAGGGCAATCAGAAGATGGTCTTTATTCATATGTTTTAATTTTTCAATAATCGGCCCTAATCCTTTTCCCATGTGAACTACTCCCGTACATCAATATTTATATGTCCAACCGGTATCTGATATACTTCCTCAATCTCTTTTTTTATACTTTTCACAGCTTCATTCTCCTTTCCATCCCCTTTTGCTGCCTGTCCCACGTGAATATCAATTTTTGTTTTCTTTTTAGAGATTACAAGCTCAGCTGAGTTTATGCCAACGATACTTTCTCCGTCCTTTTGATAATCCATTGTGGTAGAAACCGGATAATAGTCATGCTGGATTACGATCTGTTCGATCTGCCTTGTTATTTCATCTGAAAAAGCCTGCTCTATCTTATCTGACTTTAATCCATCCAGGCCCTCCCTGGCTGTCTTTACATTGTCCAGTTCTTCCTTAAGTCCCTCGATACGCAGCGCCTGGTCAAATGATTCCGACAAATTCGTAAGATTAGCAAGCGGCGCCATAACCAGTATCACCAGCAGGATTCCGCCAATAAACCGCACATACCGCTTAAAGCCTTCATTGGGTACAATATGAAGAATCACGTTAAAGACACAGAGATAACATGCAATATTACGAACCCAGGTATAGATCCCGGACATACCATCACCTCCTTACAAACGCTACAATCCCCGTATGGATGCCGTTACCATCGCCAGTGTAATTAAGAATAAAGCACCTGCCGTAAAGAGAATACGTACCAAAAGAGCTGCGCCGTCCCCAATGCTTGCAATACAGTCAATCATCCGCTTGTCCGAAATAGGCTGTATCACGGCGCTTAACAGTTTGTACATAAAGGTGCCGATCACCAGCTTCACTAATGGCATCAGGCAGATAATAAGCACCGCAATCAGTCCCGCAACGCCTACCGCATTCTTTACCAGCACTGCTGAACCTACCACCACTTCAGAAACTGCATTGAATACATTTCCAATGACCGGTATCGCACCGGATGTTTTATGCAAAAGTGTATTTTTAAGTGAATCCACTGCCGGCATGATCAGGCACTGCACGGTCTGTATCCCAATTACTGCTCCCAGAAGGGTTTTCAGCACCCAGGAAATCATTAAATTTAACAGCTCAGCCATTTTAGACAAATACTCTTCCTTTGCCAGATGGTTTAGCAAAAGGAACAGTACATACAGATTCACCCCTGGCAGCAGCAGATATTTTAAAACCCATTGAATTACGGTAATCAGAATCAGCGTCAGTTCATAAAATCCTGCCGCAGTAATGGATCCAGCCGCAAAAGTGGCTGCTACAAAATATGCCGGAAGCAGTACCTTCATAAAATTCAGAACCTGTCCCAGTGTATCCATTGTCAATTGGCTCATATCCCAAAATGCTTTGATTAAAACCGTAAACAGCAGCAGGTACATCATATAAAAACTAATATCCGCTATCTGGCTTTTTTCAAACACCCCGGTAAAGTTCGTAAAAATAGCCGCAGCAATCACAATCATAATAATATGCATCATTGTGGACTTATACTGATTTAACTCTGCAAAAAATGCATCTTTTACTATTTGCAGGATACTGGAAGGCGTCATAGGCATATCCCCTTTAATCAGCTTGCCCAGCGCATCCTTAAAATCAAATTTTGTGTCTCCCAGAATATTATCCAGTGTAGATTCGATTTCATTTAAATCCAGCTCGTCCAGATAGGATTCCTGCAATTCATCCTCTTTTGCTTCTGCTTGTACCACCATGGATGTCCCAAGGATGAGGAGGCCGACTAAGGTCAGGACAAACCAGAATTTTTTCATCAACCTCATAATCCTCCTTCCAGAGCATGGTTGAAAATTTATTTCTGGCAGAAATGAATCTTCAACCATGCTCTAACTCATGAAATCATGGATCGTGTCTAAAAGCGCCATTAACACCGGAGCACTTACTACAAAAATAGAGATTTTACCAAATATTTCGATCTGTCCGGCAATTGCCGAATATCCGGCATCTTTGCAGACATTAGAAGAAAAATCAGCAATATAGGTTATCCCTATTATTTTCAATAAGATACTCAGGTAAGAATCTTTCAATGCAATATAGTTCTTTAGCGTCTCCAGGGTCTGGGTCAAAAAGGTTAATTTTTCTATTGCATAGAAAAATATTAATATGCATGTTGCCATACTGATAAATACGGCAAACTGGGGCTTTACATCTTTGATAAACAGAGCTGTCAGAATTCCGGCTATACCGAGAATTCCTATTTTCATCATATCCATTACCGATGCACCCCCTTAAAGCGCAAACAGACTCTTAATTGTTTCAAATAATTGATTTATATAAGGCAGTATCCAGAAAAGCACCAGCACCAGTCCGGCAAGACTAGTCAAAAATGCGTGTTCTTCCCTTCCACTATGCTTTAGTACCTGACTCAGAACCGAGACCAGAATTCCAACCGCCGCAATTTTAAATATTAAATTTACACTCATCTTCTTCCCCTCACCTTCGAGCGGGTTTAAAAAATCATTCCCGTCATCTGCTGATACATCGTTTCCGGGACGCCTGTCAGATTAAGATGATTGCCAGAAACAGCCCTCCCATCACGCCAAGGCAATGATAAACCCTTGATTTATTCTGGTAATTCTGCCTGGCTTGTATACAATTTTCATTTAACTGTTCCAGATACAAGTCAATGTTTCTAAGCTGCATATCAATATCCAGATAGCCCAGATGGCTTCCCACTGTTTTTAGTTGTTCTATATCCTCTTTTGCCAGATAGCAGTGCTCCAGCTTTAAATCCACCCCCTCTTCAAAAATTTTGGAAAGGCTTCTTCCATCCCGCTTCTCCATCTCCTCGGATAAATATTGCAAAAACTCCTCAAAGAGCGGTCCAGACCGTTGTCCAACTTTGCGAAACCCTTCCGCCAGCGGTGTTTTCCCATATTTAATCTCACCCTGCAGCATTACAAACATACGTTTTAACTCTGTTAGCTGCACTACCCTCTTCTCCAGGTTTTTGCTCATGGAAAAGCCAATCGCCGAGGATGTTGCAATGATCATGCCTATTCCCAGCATCTTCAGCATGAGAACACCTCCTTGTCATACAGCCTTGTCCCACGTTCATCAAATATCTCTTTTACCTTGCCTATCTGTTTGTAGTTGTGTAGAATAATATATCTTTCAAATACCCGTTCTAGAACCAGTTTTTGAAGTAATGGTTTTCTTTTTACATCTTCAATAGAACTCCCATGGACTGTAGCCAGCAGCTTACAGCCGCAGTGTATTACCGATTCAATGGCATGGATATCTTCGTAGTCCCCAATTTCATCTACTGCAATAATTCTGGGTGACATAGAACGCACCAGCATCATCATCCCCTCCGCTTTCGGGCAGCAATCCAGCACATCCGTTCGAATACCCAGATCATTTTGCGGCACCCCAAGGTAAGCCCCCCCAATCTCCGAGCGCTCATCCACCACTCCAATCGTACTCCCCTGAAAATAAGAGGTTCCATTGGAGAGCTGCCGGATCATATCCCTTAGCAACGTGGTCTTTCCGCATCTCGGCGGAGAAATAATCAGCGTATGGCAGATTTCATCTCCCTGTATTACATAAGGCAGCACATCTGTTGCGCACCCCTTTATCTGATGTGATAAACGGACATTTATAAAAGATATATACTTCACACTTTTAATCCTTTCACCATCCATAATAATTTTTCCTGCTATACCAACCCGATGTCCGCCCTGTATGGTAATAAATCCCTGCTTCAATTCGTCTTCAAAAGCATACAGAGAATAATTTGCAATATATTCCATCGTCTCAAGAAGTTCTTTTTTCTGAACCATGTAGCCATCTGCTTCCCTTGTACTTAGCCGTCCTTTACCGGAAACAAAATACTCTCTGCCGGCGCAGGTAATCAACAGCGGCTTATCAACTCTCAGCCTGATCTCCTGGAGTTTCTCAAAGTCTACATCCATCTTCTGTAAAATTTCCCGGATTCCTGTTGCGAAAATCCGGACGAAATCATCATTTCCTTTCATGGCCTCACCCCTTTTAACCAATATATGAGGTTGTACATGAAATATACCTTTGGGAAAATTTTTTTATAATCCGGACACAAAAAAAGCCGTAAGATGACGGACTCCTTACAGCTGTATACACTCCCTCCCCGGCTTCACCAGGGAAATCCTGTATTGACTTATATTCATAAAACTCATATTTAGAACGCAAAAAAGGAACGAGCATCAACTATACATCACCTTGTTGATACTCGTTCCTAATGAACTTCAATCATTCTTTTACCTCTTTTTTCATCTTTGTAATCTTATTCGTCGACTTTTCTCAATTACAATTTCTAAGGTTTTGACTCTACCTTACTTCTCCGTTTAAAACTCTTACATTTTAAACTTCTTGTGTTTAAAATCATCCTGTCTTAAACCTTCTGTTGTTTAAATTCCTCGCTTTCTAAGTTTTCATAAAATTCTTAAACTACTACTGGTTCTAATATTTCATTTCAAAACACTCTGTTAAAATACTTTTTAAACCTTCGTTTTTAAGGATTGGGTTTTAACTCTTCATCTAAAACCTCTGGTCATTTACACCCTGATCAAAAATTATAAATTACTTCCTAAAAACTCCAATTGCTTAAATGATTTGTTTAATTACTTTACTTCAACTACAATTGCTTAAAACTGCTCACTCAAACCGTTTGTTGCTTAATACCTTTTAATTCTTTTTACTTAAATAACTTCTTTTAAACTTCTTCTGTTCAAAACGTTTAACTTTAAACTTTTGATTTGGAAAGTTGACATTTCCAATCGACTTGTTGCATGACTAACACTTTTTACATCTTAATCACTTGTTTCTTGAGCTCTTAAAACTTTATTTACATTGCTTACAATGTCATCCGTTCTTGGTTACTTCTGTGTTTTACAAAAGTAACTGCGCTTAATATTTTGGTGGTCCGTACCTCTCTTTCTTAGATTCTATCATTCAAATTTACAACTGTTCTTCTTCTGTACTTTGTATTTGGTTTACCACATTTGTATACTGCTTGCTTTCGCTTTTGTTTCTACATTTGCTTATCAACATCTACTTTTCCATCTGTTTCACTTTTGTAAATTAAATGTTTAAGATTAAGTTCCCATGGGACTCTCCTCCTTAGTTAATTAAGTTTTAATTGATGTTTTATCTTTTTGTTGTCTTTATTATATCTCCCGTATTCTGATTTGTCAACCTCTTTTTTATATTTTTTTCTATTTATTTTTTACTGTTTGTTTTTGTATTAATTATCTGATAATTTTATATTATTCCAACTTTTTGTAATATAGAGCATGTTTAAAAATTGCTTTCTGACAGCTGTCCCTCCCACTTCACAGGAGATTTGCCCCGAAAAATATTGCTTTTTCCCTCCCCTAACTATATAATAGAAGATAAGTTTATGCAGTAAAACAAAGAATACAGATCGAAAGAGGTAACCGAATATGAAGAAAAAAGTTGTAATTGCACTTGGCCATAAAGCTCTTGGTACTACGTTTCCGGAACAAAAAATTGCCGTGAAGAATTCTGCGAAGATTCTCGCTGATTTAGTAGAAGAAGGATGTCAGCTGGTTATTTCACATAGTAATGCTCCGCAGGTAGGGATGATCCACACTGCCATGAATGAATTTGGAAAGGTTCACGAAGATTATACGCAGGCTCCCATGTCAGTTTGTTCTGCCATGAGCCAGGGCTATATCGGATATGATTTGCAGAATGCCATTCGTGCAGAGTTAATTAAACGTGGTATCTTTAAAACGGTAAGTACGATTCTCACCCAGGTTCTGGTAGATCCGTATGATGATGCATTTTATAATCCTGTCAAAGTAATCGGACGCTATATGACTGCTGAGGAGGCGGAAGAAGAGGAAAAGAAGGGCAACTATGTAGTGGAGGAACCGGGCAGGGGATTCCGCAGAATTGTAGCGGCTCCAAGGCCTAAGGATATTATTGAAATCGATGCAATTAAAGCTCTTGTAAACGCAGGACAGATTGTTATTGCCTGCGGCGGCGGCGGTATTCCGGTGCTGGAACAGGGCAGCGAACTGAAAGGCGCCAGCGCAATTATTGAAAAAGATTATGCAGCCGGAAAATTAGCCGAACTGATTGATGCTGATGCTTTGATTATTTTAACCAACGAAGAATATGTCTGCATTGATTATAAATCCGAAACACCCAGAGAACTCCACCGGATTACCAGTGAAGAAGCACAGGAACACATCGCCCATAAGGAATTTGGTGAAACCGCCATGCTTCCTAAAATCAGAGCTTCCGTAGATTTTGTTGCTTCCGGTAACGACCGCAAAGCAATTATCACAAATATGGAACATGCCTGTGACGCTTATCTTGGCAAAACAGGTACTGTTATAACAAAATAATTTTCACCAGAAAAGGAACATGCTCTTAAACTGCATGTTCCTTTTCTCTGCTAATTACCGTCAATTTTTTTATTTCGAAACAAAAGGCACATGATAAGCGCCAAAAACGTAATGCCCAGCCAGCTTAGGATTGTATTATTCCAGCCAGTGTGCTGTACCAGTACGCCAATCGTAAATGTGGATATGGCACAGCCCAGATATGCCATGGAATTTAAAAATCCGGAAACCGTTGAAACTCTTCCTGCTTTTTCAAATCTCAATGGAAGAAGGTTTACAAATACAGTGTTAACTGCCATCATGGATGCTGTGATAACAGATAACAAAATTACAGTGAGTATCAACGAACTGTTCCCAAGCAGCCACAGGCACAAAAGCGACACCGTCGCCGCCAAAAAAAAGCATGCCGCTGTTTTCGTTTCCTGCTTTTTCCATTTCCGGTACAAAAACTGCGCAGCATAGGCACCGGACAGGTTAATTACGGGCAGAACAGTTGTCACCAGAATGGAAAGTGACGGAGACGTCAGAAAGGTTTCGCTGATATAGGTTGGAACCCAGGAGGTTACACCGTCTTTTAAAACCCCATGTACAATTACGGGAATCAGAACGATGAGGATTCCGCTTCCTGTTAAAATCTGAAGAAACGTAACCTGTGTTTTGCTATCCGCCCTGCTTTGGGGCTTTATCTTATCTTCCGACTCGTAAGCCTGTCCAAACTCCATTGAAAACTTCTCTATTTTTCTAAATTTAATATCCCACAAAAATGCCACTGTTATAAGAAGTACCGCTGCCGCAAAAAATACCCCATTCCAGCCATTCAGGTAAATGACGGCTGCCGATAACAGATAGGATGCCAGCGTTCCCAGCGCCTGGGTAGATATAATATTGATACAGAAACGCAGTTTTGTTTTTTCTTCTAACATTTCTGCAAATATGCGGATAATCGGAGGCCATATCATTGCCTGGGCATAGCCGTTTATGCACCAGACTGCCGCCATAACTCCAAAATCTGTAAAACATCCCATAATGAGGTTGGCGCCTCCCGATATTGAAAGCCCCAAAAATATCATTTTTCTGGGATTTACTTTGTCTCCCAGGAATCCATTCAGAAGCTGCCCGATTCCATAGGCGAAAAAGTAAGCCATACTGATAAATCCTGCCTGGGATTTTGAAAGTACGGTTTCTCTGATCATGACGGTCATGGCTGATGAATAGTTCAGCCTGCCCAGATAAGATGTAAAATAGGCAATCCAGCATAGTACAAACAACAAAGTTGTCATCCGTACATCTGTTATTTTCTTATACTTGTGCAATGTAATTCCTCCCTGATACTTTATATTCTACCTGTTTTGCTGCCGGTATTGCAGAGGTGTCAGCCCGGTGGACTTTTTAAACACCCGAAAAAAATACTGGCTGTCTTCATACCCCACTTTCTTAGCGATTTCTACAACGCTTTTATCTGTTTCTACCAGAAACTCTCTGGCTTTTTTGATTCTGAATTCGGTGATGTAATTTACGGTTGACTGCTTCAGCTCTTTTTTGAATACGGAAGAAAAATAGTTAGGACTCATGCCGTAGCGTTCCGCCAGTTCATTTATGGCGATATTTTCATTATAATTTTCCTGTATGTACTGAAGTGCCAGCATGATTTTATTCCTGGCATTGGTGTCTACGGCGCCTTCGCTCTGCATACAGTCCATAACCACATCGATTAAATATCCTTCCATTTCCTCCACATCGTGCAGCTCATCAAGGATACTGAAACTGGAAAGCAGCTTTTCCATACTTTTAGGGTTATGGATTCCTTTTGAATTAAAGTTCCGCAGTACCATATTTAAGATGCGTACCCACATAACACGGATGTAAGTCACATTATATTTGATGAGTTTTTCTTCTGAAAATATTTCGTGAATGAGGGTCTGGATGTTGCCTATATCGTGCCGCTCGATGTAATGATACAGCATATTCAATGCCGCTGTTGGAAATTGCTCAGCCTGAAATATTCCGGAATCTTCATAAAAATAAATGTTGGAGGTTCCATAAACCAGCCTTTGTTTTAATGCCTCCATCGCTTCATTTTTACTGGCTGCCGACAAATGCAGCGTCCCCCTGCTAAGCCCAAATGTCAGGAAAATATCCATCTTTTTCTCAAAAATATTTTGCAGTTTTAAAAAAATCTGCTCGATTTCATTACGCAAAAGCTTCTCCCTTTCCAGGGAAAACACCGCAAACAGCTGGTTATAATTTGACAGGTTATCAACCATTACTTTATCACAGGAGGAGACAATTTCCAAGAACACATTTTTGATAGAGAAACGGATTAAGTCAATATCTTCATGGCCAAATTTACTGCCGGAATAGCTTCTTCCGTCAATATTTATAACACCCAGGAAATGGATGCATCCCGGGCTGAAAAAACGGGGGTGGTCGCTGCTTAGCAATTCGTAAAGAAATCCTTTCTCCTCTGTTTCCATCACCTGCTTGCTGACCAGTGCATTAATGCCCTTTTCCAGGGTATACTGCTCTTTTTCTTTCAGCAGCCTGGTCTCACTGGATATGGTATTACGGATCATCTCATCTTCTTCCAGTGAATGAATGGTTTTTTCCATTACTTTTTTTAGCTCTTCATTGGACAGGGGCTTTAGAAGATAGGCTTTTGCCCCCAGGGATATTGCCTGTTCCGCATAGGCAAACTCAGCGTAACCGCTTAGGATAATATACTTCATGTTAGGGTACAGCGGCTTTGCTTCCGCTATGAATGACAGCCCGTCCATATCCGGCATATGAATATCCGTCACTACGATATCCACACTTTTTTCCTGCAGCAGTGACAGAGCCTCCTTCCCGGAGGAAGCTTCCAGAATTTCCTTAAATTCAAATTTCAAATATTTTAATCTGGCTAGAAAACCTTTTCTAATTAGTTCTTCGTCATCAATTATTAACAGTCGGTATTTCATTACATATCTCCTCCCCTTTGTATTAATGGCAGCCGTATATAAAACCGGCTTCCCTGATATGGGATGCTTTCAATGGAGATCCCATATTCCGTTCCACACGATAATTGTATCCTCTGATTTACATTTCGGATTCCTATGCTTTTTTTATTGTCCTGTACCTCTTTTGGCTCATTAATAAAGGCATTTAAATCCCGTACACGCTCTTCATCCATCCCTACTCCGTCATCTTCAATGACGATCAGCAATGCATTCTTTTCCCTGCGTATGGAGATCTCCAGCGTTCCTCTTGATGTCAGATTTCCCAATCCGTGTACAATGGCATTTTCTACAATTGGCTGCAGGATAAACCTCAAAATCATGTAGCGGTCCACATCCGCCTCTACATTATAAAAAACTTCAAACCGCTCGTTATAACGGATTTTCTGAATAAATATATAATTCTGTGTATGGTGCAGCTCCTGGGAAATTGTTACAAACTCTCCATAATTTTTCCCCAGGCTGTAGCGGAAGATTTCCCCTAATTTCTCGCACATGTCACAGACCACGAAAGCCTGGTTCACTGCTGCAATTGAGCTGATGGTTTCCAGTGTATTGTACAGAAAATGAGGATTGATCTGCAGCTGCAGATTCCGCAGCTGCGTTTCTTTATTTTCCAGCTGCTGAATATAGTTTTTGCGGATCAGTTTATCCAGTTTTTTCAGCATATGGCTGAATTGCCTGTCCAGATAGGTAATTTCATCGTTTCCGGCAATGGGCTTTGTAATCGTAAGGTCTCCGGTTTCCGCAACCTTGATTTTTTGTACCAGCGCACCAACCCGGGCTGAAAAACGGTAGGTAAACAAATAAGAGAAAAACAATATTGCCAGGATAACCAGCAGCAGCAGGGGGATTACCAGAAGCTGTATCTCTCCTTTTTTCTCCATGAGTTCGCTGTTCGCAAACAAGAACAGAATATTCATCCCATACTCTTCTAGGGAAGCGCTGGCTGCTACATAGTCAGATATGGTATGGATTTTACCGTTATGGTAATCTTCTCCATCTGCCTGGCGCTTTAAAAACTCCGTGAGAACTTCCCCTTTATCCGGGTCAGAATCGTAGAGGCCATTCCCATCTGAGTCATAGACAATCACATCAAAATTATTTTTTTCATTTTCCCAACTCTTCCCCGGAGAGAAAAGGCGTTCCATAAAAATGTCGAGTTTTACAATTCCAATATCTTTTTTCGTATAATTGAGCAGGTCAATTTTTTCTATCTCACGCAGAATGGACAAAATAGTCTGGCCTTTTCCTGCGGAAATATAAGTAAACCAGCCTTCATTCAGTGCTTTTTTATTGCGGTACCAGGTCTCCTTCTTTGCTTCTTCTATCATAGTAGCTCTGCTGCCATACACAGGATTCTCAGCAATTTTGGAATAAATCATACAGTTCCTTATCTCACTGGGCCGATCCAGCAGCAGAGACTTTGTAACCTCTGTGCTGATATCCCTCCCCTTCATATAGGGGCTGCTATTCCCGGAAGAATTCGTGAGTGTGTCCAGTATAATGGTGTTATTAGCGATGAACTCCAGGCTGTTCTGATATTGCAGCATTTTTTCTTCAATATTTTTCATGTACTGTGCTGTAATCTGTTCATGGGAATTAACCAAATCTCCTACAATCAGCCGTTCTATTTTCTGAAACAAAAAACCGCTGATCAGGATGATAGGCACTACGCTAATTACAATGGTAAAGGAAACCAGCTGTTTAAATATGGAGTAACTAAATATTTTTTTACTTTTCATCTGTCCGTCCTTTTGGTACCTTATTGCTTACATCATTCAGTCGTTCCCGTTAGAATTTTTCCTGTCAGCAATCTCCTTGTTTACAATTTCCCTGAGTTTCTCAAAAAACTGACTGCTGTACGGATAAGAAACCATGGTTATGGGTTCTTCTGCGATCCCCGTGATCAAATCCATTACATATTCTCTGGATGTCAGTTCTTCCAGCATATTGAACGCCCGGATATCCTGCATAGCCTGGGATAATACCATAAGGCGGATGGATTCTTCCGGACAGCCGTCTTCTCCCGGATATACCAGGAAAGCATCGCCGGATGGAAATGCTGCCCCTGCATCCGTAACCTGATAGGGGTTGATATGAGAAAGAGAATACTGGGAATTATAAAAATTAAATCCCCAATGCAAAAATCCTTCCAGACGGTACTGATACATCTGTAACCCCAGAATTCTGGTTCTGCCGGATGGCATGGCAAAAAAGCGGTTTGTAACATCTTTTCCCTGGGCACCGCAATAGTAGGTCCAAAGCCCCGGTACCTGATGCACAAGAAAAGGTTCCAGATGGTCAACTGCAGGCACTGGCTTATCCACAACTTTGCTCTCATAAAAAGCATATCTGGACACTGCATCCATAATGGGGTATCCATTTAAATGGGATGCTATGGACTCTCTGGCTTTCCTATACCGCTCCAGATCTCTTTCCTCCGGCTCATCTGATAAATGGAAAAATACCCTTCCTCTTAAATTCCATTCATCCAGCTGCACCACCAGGGCGTCCAGAAATTGTCCCAAAAACTCCTGATATTCTAAGCCCTGGCTGTCGGTCTCCCAGCCAAATATCCGCACCAGTTCCCCATTCTTTTCTGCCATCACTTTTGGTGCACTTTTCGCTCCCCATTGGGTAAACAGATGGGCGATCTCAAAGTATTTCACACCGCATTGCATGCACATCCCAAAAAAGGTATACAGCTTTTCAAATGAAAATCTGTAATTCCTTCCCTCAACCTTCACATCCACCAGCTGTACCGTAGTGCGTTCTCCGCCTTCTGCGGTATCAAGAGGCGGTGTAAATGCAGGTGTTAAAATCATATTCATGCCGCGTTTTACATACAAAGCAATGAAATTTCTCATGATCTCCCAGTGCCGGTCCGACCAGGGTTCTGCCTGATAATAATCAGCCAGACAGTCGCAGTGAAACCATTCCGTATGAAAACAGGTCTGGGGTTTCAGATGTATGGGATAAATGCCAATCTCCGTACGGACCTCACCTGCCAGCAGATTTCCTTCATCGTAAAATTGCAATGTAAGATCCTGGCTCCCTTCCATCCCCGCTTCTGCTTCCAGATCAATCCACAAAGCCTGCCATTGACCTGGATAAAACGGAATCTTCTCAAAGGAGATATCCCTTAATAAATCCGGATAAAGTCCCGGCGCTTTAGAGAGATAATGCTCATCACATTCTCCGTTGCAGGGCAAGAGTGAGGGCATAAGTTTTACTTCCCGTATCCGCACCGCATTTCTTAAACTTCCCTTGACCTCTAACCGCCCATACCCGGTATACAGAGACTTTGCCCGGTATGCACATTGCAGGGAAATGGTTTCCCCCAAAAAACAAGATAACTTTATTCCCTTTAAATCGTCTTCCGGTTCTGCCCCAGGAAAGACTTTGGTCAGAGAACTTATTATTTTAAATTTATATGCAATCATTTTTCTGTCCTTTCACGGAATATAACTGGTTTCAATGGTTTCCGCACATACCTTATGGTCCGAAAACCGGTATGTGAACCGCACAACGGTATTATCCCTGTCCGTTACCAGAATTGCCTTATTGGAAGAACCGCTTCTGGGAAAGCAGTCATAACAGTATGTTGCAGACAGCGTTCCGTAAGTGGACACGGCATAGTCATAGGTTCCTGCATAAGGAATCACTGCGGTGAGCCCATACGTGCCGCCACCCAGATAATACATGCGTGTCACTTCGCTGTTGGAATCATTTTTTACCGCCCCCACCAATGGCTGAAAGCTTCCGTATACCACCACTTTTTCCGGGAGTTTTACGCCTGTTTCTTCGTCATAGATATCCCTGGCGCCATAATCTGTCAGATTCTCCGGATTGGCCGCCTTTTCACGCAGGATATGATTCATACTCCAAAGCCTGCGAAGGGTCCCTTCCTGGGAGAATCCCATGGGGCAGCCTTTACTTTTGTCATTGATCTGGTAAAACTCCTGTATGCCTTTTGTTCCGTCTTCCCGCTCCTTAAGGATGGCTGCGTCACTGAGCATTCTCCGAAAGGGAACTTCAAAATAGGCATTGGGATTCTGGGTTTCTGTCCAATAATAAGTATACTCCAGAAAATGGTTCCTGGCCTCCTCATCCTGGTTGGCAAACCATCCAATCTGATCATACCCCCACCAGTCTTTCTTCGCCAGCTCTTCTCTGGTATACGCATCAAATCGCTCTACTACTTTTCCTCCCCAGTTGTCATACTCCATCAGATAGGGCATTGCCTGGGCACTCCATCCATTTGGATTACTTCCTCCTTCGCTGAACCCTTCCCTTACCAGCACCTGTTTATGTCCCACATGCTCTATAAGCGGAACCCCCGTAAATGGCATGGCATGATAGTCAAACAGCAGTCTTCCCCGGATATTGATACCGTGGGTATGGGCATCCAATAGCACTTTGCGCCTGCGTGCATGTTTTTTCCCATATTCCCGGATCAGCGTAAACAGTTCTTCTGTTTTCCCAAATCCCCTGTCATTGGCTGTATAGAGGTGAACCTGACCCATGTGAAGTGCCTCATAACCGCAGTCAATATAGCGGGTAGCTCTGTAATAGAACCACATTCTGGCCTCCAGGCGGTTCAGATCGGGAATCCCTCCATTTTTTTCTTTTTCATGGCTTGTATGTATAAAACCCGGAGGCTTCTGTGGAAATAAAGCCTTTTCCAGACAGAAATTTCTTACTTCCGGCTTTTCACCAAATGCTTCAAATACATATGCCGGGATTGGTATCTCATTGATTTTTTCAACAATAATCTCAAATATGCAGGATTGCAGAATGATATCTTCATCAATTTCATGTACTTTTTTTGCAAGTTCCCTGCTTTTTTCAAAATGTTCTTCTTCGTCCATGGACATATACCATACCCCCGAGGCTCTTCCCAGGAATTTCACTCCCAGATCCCGGATGGCTCTTAAATCATCGTCCAGAGTGCTGCTATCCAATAATCCCGCAGCTGTCACTGCCCTGGACAGATAATTTTCCAGGACCTCTTTTTTTATGTATGTATCAAAGTAATAATCCGTCATCTTTCTCTCCTTTTCCTTTCAGCAGGGCAGCAATGGTATCTGCAAAAACACCGGTGGCACCTTTACACAAATCATCTGTTTCCTGCTTATTCACAGCGGGCCCTACCACATCCAGATGAATCCATCGGATTCCTTCTTCTATAAATTCTTCCAGAAAAGACGCCGCTATGCTGGCACCTCCGCCTGTATGGGGTGCATAATTAATATAATCCGCTGTCAGAGATTCTTTGATCCTCTCATGAAAGCACCTGTCTAGAGGCAGCCTCCAGAGTTTTTCACCGCAGTTTTTTGCCACCTTGCTAAATTCCCCACAAAATTCATCACTGTTAGAAAAAATCCCTGCTATCTCACTTCCAAGGGCATTCTGGCAGGAATACGTTAACGTCGCCAGATCAATGATATGATCTGCACCTATCTTTGCGGCATAAGTTAACGCATCGCAAAGTATCAGACGTCCTTCCGCATCTGTATTATAGATCTCTACCGTTTTTCCCGACATGGTTTTAATTACATCTCCCATTTTACAGGCATCCGGGCTGATTACATTTTCCACGCAGGGTATAATTACACAAATCCTCTGCCTGCTTTTTCTTTGCACTGCGATTTCAAATGCCGATAATATATTGGCACCGCCGCACATATCATACTGCATCCCCTCCATATCCTTCATGGATTTTAAATGATAGCCGCCGCTGTCAAACATCACTGCTTTTCCCACCAGTGCGGTAATGCCTCCTGACTCATTTCCGTTGTAATGAAGGACCAAAAGCCTTGCGCCCTTGCTGCTGCCCTGATTCACTGACAGAATTCCCTGGCATCCCATTTTTCTTAATGCCCTGTCATCATATACCTCTGCTGTTACCTGATAATAATCCGCCAGTTCCCTCACATAAGATTCCATCTCCCGGATTCCGAAATAATTACCGGGAAGGTTCCCAAGGCTTCTGGCATGTCCTATGCACCTGGCATTCATTTCAGCTTCCTTCAGTATTTCCCTCAGATCAAATTTTGTTATAAATGTATATTGGCTGCCAGGATAGCTTGAGAATAATTCCCTGTTTATAAATATACTATTATTTTCAATCTTTTTTAATCCTTCTTTTGCAAAAGAATATCCACCTTTTACAATCGCCTTCACCATTATGGATATCAGTTTTTCTGCATTTTCTTTGTCTTTACACAGTCCGTCCAGGTAGAAATAAATGCTGCCTGCAGCATGTTTCCCCAGCCAGCGGCACTGTTTCTGTAAATCGCAAAAAGGATATTCTCCCTGTTCCTGAATATCCCATCTGCTAATCTGCCTTTTTTCTATACTGCTGCATATAAAGGGGAGATTTTGCTCCTCCCCGTATTTTCCCAATAGAATCAGCCGGTCTTCTGCTTCCAGTGATTCTATTTCGGGTTTAATAAAAAACTTCATTTTCATTTTCCTTTCGCAGATGCCATTTTTCCTGTGCTCAAGAAACATGGCAAACGTTATGAACTATCTGAAATGGCTGCCCTATCCCTTGACTGCGCCGATCATGGCACCTTTTGCGAAATATTTCTGTGCAAATGGATAGATACACAGGATCGGCAGGGTAGTTACCACTACCGCAGCCATTTTCAGGGAATCCGATGTGACGGTGTTGGCATTTTGTGCCAGCGCCTGGGATACGGATGTGATTTCCTTCTGTGCCGCCATCGCTCTTGCCAGCATCTGCTGCAATACGGTCTGTACCGGCCACATAGCACTGGACTTCATATAGAATGCACCTGCAAACCAGTCATTCCAGTGGTTTACTGCTGTGTATAACCCAACTACGGCAATTACGGGTTTACTTAAGGGAAGCATAATTCTTCCATAAATACCGAAAAATCCGCATCCGTCCAGTTTAGCCGACTCCTCCAGGCTCTCCGGTATGGATTCAAAAAATGTACGCATCATTAACAGATAGGTAACACTCACCAGCCCGGGTACCACATATACCCAAAAGGAATCCAGCAAATGAAGGTTATTGTATTGGATATACGTGGGGATCATACCTCCGCCAAAGAGCATGGTAAATGTAATCAGCATAGTGATAACCTTATTTCCCGGCAGCATCTTTTCCCTGAGGGAAAAGGCTGCCAGGGAAGTAACCGCCAGGCTGGCTGCTGTGCCGATAAACGTTCTTGCAATGGTAATTACATATGCTTTCATGATACTTCCGTCTGCAAATACTTCTTTGTAATTGTCCAGGGTAAATAATCTGGGCCAGAAATATACTCCGCCTTTGGCCGCATCGGTTCCGTCATTCAATGACAACGCCACTACGTTCAGGCAAGGAAGCACGATTAACAGGCAGATGCTGATAATGATCAGATAAATAATCACCTGTATCAACCGGTCCATTGGATTTTTCTTGATTTTCTTTGCCACCCTTATAGTTTGTTTATTTTCTCTGCCCATGGGATTCCTTTCTAAAGCGTGTTTTAATTGTTATCTTTACCGCAAACACGCTCTAATGCTTCTTAATTTAGCTATAAAAATTGATTGCGGTCTTATCTTCCTCATACATTTTTTTCAGATAATCCTTAAACTTGTCATTTCCTGCCGACTTTAACTGTGCCCGGAAGGATTCAACGATAGATTTGACTTCTGCATCATCCTTTGCAAAGAATGCCTGAGTTAGCACCTCTTTATAATTCAACAGGTCCATCTGGGCTTTTACATCTTCCATCCCTTCTGCCGACAGATATGCCGTTGCATCAAGTCCTTCGATGAGTTTCTTCTCTCTGGGATATTCTTTAGCCACTTCAACGGAACGCTCAAAGGTCGTACTGGATGATGCTCCGGGCCGGCTCTCACCGAAATTGTCAAGTGGATTTAAATTGGTTATTACAAAATCAAAAAATTCCAGTCCGCTTCCGCCCATTCCGGCTCCCACCTGATTTACCAGCCAGTCCGTATCTCCTTCATTTAACTTCTGTGCAACTTCATCTGTCAGCTTAGGCTTGCCGTCAACCATGTTGTAGGAAACGCCTTCCACACCGTACTGGCAAAGGAGTGTTCCTTCTTTTGTAGACAGGTAGTCAAAGAACTTAAAGATCTCTTCCGGATTTTCGGCATCTGCAGATATCGCCCACGCACCGTTTGCTGTTTTTCCATGAGTTACTTTTTTATTGTCTCCCTGAATATCGTTTAACGGTCCAAGGGGGATCCAGTCATCTGACCCATAGATAATTTCCTGATAATTATGAACATCCCCGATAATTGCGGAGTTATGTGTCTTGGAAACTTCTTCCGCACGGGTACTGTCCATGGTGAAGAATTCCGGGTTCATCAGCCCTTCATTTAATAATTTTCTGACATAATTAATCTTATCATATACATGGTCTGTTTCTGCTTCGTGCATGACATTTCCATTTTCATCAATGTTATAGCCATCGCTTACGCCCCAGTCCAGACCTGCAATATCAAATTTTAATGCATCTACCGAACCGCCCCAGAATTTGGGTCCGAGAGGCCATACATCATTGCCGTTGTCATCCTTGAAGCCACCTTGTTTGATTTTAACTAACAAGTCATAAAACTGTTCCGGGGTACGGATTTCCCTTGGATCAATTTTCAATTCATCTGCAATTTTTTTCTGGATATAAGGTCCTCCCAGATATTCATTTTCCGGAATATACTCCAGGGAACGGTCTATTTCATCAATCCCAAGGTGCATTAAATACACGGCGCCATTAAAATCATCACGGAACACAATATTTTTTTGGGAATCATGTGGAAGATAACCGTCTTCATAATATTTAGAATACACCTTAGAGTTTTTCATGTATTCGGATACATCCGCAAACATGCCCTCTTTAGCTGCTTTTAGCAATAATGGAAATTCCGGTCTCGTAGAATCGTTTAAATAAGTGACAATCACATCCGGGATGGTTCCTGCCGCAAGCTGGGACGCCAGAACTTTTGCATCGCTGTCGCCGGGCGTATACTGTATATTTAATTTAATACCGGTCCTTTTGGTAAGCTCCTGCATAACCGGTGTGCTGTTAATATCTTCGGGCAAGGTATAGCCGATGTCATCCACATATACCTGGACATTAATTGTCCGGTCTGCAATCCAGGTATCCGGCCTGTCAGCGTCGGCTTCCGTTTTGACATCCGATGTTTTGGCATCCCCACTATTTCCAGTTTCTTTCGAACAGCCAGCCAAAAGTCCTGCCGCCAGGGTGCCTGCCGTTATTACCGCCAGTATTTTTGTTGCCAGTCTCCTTTTCATATCAACAAATCCTCCTTCTGAAATTTTCTATTTCATATCCCATTCATATCACTCTTATATATCTCATCTCTGTCATATCCCATTCATATCTCATTTATATCACGCTAATATATCTCATCTCTGTCATATTCCCGTCATATATTTCTGTGAAACAATCTCTTTACCACAGTCCTACTTCTGTAGTCTTTTTACAGATCCTGTTGCAGATAATGACCATAACCAGTCCCACAATACCCTGTATCAGACCAATAGCCGTGGCATATCCAAACTGTCCTCCCTGTAATCCCACACGTACTACATAGGTATCCAGCGTATCTGCCAGCGCCATATTCCCCGGTGTCCTTAACAGATAAATTTGTTCAAATCCTGAGGAAAGAAGTCCCCCGATTCCCATAATAAACAGTAATCCGATGGTTCCCCTGATACTGGGAAGCGTTATATGCCACATTTTCTTAAGCTTTGAACAGCCATCCATCTCTGCCGCCTCATATAACGCTAAATCCACACTGCTGATTGCCGCCAGATAAATGATGGAGTCCCATCCAATGTTTCTCCACAAATCCATGGAAAATAAGATCTTGAAGAAATACTTTGCCTCCATCAGGAAAAAGGTACTTCCATCTCCGCCCATCTGTGTGATAATCTGATTTAATATTCCTGTATTAGGTGCCAGTATTCTCTGCAGCATGGTCACGATAATGACCGATGATAAGAAATGGGGCAGGTAGGTGATGGTCTGGGTAACCTTTTTAAATCTTAGATTGCGGATTTCATTGAGCAGAAGTGCAAGAATGATTGCAAACGGGAACTCCAGGATGCATTTAATCGCGCCAACACTTAAAGTATTGCGGATCAGCCTGAAACAGTCATAACTCTTGAAAAAGGATTCAAAGTAACGGAACCCTACCCAGGGGCTTCCCCAAATCCCCTTTCGGAATGAATAATCTTTGAAAGCCAGAACACTTCCTGCCATTGGAACGTAACAGATCAATATGTAGTATATAATACATGGCAGCAGCATCAGATACAGGGGCCAGTATTTCAGCAGACGCTTTCTCAGTGGCGCCTTGATCGTCTTATGTCTGCCAGGCTTTCTTACAGCAGCAGTTTGCATTTGTTCCTCCTCCTTTTATTTGATGGGCTAATTATAAATAATTTCCTGTATTTTCCACAATGGACAAAACATTTTTATTTAGTGTACATTTCTACACACAGTGGATAATGATCCGACAGATAAACTCCGTCATGGCAGTCCGTCCATTTTTCAATCCCACAGCTGCAAAGCTTATCTCCTGCAAAAATATAGTCAATTTTTTCCGGTTCCGAGAGCTTTCCAAAATCATGGAAGGTCCCCCCTGCCAGTTCCGCCATATCCCGGAATCCCGGATATTCTTTTATGGTCTGCATCTCCCTGGAATCCGGTAAAGCGTTAAAATCCCCTGCCAGAATAACCGGTATATCACGAAATCCTTTTTCTTCCCTGATCTTTTGGAAGATCTGACGCAATCCCAGTATTCGTGCCATGGTTCCTTCATGATCCAGATGAACATTTATAATCCTAAACAGTTCCCGTGTCTGCAGGTTCTGAAGCACTGCTTCCGTACATGCCCGGGGGCATATACTCTGCTCCGGATACCGGCTACCGGGCTGTGACGGCGTCTCAGAAAGCCAGAAGGTCTCCATAGAGATCAGATTATACTTCCCTTTCCTATACGCGATGGAGGTCTGTTCATCTTCTAAGGTGCTGCTTCGCCCGCATCCTATGATATAATAATCTGTCAGATTTTCCTTCATCCAGACTGCCACATGAGGCAATACCTCCTGAAAACAGATCACATGGGGCTGTTCCTGATTTATTTTCTTTAATATCATTGGCTTTCTGCGGGAAAAACAATTTATCCCATCCTGATTATAATCGCATCGGATATTAAATGCAGCCAGCTTTATCATCCTTCATCCCTCACCCTCTCCGGTTTGTGCTGAGGCGGGTTTTTTATCACGCTTCCATCTTCCTGACATACGTAGGTTTCAAACTCAGCCAGATTATCTTCCCGGAGAATGAAGATTCTTGCCCCTCTTTGCAGGCCTTCTTTCCCATAGCCTCCGAATCCGCTTGCCCTTCCATAGCCCAGAACGATGCCATACATTTTTCCCCAGAAGTCGTTGGCATGGTCATGTCCCGCGAACAGTCCCCTGGTATGCCCTTCCTCCAGCATTGCCGTAAAAAATCCCGAATTGATCCGCGGACATCCGATGCCCTCATTTTTCTCACCATAGCATACTTCCATGTCCCATAATTCATGATACTCGGGAAGCGCCATGTGCAAAAACGTGAGCGCAGAAAATGCTTCGCCGGGATTCTTTCTCTCATATTCCTTCATCATTTCCTGGTACCAGCTTATCTGTTTTTTCCCCAGATAAGCATAATCCCCTACCTGGGGCATTGGATTATAATCTCCGGAATCCAGACCGCAAACCAGCCAGCGCAGCCTGTCTCCTTTGCTGCAGACCTCAATCATATGATTCCCGGTTCCTTCAATCATACTTCCCCCATCATATGCCAGACAGCCAGGAAGTTTTCTCACTTCTTCAAACAGTTCCCCGTGACTGCTGTTAAATTCCACATCGTGATTTCCAAATACAAAAGTCCATGGTATCCCCGACTGGATAAAGGGCGCCAATGCCTTGGGAAGATACTTAAGATTTTGTTCTCCGTAAACCGTATCTCCGGTGGTTATTAATAAGTCCGGGCGTTCCATGGCAATCAGCCTGCCCATCATTTCCGTCGTTCTGGCATCGTCGGCATCATCATTGGTGTAATGGATATCCGTAAACTGCATTACCTTAAAAGTCCCGTCATTTTTGAAATATAATCTGTTATTCATATCCACTGTCCTTTCTTTTTTAACATATGCTTGTGTTATATTAATGTAACATACGTAATTCCTATATAGCTTATATATTTTATGGATTTTCTGCAATAGATAGAAATTAAGAAATCAGTGGAAATTTCTACAACAAAAAATAGATGCCCGAAAGCATCTGTTAAAATCTAAGAGTTCCCCTCATAGGCTTATAAATT